>CXWL01015553.1_pt1 | contig 58627 bp, 49 predicted proteins | sample 590931 | NCBI WGS metagenome assembly CXWL01 (sample SAMEA3498368, study PRJEB10139) | groundwater metagenome | biome: water well; material: biofilm material | place: Germany | collected 2015-04-27 | reverse complement strand
GTGGGCATGAGCCATTCTAAAACACTGGAAGCCACCCAGGGGTTCTGCCGCGCAGGCTCCTAGACCGCAAGGCCATGCGCCAAGTGGCCACCCTAGCCCCGTCCCCGCTCCCCCTTCCGCGCCATGCTCCGGACCATCCCGACCGCCCGCTCGATCAGGAAGATCGGGCCGGCGGCGGGTCCGAGGAGCTTGCCGGCGGCGTAGTGGGCGACGGTTCGGCCCAGGGTTCCCTCGTGCATGGCCTTGGCGATGCGCAGCGGGGTGACGATGGGCTGGAGCATGCCGTCCCTCGAGCGCGGGGCGGGAGCTTTGTCGGTCGATGCCGCAAGCCTTGAACATGCGCTCGCCGTCGGTGACAACTCGGCCTCGAGCCGGAGGCCGTGGGGATGATGCTGCCAGGCGGCCAGGCAAGCGCTGATACTCTCCGAGCCTATGCTCAAGAAGAATCGCGCCGCACCCAACAGCGCCGTAATACCCGTGCTGTATTACCCCGATGTGCGCGAGGCGGTCGACTGGCTCACCACGGCACTGCCATTCACCGAGCGGCTCCGCATCGGCGATCATCGGTGTCAGCTCGTGCATGGCAACGGGGCCGTCGTCGTCGCACAGCCCGGCGGACACGCCAACGCCGCCCCGTCCACACTACAGAGCCCCGCGGCGCACTCCGTCATGCTTCGCGTCACGGACAGCGTCGACGCGCTCTTCGAACGCGCGAAGGCAGCAGGCGCTCGGGTTCTCGCTGAACCCGCCGATCATGTGTATGGCGAACGCCAATGCTCGTTCCTCGATCCATGGGGACGCCCTTGGACCCTCTCAGAGACGATCTTCGACTCCAACCCAGCCGACTGGGGCGGTGAGCTCCTCGGCGAGTAGGCGTGGTGACCGATGACTTTCGCCGTTCACCACCCACGGCTCCTGCGTGGCGGACATCTCGACCCGCGGCTTCGGCGGCGCAAGCGAGCGGCGCAATGACTCTCCCGCGAAAAGGTGCCCGTAGCGTCACGGTCGAGGGTCAACGCTACCGGTGGATTGCCTCGGGCAACGACGGGACCATCGACGTCACGATCCAGGTCGCTGAAGGCTCCGGCCCGATGATCCATGCCTACTTCACGTACGCGGGTGTATGGAAGCCGCGCGACAGCAACTCGTACTCTCTGGACCGCCAGGGTCGCGCGGTCACCCCGGAGGTCGTTCGGTCCACGATCCGATGGGCACTCGAGCACGACTGGGATCCCCACGCGGCCGGCCGGCCACCTCTTCAGATCGGCGTGGACCAGACGTCGACGATCGCCCCCGTGATCGTTCACGCGGAGCCAGGCGACCGAGTTTTGTAAGCGTTCGGAGATTCCCGCTGTTGAGAGCAGAGGTTTTGATTGGCAACGGTAGCCATGCGTCGCCTGACCATTGACGGTCGCCAGTTTCTTTGGCGCCGCAGGCATCTTCACGCTCGTTCGAACCCGAGAGGGGTTTGTGCTGAAGTGCTCCGCGTCTACGCCGAGGGCAACAAGCGATCACCACTCGAGATCTTCTTCACCGATTGCGCAGACTGGCGCGCGGGCTATCCCCAGGCTGGCATCGTCTGGTCGACCAGCGACTCACGAACTTACAATCTCAATCGCCCGGCAGTGGTGGAGGCTCTCGTGCGCTGTACGCTTGGGTCCGCCTGGGACCCCGACTCAGGCACCCGCCCAGTGACGGTCGACGACGGCATCCATCTCCTGGAGAGATCTCGAGCTCCAACGGGATCGGATTGATGCGCTTGTTGCTCGGTACTTCGTTCCCAAGCTGCACAGGGGCCTGCCCCTACTCTTACCCACCGACCGAGGTCTCACCCAACGAGCCGTAGGGGCGGCCCCCCGTGGCCGTTCTCCCCTCCCCTCGCCTTTCCTCCCCCCTGCCCGTTCGCCCGAGGTGTCCCTCCGAAACGCCGCTTGTAAGGTTGGAGGTGGCCGAAAGTGGACCAATATGGACAAAAGTGGAGGGAAGAGCTACTCTCCGCCCTAAACCTCCTGCAGGGGTGGAGAAGATGTTTCGCGGCAGCGCACCAGCCAAGATCGACGACAAGGGACGTCTGAAGATTCCCACCGACTTCCGAGGACACCTCGAGGAGCGCTGGGGGCTAGACGTCTTCGTCACTTCGATCGCCGGGGATTCGGCCCTGGTGTACCCGCTGCCGGTGTGGGAAGAGCTCGAATCGCGCCTGGCGGCGATGCCTTCGACGCACCAGGCGACCCAACGTTTCCTCCAGCAGGTCAACTACTTCGGGCAGCAGACCCGGCTCGACGACCAGGGCCGGTTGGTGATGCCGAAGATTTTGCGGGACAAGGCCGAGATCGTCGGCGAAGTGATGGTCGCCGGCCATTTGAACCATCTGGTGGTGTGGAACCGGGAGCGGCTCAAGGCGCGCCTCGAGGCGGCACCGCTCACCGAGGACGATTTCCGAGCCCTCGCGGAGCTCGGAATCTGATGGCGCCGAGAACTTGAAGAGTGAGCCGGTAGCGAGGAAGCCCTTGAATGGTCGACACATCCCGGTCCTCGTCGAAGAGTGCCTCCGGTACCTCGAACCGGAACGGGGGGGCCTCTTCGTCGATGCCACGGTGGGACTCGGCGGTCACGCCGAGGCGCTGCTCCGGCGCAGCGAGCGCGCGCGGCTCATCGGGATCGATCGAGACCCGGAGGCCCTCGCCTCGGCGCGGGAACGACTGGCTCCCTTCGGGGAGCGCGCGCTGTTGGTGGAAGGGGAGTTCTCCGAAGTGGCGGCCCTATGTGGCGAGCAGGGAGTCGCGCCGGGCTCGGTGGCCGGGATCCTCGCGGATCTCGGCGTTTCGTCCTTGCAGCTCGATCAGGCGGATCGAGGTTTCAGCTTTCGGTTCGAGGGACCTCTCGACATGCGCATGGGGCGCCGCGGCGGGCTCACGGCGGCGACGGTCGTGAACGAGTACCCGGAGGAGGAGTTGGTGCGGATCTTCCGAGACTATGGCGAGGAGCGGCAGGCTCGACGCGTCGCACGGGCGATCGTGCGGGTTCGCGCCGAGGCACCGCTCGTAACGACGTCGGATTTGAAGTCGCTGATCAACCGGGTCAAGGATCTCGGCGCCCCGGGCGCCCGGGAGGGCCGGGTGGATCCGGCCACGCGGGTCTTCCAGGCCCTGCGCATCGAGGTCAACCAGGAGCTCGCCGAGCTCGACCGGTTCCTCGAACAGACCACCGACATGCTCTCGGGCGACGGCCGTTTGGTGGTGATCTCCTACCACAGCCTGGAAGACCGCCGGGTCAAGAACTCGCTGCGCGACCTCGCCCGCGGCGTGGTCGACCCGATCACCGGCCGCACCCGCGCCGAAACCCAGGCCCTGGAGCTCCTGACCAAGAAGCCGGTGCGACCGTCCGAGGCGGAGGTCTTCGCCAACCCGCGCTCCCGCTCCGCGTTGCTGCGGGCCGCTCGCCGCCTCGAAGCTGGCCGGGGGGAGATCGGGCCGTGAGGAACGCCTACACCATCCACCGGCCGGTCGTGAACGACTACCTGGTGCGCGAGCGGGATCGTCGCCGGCTGTGGAATCTCGGTGCGGTGTTCTTGATCCTGGCACCCATCGCCTTGGCCTTCGGGCTGTTCACCTGGCTGCGGCTGCAGGTACTCGACACCGGCTACGCCATCGGCAAGAAGGAAGCCGCGCTCCACGAGCTGCAGCGGCGTGTGAGCCAGCTGCGCGTCGAGGCCAGCTACCTGGCCAGCCCGGCGCTGATCGAGAAGAAGGCGGTCGAGGAGCTGGCCATGGCGCCGCCCGAACGGAGCCAGATCCTGTTCTATCCGACGGGGTCGGCGACGCCGGAGGGGCCGTGAAGCTGCGACTGATCCTGGTCGTGGTGGGTCTGAGTCTATGGCTCGGGGGGATCGTGGTACGCCTGGGCCTGCTCCAGCTGCGCGACCACGCCGTCTATCTGCAGAAGGCGAGCGATCAGCAGCAGCGCGTGATGGAGCTCGACCCGCCGCGGGGGACGATCTACGACGCTCGCGGCCGCGAGCTCGCGGTGTCGATGCCGGTCGACTCGCTCTACGCCGTGCCCCGCCAGATCACCGATCCGAAGCGCACCGCCGCCCTGCTCGCCCCGGTGCTCGGCATGGAGCGCTCGCTGCTCGAGAAGAAGCTGACCGGCAAGAGCTGGTGGGTCTCGATCGAACGCAAGCTCGACCCGCCCAAGGCCGCCCGGGTCCGCGCCGCCGTGCGCGATCACGAGCTGGCCGGCATCGGCTTCGCGGAGGATTCGAAGCGCTATTACCCCATGCTGGAGCTGGCCGCGCCGGTGCTCGGCTATGTCGGCACGGACAACAGCGGCCTGTCCGGCCTCGAGCTGGTCTACGACGAGCGGATCGCCGGCCACGGCGTTCAGCGGCCGGTGCTGCGCGACAACAAGCGTGGCTCCATGGTGACGCCGGATCTGGCCTTCGTCGAAGCCACCCCGGGCGAGGACCTGCACCTCACGCTCGACGCCACGATTCAGCATGTGGTCGAGGAGGAGCTGGCTCGGGCCGTCCTCGCCCACGACGCCAAGGGCGGCACGGCGGTGATCCTCGATCCCCGCACCGGCGCCATCCTGGCCCTCGCCAGCTATCCCAGCTACGACGCCAACCAGGCCCTCGAGCACCAGGACCTTTGGCGCATCCGGCCGATCGCGGACTACTACGAGCCGGGCTCGAGCTTCAAGGTCTTCACCGCCGCCGCCGCCCTCGAAGCCGGCGAGGTCGACCCGACCGACGTATTCAACTGCGAAATGGGGGGCATCACCCTCTACAAGATCCGCATCAACGATCACAAGAAGTTCGGGATGCTCACCTTCCGCGACGTGCTGGCCAAGTCCTCGAACGTCGGCGTCATCAAGGTCGGGCAGATGACCGGCCGGGAGCGCCTGTTCCAGACGTTCCGAGCCTTCGGTTTCGGCGAGAAGACCGGCGTCGACCTCCACGGCGAGATCCGCGGCTCGCTCAGGGACCTGCGCCAATGGACGCCGATCACCCCTGCCTACCTGTCTTTCGGTCAGGGCATCGGCGTGACCTCCCTGCAACTCGCCGCGGCGGTGGCGGCGGTCGGCAACGGCGGCACGCTCTACCAGCCCTATCTCGTGGCCGCCACCGGCCGCGAGGGTCAGCTCGCCAAACGGGCGCCCCGCGAGGTGGGCCGGCCGATCGGCCCGCGAGCCGCCCGCGAGCTCGAGCGCATGCTCGAGGCGGTGCTGGAGGAAGGCGGCACGGCCTTCAATGCAGCGATCGCGGGCTACCGGATCGCCGGCAAGACGGGGACCGCCCAGAAGACGGTCAACGGTCGTTACGATCACACCCACTTCACGCCCAATTTCGTGGGCTTCGCCCCGGCCCGCGCCCCGGTCCTGGCCGGTGTCGTCACGATCGACGAGCCGCGTAGCGGCGTGACCTCCGCCGGCACCGTCGCGGCACCCGCCTTCACGGCCATCGTGCGGCGGGTTCTGCCCTATCTGGGGGTGGCGCCGGACCGCACCGAGGAGCTGCCGGAGCTCGAGAGCGCGGACGGGGTCGCCTTGCCGCGGACGCTCCTCGTGGCCCTCGCCCCGCCGCCGCGCCGCAAGGGACCGGAGGAGGATCCGGGTCCCGAGCACGCCGGGCTCGAGGGCGACGTGGAAACGGCCCTGGCCGTGTCCGACGCGGGGGACGAGCCATGAGCGCCGCGGGGCTCACGGTGGCGGAACTGATCGCCGGCCTGCCGATTCGGAGGGTGTCCGGGCCGGACCCGGTGGTCGGTCCGCCGATCACCGGCGTGACCCTCGACTCGCGGAAGGTCGCGGCGGGCGACCTGTTCGTTGCCGTTCCGGGTGCCCGGCTCGATGGCCGCGCCTTCGCCGGCATGGCGGTCGAGCGCGGCGCGGTGGCGGTGCTGGCGGCACCGGGCGGCGCCCCCGAGGGCTGGCCGAGCTCGGTCTACTGGCTCGAGACCCCCGATGCGGAGACGCCGCGCGCCCTGGCCGGCCCCCTGGCGGCCCGCGTCTACGGCCACCCCGAGCGGGACCTGATCCTGGCCGCGGTCACCGGCACCAACGGCAAGTCGACCACCGCCACCGTGCTCGGCGCTCTGCTCGACGCCGCCGGCCTGCCCGCGGCCGTCCTGGGCACCATCGGCTACGGTTTTCGCGATCAAGTCTTTCCGGCCGACCGCACCACCCCCGAGGCGCCCGAGCTGATCAGCCTGCTGCGCCGCTTTCATACGGCCGGCGCGCGGGCGGCCACGATGGAAGCCTCGTCCCACGCCCTGTCGCTGCACCGGCTGGCCGGGCTCACCTTCGACGTGGCGATCTTCACCAACCTGACCCGCGATCACCTCGACTTCCACAGGGATCTCGAGGACTACTTCCAGGCCAAGCGCCGGCTGTTCACGATGCTGAAGCCCGGCGGCCGGGCCGCCGTCCACGTCGATGACGCCCACGGTGCCCGCCTGGCGGCGGAGATGCCCGAGGCGCTGACCTTCGGGACGCAGCCCGACACCCATGCCGAGGTACGGGTCGAGGGCGCCCAGCTTTCGGCCGAGGGCATCCGCGGCACGCTGGTCACCCCGCGCGGGCGATTCGAGATCCAGTCGACATTGCTCGGCCGCTACAACCTCGAGAACCTGCTCGCCGCGGTGGCCGGGGCCGAGGCGCTGGGGCTGCCCAGCGAGGCCATCGTCCGCGGCATCGCCGAGCGCGGGCCGGTGGTGGGCCGGCTCGAGCCGGTCAAGGCGGGCCAGCCGTTCCCCGTGTTCGTCGACTTCGCCCACACCCCGGCGGGCCTCGAGGCCCTGCTGCGCTCGGTGCGCGAGTTCACCGGCAAGAAGCCCATCGTGGTCTTCGGTGCCGGCGGCGACAAGGACCGCGGCAAGCGGGGGCCCATGGGCCGGGTGGTCGGCGAGCTGGCCGCGCTGCCGATCCTCACCTCCGACAACCCCCGCGGCGAGGATCCCCTCGAGATCCTCTGGGCCGTCGAGGCGGGCATCAAGGAAAGCGGCAACACCCGGTACCGCCTGGTGCCGGACCGCCGGGAGGCGATCCGCCGGGCGGTCGCCGTGGCCGGACCCGAAGACGTGGTGGTGGTGGCCGGCAAGGGCCACGAGGCGTTCCAGGAGATCGCCGGCGTGCGATCCCCGTTTTCCGATCAGAAAGAGCTTCAAAAGGCCCTGGAGGAGCGCTTTGGTCACGCGGCGAGCCGATGACGCGGCCCAATGGATGGCCGGCGCCGTGATCGCGGGCGATCCCGCGACGCGCTGGCGGGGCGCCGCCCTCGACTCCCGCAAGGTGGCCGGGGGCGAGCTGTTCTTCGCCCTGCCCGGCGAGCGGGCCGACGGCCACCGCTTCGTGGCCGACGCCTTCGCCCGCGGGGCCGCCGCCGCCGTGGTGAAGGACGCGGCGGTCGTGAGCGACCCGGCAGCTTGCCTCGTTCAGGTCGCCGACCCCTACGCCGGCCTCCACGATCTGGCGCGGGCGATCCGGCGGCACGTGCCGAGCCGTTTCCTGGTCGGCGTCACCGGCTCGGCGGGCAAGACCACCACCAAGGAGATCCTGGCGGCGCTGTTGTCGACCCGCTTCCGGACCGCCAGGAGCCCGGGCAACCTCAATAATCTGTTCGGGTTCCCCCAGGCGCTTCTGGGCGTGCCGGACGACACCGAGGCGATGGTCGCCGAAATGGGCATGTCGACCCCCGGGGAGCTGGCGGGCGTGAGCCGCCTGGGCCGGCCCGAGGCGGTGGTGCTGCTCAACGTGCGGCCGGTGCACCTCGAGAACTTCGGCACCGTGGCGGCCATCGCCGAGGCCAAGGCCGAGATCTTGGAAGGCCTGGCCGAGGGCGGCCTGATCGTCGCCAACCGCGACGACGCCGAGGTCACCCGCGTGGTTCGCCGCCACCTCGAAGGGCACCCCGGCGATCGCGTGGTGTGGTTCGGCGAAGGGCCGTCCGAGGAAATCTCGGTGCGGCCCCAGGGCATCACTCCCCGGGGCCCGGGCCTCGTCGGGAGCCGCTTCGAGCTCCAGGTGCGGGGCCGGCGGGTAGCCCTCGAGCTGCCCCTCCACGGCCGGGTCAACGTGTCGAACGCGGTGGCCGCGGTGGCCGCGGCGGAGGCCCTCGGCGTGGCCCTCGAGGACCTGCCGGCGGCGCTTCTGACCCTCGAGCCGGCCAGCCACCGCGGGGCCGTCCACGAGCTGCCGAGCGGCATCACCCTGGTCGACGACAGCTACAACTCGAATCCCGAGGCCCTGGCCGCCGCCCTCGAGAGCGCCGCGGAGCTCGCCCGGGTCCGCGGCCGGAACCGCCGCGTGGCGATCGTGGGCGACATGCTGGAGCTCGGCCCGGACGCCCCCGCCTTTCACCGCCAGGCCGGCGCGCGGGCCGCGGAGCTGGGCTTCGATCTGGTGGCCGCCGTGGGACCGCTCGCGGCCGAAACCGCCGCCGGGGCAGGTACAGTGCCGACCGCGGTGCTGGGCGACGCCGCCGCCGCCGCCGAGTGGGCCGCCGGGGCGCTCACCGCCGGGGATCTGGTCGTGATCAAGGGCTCCCGGGGCATCGGGCTCGATCGGGTGGTCGATCTGCTGGTGGATCGGGTGATGGGGGGCAAGGCCTGATGCTCTACCACCTGCTCTTCCCCCTGGCGGACCGGTTCGCGGCACTGAACGTCTTCCGCTACATCACCTTCCGCACGGCGGGAGCGGCCGTGACGGCGCTCGTTCTGTCCCTGCTGCTCGGCCCGTGGTTCCTGCGTGCCCTGCGCCGGCTCCAGTGGGGCCAGGCGATTCGGGAGGAAGGACCCCAGGCCCATCAGAAGAAGGCCGGCACACCCACCATGGGGGGCCTGCTGATCTTGACTGCGGTGGTCGTGCCCACCCTGCTGTGGGCGAACCTCACCAACGTCTACGTCTGGGTGGTGCTCGGGGTGACCGTGAGCTTTGGGGCCATCGGCTTCGCGGACGACTTCCTGAAGGTCCGTAAGAAGCGCAACCTGGGATTGACGTCCCGCACCAAGTTCCTGCTCCAGGTGGCGGTGGCGGGCCTGGTCGGCGCCATCCTGTGGAGCCAGCCCTGGTACGACGCCCAGCTGACTTTCCCGTTCTTCAAGCAGTGGGTGCTGCCCTTGGGGGCCGCCTACGTTCCGTTCGTGATCTTCATCCTCGTGGGCTCTTCGAACGCGGTCAATCTGACCGATGGGCTCGACGGCCTGGCCATCGGGGTCACCGGGATCGCGGCGGGGACCTATGCGGTGTTCACCTACGTGGCGGGCAACCGGGTGCTGGCGGACTACCTCCAAGTGGCCAACGTCCCGGGAGTAGGTGAAGTGACGGTCTTCTGCGGAGCTCTCGTGGGGGCGAGCCTCGGCTTTCTGTGGTTCAACTCCCACCCGGCCGAGGTGTTCATGGGCGACGTGGGCTCCCTGGCGCTCGGCGGCGCCATCGGCTGCGTGGCCGTCCTCGCCAAGCAGGAGCTGCTGCTCGGCCTGGTCGGCGGCCTGTTCGTGCTCGAGGCGCTGTCGGTGATCGTCCAGGTCACGTCCTTCAAGTTGACCGGCAAGCGGGTGCTGCGGATGGCCCCGCTCCACCACCACTTCGAGCTCGGCGGCTGGGCCGAGTCGAAAGTCATCCAACGATTCTGGATCGTCGCCATCCTGTTCTCCCTGGCGGCCCTGTCGACCCTGAAGCTGCGATGAGAGTCCCCGGCCACACCGCCGACTGGCATCGCGTCCTGGTCTATGGCCTCCGTCTTTCGGGCCAGGCGGCGGCACGCCTGATCCTCGACCGCGGCGCCCAGGTTCTCGGGGTCGACGCCAAGCCGCTCTCCGAGCTGGCGCTCGGGGACTTGCTCGGCCGCGCGGGCTTCGAAGTCGTGGCGGGNNGGGCGTCGAGCCGCCGCACCTGCCCGCGGGAATCGACGCCGTGGTGGTTTCGCCCGGCGTGCCGGCGGATCGGCCGGCGCTCGTCGAAGCGCGGGAGCGCGGCGTGCCCGTGCTCGCCGAGGTGGAGCTCGCGTTCCCGTACCTCGACGGCCCGGTCGTGGCGATCACCGGCTCGAACGGCAAGAGCACCACCACCAGCCTCGCCGCCGCCATGCTCACGGCCGCGGGTTGGGATGCGATCGCCTGCGGCAACCTGGGCGAGCCCCTGGCCGGCCAGGTCCCGCCGCCCGGAGCCGCGCCGCGGCTCCGCCGGGTCTATGTGGTCGAGCTGTCGAGCTTCCAGCTCGAGGCCACCGAGGCATTCCACCCGCGGGCGGCGGCAATGCTGAACGTCTCGCCGGACCATCTCGACCGCCATGGCGACCTGGCCGGCTACGCCGCGGCCAAGCGGCGAATCTTCGCGCGCCAGACGCCAGACGACGTGGCCGTCCTGAACGCCGACGACCTGTGGTGCGCGGGCACCGCGACCGCCGCTCGCCGCCGCTTCTTCTCGCGCCACCGCAGCGTCGAGGACGGCTGCCGGATCGAGCACCGCACGGTGGTGGAGGTGGCGCCCGGCGCGGCGCCGCTGCCCCTGTTCGAGCTCTCCGAGGTGCCCCTGGCCGGCGGCCACAACGTCGAGAATGCCATGGCGGCGGCGCTCCTGGCCCGCGCCCTGGGCGCCTCGGCGGAGGCCATCGCACGGGCCCTCGGCGAGTTTCGCGGCCTGCCCCATCGCATGGAGAAGGTCGCCGACTGGGGCGGCGTGACGTTCTACGACGACTCCAAGGGCACCAACCCGGGAGCTACCCTGGGCACCCTCGCCGGCCTGCCCGACGGCACCGTCCACCTGATCCTCGGCGGTCGCAACAAGGGCTCGGATTTCGGCGAAATGGCCGATCCGGTGGCCCGGAAGTGCCGCCAGGTCTACCTGATCGGCGAGGCGGCGGCGGAGCTCCGGACCGCGCTCGTGGGTCGCCTGCCGATCGTCGAGGCGGGAACCCTCGAGCGGGCGGTAGAGGCCGCCGCCGATGCCGCGCGGCCCGGCGAGGTGGTGCTCTTGTCTCCGGCCTGCGCCAGCTTCGACCAGTTCCGCGACTTCAACCATCGGGGCGAAGTCTTCCACCAGCTCGTCCACCGGACCGTGGAGGCTCGCCGTGGCGAAGAAGCTCGCGTTTGATCCGGTGCTCTTCGGCACCGTCGCGCTGCTCGTCCTGGGCGGGCTGGTGATGGTGTACTCGACCAGCGCGCCGCTCGCGCGGGAGACCGGCCTCCTCGGCAATCCGCTGCTGCTCAAGCAGACGGTCGCCGGGCTGATCGGCTTCGGCCTGATGTTCCTGGCCATGCACTTCGACTATCGCCGCCTGCGCGAGCCGGCGGTGATCTACACCCTGGTGGGTGGGGTGGTGCTGGTGCTGGTGGCGGTGCTCTTCGGCCCCGAGCGCAACAACACCCACCGGTGGTTCTACCTGGCCGGCTTCTCCCTGCAGCCGGCGGAGTTCGCCAAGCTGGCGCTGATTCCCTACGTGGCCTACCAGATCGAGCGCAAGCCGGAGCTGGTGGATCGTCAGGAGGTGCTGATCCCAGTTCTCGGCGTCACCGGTCTGGTTGTCGGGTTGATCCTCCTTCAGCCCGACTTCGGCACCAGCGTGCTCCTGGTCCTGGCCATCGGTCTGGTGCTGTTCCTGGCGGGCCTGGCTTGGCGGTACATGGCGCTCGTGGCCGGCATGGTGGTGCCGATCCTGGCTCTCGTGGCGCTGAGCGCGCCCTACCGGGTGCGGCGCCTGCTGGCGTTCCGCAATCCCGAGGCGGACCCCCTGGGAGACGGCTTCCAGGCCCTCCAGTCGCTCATCGCGGTGGGCTCCGGCGGCTGGTTCGGCCGGGCCGAGGGCAGCGTCCAGAAGCTGCACTTCCTACCCCTGTCCCACTCGGACTACATCTTCGCCATCGTCTGCGAGGAGCTGGGCTTCCTCGGCGCCACGGCGCTCCTGACGCTGTTCGCGATTCTGCTCTGGCGCGGCATCAAGGCCGGTCTCGGGGCTCCCGATCTGCTCGGCCGCTACCTGGCCTGGGGCTTCACGGGGCTGCTGGTGATCCAAGCCCTGATGCACGTCTCGGTTTCCCTCGCCCTGGCCCCCACCAAGGGGATTCCGCTGCCCTTCATTTCCTATGGCGGCACCTCGCTGATGGCCTCCCTGGCGGCCTGCGGCGTGGTTCTGAACGTGTCCCAACATGGTTGACCTCGGCACCACCGCGGCTGCCTTCTCCCCGTTCCACGTGCTGGTTTCCGGCGGTGGCTCGGGCGGCCACGTGTTTCCCGCCCTGGCGGTGGCCGAGGAGCTGGTCGCCCGTGGCTACGAGGTCAGCTACGCGGGCGCGGCCAACGGTCTCGAGTCGCGGCTGGTACCCGCGCGGGGCGTGCGATTCCATCCGCTGCCGGCGCGGCCCTTCGTGGGCCGTGGGGTGGTCGGCAAGGCCGGAGCTCTCCTGACGCTCCTGCGGGCCTCCGCGGCGGGCCGCAAGCTGGTGGGCAAGCTGGGGGCGCGGGTGGTGGTGGGCACCGGCGGCTACGTTTCGGCGCCCGCGGTGCTCGGCAGTCGCCTGGCCGGACGCCCGGCGCTCCTGATCGAGCCCAACGCCCAGCCCGGAGCCGCCAACCGCCAGCTCTCGCGGTTCGCCGCGGGGGCCGCGGTGGCCTTCGCGGAGGCCGCGGCGGGCCTCGCCTGCCCGACCCGGGTCACCGGCGTGCCGATTCGCAAGGAGTTCGCCGCCGCGCCCGCGCCGTTGCCGGCGGGTCCGCCGCGGCTCCTGGTCCTCGGCGGCAGCCAGGGCGCGCTGTCCTTGAACCGCGCCCTGCCGGCCCTGGTGGCGCGTCTCGTCGAGCGCTTCCCCGGCCTCACCGTGCTGCACCAGACCGGTGACCAGCACCTCGAGGCGAGCCGCGCCGCCTGGGCCGCTGCCGAAGTTTCCGTGGAAACGGTGCAGCTGGTGCCCTTCCTGGACGATGTGCCGCGGGCCATGGCCGAATGCCACCTGGTGGTGGGACGGGCGGGAGCCATCACGGTGGCCGAGATCGCCGCCGCGGGCCGCGGTGCCGTGCTCGCGCCGCTCTCTGCTCTGGCCGAAAACCACCAGCGCGCCAACGCATTGGCATTCGCCGCGGCCGGTGCCGCCCGCGTGGTGACGGACCCGGCGGCGGACGCAGGGGCCTTCGAAGCCGAGGCCCTCGCCGCCCTGACCGAAATTCTGGCCGACCGCGGCCAGCTCGAGCTCATGGCCAGGGCCGCCCGCGGGGCCGCCCGGCTCGACGCCGCCGCGCGCATCGCCGACTGGGTCGTCGAGCTCGGCCGTGAGGAGGGTGCCTGATGTTTCGCCGCTTCCTCCGCGGTCTCGAGCGGGTGCACCTCGTGGGCATCGGCGGCACCGGCATGAGCAGCATCGCCGAGATCCTGCTCGAGTACGACGTGCCGGTCTCGGGCAGCGACCTGGCCTTGTCCGAGACCACCGAGCGGCTGGCCCAGCTGGGCGCCGAGATCTTCGTCGGCCACGCCGCGGCGAACGTGCACGGCGCGCGGCTGGTGGTCTACTCCTCGGCCGTTCCGGGCTCGAACGCGGAGGTCACCGAGGCGCGGCGCCTGGGGCTGACCCTGGTCGGCCGGGCCGAGATGCTGGCCGAGCTGATGCGCCTCAAGTACGGCGTGGCGGTGGCCGGCACCCACGGCAAGACCACCACCACCTCGCTGGTCGGCGCGGTCTTGACCGAGGGCGGGCTCGACCCCACGGTCATCGTGGGCGGCCGGCTGCGCGCCTTCGGTACCGGCGCCCGCATGGGACACAGCGAGTACCTGGTGGCCGAGGCCGACGAGTTCGACCGCAGCTTCCTGCGCCTGGCGCCGGTGCTCGGGGTGATCACCACCATCGACGCCGATCACCTCGACACCTATGCGGATCTCGAGGAGGTCAAGAGCGCCTTCGTCCAGTTCGCGAGCCGAGTGCCGTTCTTCGGCCAGGTGATCGTCTGCCTGGACGACCCGAACATCCAGACCATCCTGCCCCGCCTGGCGGATCGCCCGGTGGTGTCCTACGGCCTCTCGCCCCAGGCGGACTTCGTGGCGCGGGACCTGGTGCCCGGTCCCGCGGGCACCCGGTTCACCGTGGTCCACGCGCGGGACGGCGTCCTCGGCACCCTCGAGATCCCCATGCCGGGTCGCCACAACGTGCAGAACGCCCTGGCCGCGGTGGCCGTGGCAACGGCCATCGGCATCGGTTTCGACCGCACCGCCGCGGCGCTGGCGGCGTTCAAGGGCGTGCACCGGCGCTTCGAGCTGGTCGGGCACTACCGCGGCGCCGCCGTGGTGGACGACTACGCCCACCATCCGGTGGAGGTCGAGGCGACGCTCAAGGCTGCCCGCCAGGCCTATCCCCACGCCCGGGTCCTTGCGGTCTTCCAACCCCACCTGTTTTCGCGCACCCGGGACCACGCGGAGGGCTTCGGCCGTGCGCTCCTGCTGGCCGACGAAGCGGTGGTGACCGACGTCTACCCCTCTCGCGAGCAGCCCATCGCCGGCGTCACCGGCGAGCTGGTGGTCGAAGCGGCGCGGGCCTCGGGCCATCGCCACGTGCGCTACAGCCCGCGCTGGCAGGACGCGCCCGCCGAGCTCGAGACCCTGGTGTCCGAGGGCGACCTGGTGATCACCCTCGGCGCCGGCGACGTGTATCGCCTGGCTCGGAAGCTCGCCGGGACCCACGGGGAGGCGCCATGAGCGGCGACGGAATGCGCCCACCGGCGCGCCCCTTGCCGCCGCTGCCGCCCCTGCCGGCGGCCGCCGCCGCCAAGGACGCGGGCAAAGTCCTGCCCTTCCGGCGCGGCGGCGGCCACCGCCCGAACAAGAAGCGCAACCGCCTGCTGGCCCTGGGCCGCTACTTCCTCGGCGCCCTCGCGGTGGTGGTCACGCCCCTCGCGGCGGTGCTGTGGGTGACCACCGCGGCGCCCTTCGCCCTGGCCGACATCGAGGTGCGTGGCACCGAACGCTTGAGCCCGGCGGCGATCGAGAACCACCTCCTGCCCCTGCTCGGGCAGAACCTGTGGCGTCTGGATCTCGGCGCCGTGCCCACGCTGCTCGCCGACGAGCGCTGGATCGCCTCCCTCGAGGCCCGCAAGCAGCCGCCCAACCGCCTGCTCTTGGAAGTCGTCGAGCGCAAGCCCGCCGCGATCCTGAGCGAGGGGCCGGAGGGTTTCGAGCGGCGCTCCTTCGTCGATCCCGAGGGGGTGGCCATCGCCACCGCGGCGGGAGTGGCCACGGACACGGGCCTGATCGAGATCCGCATGGGTTCGCCCGGCGTGCCCGGGGCACTCGTGGAGCTCTCGGTCCAGCGCGCCCTGGCCGCGGTCGACGAGCTGCGCCGGGCCGACGCCGACTGGGCCGGCCGGCTGGTGGAGCTCGAAATCCTCTCGGAAGAGGACTTCGTGATCCGCACCGCGGCCCTCGACTTCCCCCTGCGGGTGTCCGCGGGCCAGGTGGCCGGGCGAATCTCGACCTTGAAGCGGCTGCTGCCGGAACTCGCGGCGCGCTACCCGGCCTTCGAGTCCGTCGACCTGCGATTCCGCGAACGAATCGTGGTGCGGCCGAAGGAGCCGGAACCCGTGCCCCCGACCGTGACGGAGCCAACGGGCGAGAGCACGACGGAACGAGACGACGACGAACTAGAGCTCGATCTTCTGAGTTAACGATATTTACGGGAGAGTAGACACATGCCGAAGCCAGAGCGGTACCACGTGGCGATCGACATCGGATCCTCGAAGGTGGGGGTCCTGATCGGCCAGCGGAGCGAGGGAGGGATGGTCGAGGTCGTGGGCAAGGGGCTGGCACCCAACCGCGGCACTCGCAAGGGCAACATCGTGAACGTCGACGCCACGGTGGAGAGCTTGAAGCAGGCCACCGAGGAAGCCGAGGTGATGGCCGGGGTCGAGGTCTCGCGCGCCTGGGTCGGCGTGGCGGGCTCGGACATCCGCAGCGTCAACTCCCGCGGCATGGTGACGGTGTCCAGGAAGGACCGCGAGATCACCGCCCAGGACATCGAACGGGTCCTCGAGGCGGCCCAGTCCGCGGCCCTGCCCTCGGACCGCGAGATCCTCCACGCCATCCCCCAGGAGTTCCTGGTGGACGAGCAGGGCGGAATTCGCGACCCCCTCGGCATGCTGGGCAGCCGGCTCGAGGTCACGGTGCATCTGGTGACCGGCAACGTCACCCGCACCAAGACACTCCTGACCTGCGTCAACCGCGCCGGCATCGAGGTCGCGGAGCTGGTCTTCGAGCCGCTCGCCACCGCCGAGGCGGTCTTGAGCGAGGACGAGCGCGAGCTCGGCGTGCTGCTTCTCGACCTCGGCTCCGGCACCACCGAGTACGCCCTCTTCATGGACGGCGAAGTGCAGCACTCGAGCGTGCTGCCCGTGGGCGCCGGCCACTTCACCAACGACCTCGCCATGGTGCTGCGCACGCCCTTCGCCGAGGCCGAGCGGATCAAGATCAAGAACGGCTGCTGCCTGGGCAGCCTGGTCACCGCGGAGGAAGGTGTCGCCGTGCCCTCGGTGGCCGGCGGCGCGCCCCGCGTGGTGCCCAAGCGCGAGCTGGCGGAGATCCTCCAGCCCCGTGCCGAGGAGCTGCTCGAGCTGGTCAAGAACGACCTCGCCAAACACGGCTACGACGAGACCCTGCGCGGGGGCGTCGTCCTGACCGGGGGCGGCGCCCAGCTCGACGGCCTGCTCGAGATGTGCGAGCAGATCTTCGACTCGTCCGTCCGCTATGGCCTGCCCCAGGGCCTGGGAGGCCTGGTCGACGTGATCAGCTCGCCGTCCTGGTCCACCGCCTCGGGCATGCTGCGCTACGCCATCACCGCCGAAGAGCAGCGGGGGCGCAAGGAAAAGCGGGCGGGCTGGAGCGTCAAGAACATGGTCGGCAGTCTGCGCGGCATGTTCTCGGATCTGCTTTGAAAGAAACGGAATCGATCGGACGAATAGACAGGGGGAACCAATCATGATCCTTTTCGACGAGCGGCAGATGCCGAAAGCCGGAGCGCCCCTGGCGCTGGCCGACGACTCGACCGTGGTGCCCGCCAAGATCAAAGTGCTGGGCGTGGGCGGCGGCGGCTCGAACGCGGTCAACCGGATGATCGACGCCGACCTGCGCGGCATCGAGTTCATGGCCGTTAACACCGATCTCCAGGCCCTCGGCAAGTGCCGAGCGCCCTCGAAGCTCCAGATCGGCCGCGCGCTGACCCGGGGCCTCGGCGCCGGGGCCGACCCGGAGGTCGGCCGCAAGGCCGCCCTCGAGGACACCGAGCGCATTCTCGAAGCCCTGGACGGCTCGGACATGGTGTTCATCACCGCGGGCCTGGGCGGCGGCACCGGCAGCGGCGCGGCGCCCATCCTGGCGTCGCTGGCGGCCGAGATCGGCGCGCTCACCGTGGCGGTCGTCACCAAGCCCTTCTCCTTCGAGGGCCGGCGACGCTTGGCCCTGGCCGAGCGCGCCACCGAGGAGCTGCGCAACGCCGTCGACACCCTGATCACCATTCCCAACGAGCGCCTGCTCAACTTCGTCGAGCGGGGCACGCCGCTCTCCGAGGCCTTCCGCATCGCCGACGACGTGCTGCGCCAAGCGGTGCAGGGGATCAGCGACCTGATCACCGTGCCCGGCGAGATCAACGTCGACTTCGCCGACGTGCGCACGATCATGACCGGCATGGGCATGGCCCTGATGGGCACCGGCATCGCCAAGGGCGAAAAGCGGGCCCTCGAGGCCGCCCAGCGGGCGATCAGCTCGCCGCTTCTCGAGGAGACCTCGATCCAGGGCGCCAAAGGTGTGCTGCTCAACATTTCGGGCGGTCGCGACCTGACCCTGCACGAGGTGGCCGAGGCCGCCCAGATCATCGCCGAGGCGGTCGATCCGGACGCCAACATCATCTCCGGCATGGTCATCGACGAGTCCCTCGAAGACGCCATGAAGGTCACGGTCATCGCCACCGGCTTCGACCACCGCGGCGGTTCCCGGCCCCAGCTCCACCGGATGCGCGCCGAGCCCCTCCCGCGGCTCGACCCGCCCCACTCGATGGCCCCCCCGAGGCTCGACCTCGGCCCGCCTCTCGCCGCCACCACCGCCGCCGGGGGAGCCACCGAAGAGGTCCGTACCGGCGAACCCGCCGAGCCCGAGGTGCCCTTCTACCGCAAAGTCCTGGCCCACGGGCACGAGGACAACGGCGGCTTCGGCCCGAACTGGTCGAACGTCGACGATTACGACATTCCCACCGTCCTGCGCAAGCAGATGGATTGATTCCGATGAGCTTCCGGACCCTTCCTCCCGCCGTGCTCCACCGTCCCTCGACGGACGGGGTCCGAGATCTCGGCGAGGAGCGCAGACGTCCGGAAGTTCGTTCGAGCACCGCAGCCGAGATCTCGGACCCCGTCCGGAGGAACGACTCTCGATGAAGAACATCCCCGCCGCCGAACGCCTCATCTTCGCGCTCGACGTGGACTCCCCCGCCGCGGCGCGGGCGCTGGTCGAGGAGCTCGGCGACGCGGTGGTCTTCTACAAAGTCGGTCTCGAGCTGTTCATGACCGGCCAACTCTTCGAGCTGGTCGACTGGCTCGTCGCGCGGGGCAAGAAGGTCTTCGTCGACCTGAAGTTCTTCGACGTCCCCGCCACCGTGGCCGCCGCCGTCCGGGGCCTGTCCGGGCGCGGCGTGACCTTCACCACCGTGCACGGCAACGACGCCATCCTGAAGGCCGCCGCCCTAGCCAAAGGCGACGTCCAAGTTCTCGCGGTCACGGTGCTCACGAGCCTCGACCGCGGAGACTTGGACGACCTCGGCTTCGACGTCGACGTCGACCGCCTCGTCCTCTCTCGGGCCCGCCGGGCCTTGGAGCTCGGCTGCGACGGCGTCATTTCCTCCGGTCGCGAGGCCGAGGCCCTGAAACGCGACCTCGGCGATCGCCTGCTGGTGATCGTCCCCGGAATCCGTCCCATCGAGAACAAGCCCATCGACGACCAGAAGCGCACCGTCGACGTCGAAGAAGCTTTCCAGTTGGGTGCCGATTACATCGTCGTCGGTCGCCCGATCAAGAACGCGCCCGACCGCCGCGCCGCCGCCGTCGCCATCCAGCGGCGGATCGCCGCGGCCGTCGGGTGCTAGAACTCCCGCGCAACCCTTTGCTCGGCCCCCCGTCCGCGTCCGGTCTACCCCCTGCCGGACGCGGGCGGGGGTAGGCCAGGAGAATCACTCCCAGGGCACGTCCGGCATCCGCAGCCGCTCCACCTCCGTGCCGGCCGCGCTCGCCTTCAGAATCTCGTCGACGTCCTCCAGCGTGACGCCCGCATACCAGCAGTCGAGCGGCTGGACGACGACCGTAATCCCCCGCGAGCAGTGCTTGAGACAGCCGGTGCGGGTGACCATGACCTGGTCGCGCAGTCCGAGCTCCTTCGCCCGGTCCTTGAACTGGTGGTACAGGGCGAGGCCGCCACGCGGGCCGCAGCTCGGCTTGGCGGCTTCGGGCGGGCGTTCGTTGGTGCAGACGAGAATCTGGAGAATGGGCTTGGCCATCCTTCGATTCTAGTAAGCTTCCGCCGCTCGATCCCCAGGAACTCGATGAGAGAACAGCACGGCGTCGCCCGTCTGCTCGTGAACCCTTCCGCCGGCCGAGGCGCCGGCCGGAGGGCCTTGCCGAGGTTGTTCGAGCTGGCCCGCGACGCGGGCGTCGGCGTCGAGATCAGCGAGAGCCGCGAGCACCTCGTCGCCCTGGCGCGGCGGGCCGTCGAGGACGGCGTCGAGCGGCTTCTGGTGGCGGGCGGCGACGGCACCCAGCACTGGGCGCTGCAACCCTTGCCCGGCACCGCCACCGCGCTCGCCGTTCTGCCCCTCGGCAGCGGCAACGACCTGGCCGCCACCCTCGGCATGCCGAAGAGCTTGGCCTCGGCCTTTGCGCTCGCCCTCACCGCACCGATCACCCAACTCGACGTGGGCCGCCTCGCCGGAGAGTACTTCGCCGGCGTCGCCGGCCTAGGCTTCGACAGCGAGGTGGCCCGCCACGCCCAGGGGGTTCGGCTCCTGCGCGGGCAGGCGATCTACGTCTACTCGGTGCTCCGCGCCCTCGGCAGCTTCCGGCCGCCGACCCTGACGCTGAAAGCCGACGGCGAAGAGATCCAGGGCCCGATCATGCTGGTGGCCTTCGGCAACATCCACCGCTACGGCGGAGGTGTGGCCATCGCCCCGGACGCCGTGCCGGACGACGGCCTGCTCGATGTCGTGGTGGTCGGTGAGATCTCGAAGCTCGCGCTGCTGCGCCTCTTTCCGCGGGCCTATCGCGGCGCCCACGTGCCTCACCCCGCTTGCCGGATCCTCCGCGCCCGGCGCATCGAGGTCGCTCTCGACCCACCGTTCGCCGTCTATGGCGATGGCGAACTTATGGCCGAGGTCGGGCCCGGCGGGGCGGTGATCGATCTGCTGCCGGACGGCCTGAGGGTGGTCAAGCCGGCTGTCCCGTTTCCACCATCCGCTACACGGTAGTCCGGTAGGAACTCGTTTAGTTGCCGGGCCCGCAGATTCCCCTCCGGGTGTTTCCGCCTGGAGGTTCATTCCAGGGAGCGCCGCGCTCCCGAGGAGGACTGCCGATGCATTGGAAGGAGTTGGTTTCGCGCGTACTGGTGGCTGCTGCCATCGTCGCGTGCCTCGCCGCGCCCGCGGGCGCGACGTCGCTCGTCCGGATGAGCCTTGACGAGCTGGTCGCCGACAACGGCACCGTCGTCATGGGCCACGTTCTCGACGCGGTGACGCGTTGGAACGACGATCACACGTTCATGCTGACCGACGTCCGGATCGCCGTCGAAGAGACGATCAAGGGCCGGACCAAGGGCGAGGTCATCACGGTGACCTTGATGGGCGGCCGAATCGGAGACTTGACGACGCTGATTCTCGGCGGTGCCGAGCTGATCCCGGGCAACAGCTACGTGCTCTTCCTCAACCGCGAAGAGCTGCCGGGCACCCGCGCGCTGACCGTGCGCGATCACGTCCAGGGCGCCTTCGACATCGTGCCCGGCCAGACCGGCCCGCGCGCCGTCAGCCAGGCTTCTCACCACCCCCTGATGCCCGACTTCTTCGGCAACGCCGAACCCCCGGGCGGTCGCGAGGGCCTGTTCCTCGACGACATGGTCCAGTCCGTCCGTGCGATCGAAAAGCGCCTCGCCGGTGCTCGCCAGGAGGTGAAGTGATGAACCGTAAGATCCTGACGCGCTTCGCCGCTTCCAGCCTCGTCGCGGCCGGCCTGGTCGTCGTGGCCGCCCCCTCCGAGGCGTTCCGCATGATCCAGAACACCACCGTCGGCCGCGTTTCCGCGGGCGCCGCGGTGGCCTGCAACGCCTCGGGCGGTTTCGCCCACTGGAACATCCGCGCCATCAACTGGTACCACCGCACCTCCAACCAGGGTGCGGGCAAGACCGCGGCGCTCCAGGCCGCGATGGCGTCCTGGACCAACGTGACCTCGGCCAACCACGTGCTGACCTATGCCGGCACCACCACCGCCGGCTTCGTGACCGACAACCGCAACACCCTGCTGTGGGCCAGCGGCAACGGCTGCACAGGCTCGTGCCTGGCGATCACGGCGCTCGTGCTCCAGTCCGGCCAGGTGATCGTGGAGACCGACGTCTCCTTCAACAACAACGTCACCTGGACCACCAACGGCGCCAACTACGACACCCAGGCCGTGGCCACCCACGAGCTCGGCCACGCCCTCGGCATCCACCACACCGAGGCCGGCACCACCCCGACCATGTACGCCTTCTACTCCGGCTCCGCCGGCCGCTCGCTCGAGACCGACGACCGCTCGGCCCTCCAGTGCGCCGAGAGCCGCTACTGAGTCGATCCCGTCCTCACGGACGCGAGAAGGCCGCCGGGAGAGATCCCGGCGGCCTTCTTTTTGACACTCGCATCACCGCGGCATAGGCTAAGGACATAGGCCAGGAGGGTCGGACAATGCTCCCCATTACCGCCAGAATCTTCCGCAACGGCCGCAATCAGGCCGTTCGAATCCCAAAGGAACTGAGTTTCGAGACCGAGGCCGTGACGATCGAAAAGCGCGGCGACGCTCTCATTCTTCGGCCGATCCGGTCGGGCGGCTGGAAGGCGTTCTTTGCCGATCCGACTCTGACTCTGCCCGCGGACTTCGAACTGGCGGAGGATCCGCCGCCTCAGGATCGCCCACCCTTGTGATCTACGTCCTCGATACCGACGTTTGCAGCTACCTGATGAAGCGCTCCCACGCGGCCTTGGTCGAGCGGGTGAGTGCCTTCAGTCCCGGAGAGCTGCGCGTCTCCGCGGTCACCGTGTTCGAGCTGGAGTACGGCATTCTGCGCAGCGATCGTCAAGAAGTTCTCCGGCGAGTGGTCCGAGCCTTCCTGGACAACGTCGAAGTGCTTGACTGGACGACTCCCGCCGCGGAGCACGCTGGCGCCATCCGCGCCGAGCTTGCGGCTGTCGGAACTCCGATCGGAGGCTACGACCTCTTGATCGCCGGGCATGCGCGAAGCCTCGGCGCGACCCTCGTCACCCACAATCGCCGCGAGTTCGCGCGCGTGCCTGGGCTCCGGCTCGAAGATTGGACGGGTGGCCCGAACCCGGGGCACTGAGCGTTCCCCATATCCTCAGAGCAGAAGGGGCCGGCCAGAGTCAAAGAACCCGCCGTCGCCACAGCCTTGGATCTCTGGCTTGATGAACGACCGCGATGACGACGGTCTCCCGCCCAACTTGCTGAAAGAAAACCGAATACGGGAACCGGTGAACAATGGCACGCCGGAGGCCCGGGAACACTGTCGGATAAGCCACCGGGTGCTCCCGAATACGCTCGACGGCCTCCTCGAAACGAAGTCGAAACAAGGTGCTCAGGTCATCGGCCTCAGCACGGTACCAATCGACCGCATCTCGGAGGTCCGCCTCGGCAGCGACCGTGAGACGAACCGTTCGGCTCACCGGGACTCGGGCCACACTCGAGCCCGAACTTCTTCCCACGTAGACCCGCGGTCCGGGTGGTTTTCGAAGTCCGCCAGCCGCTTCTCGAGTAACTCGCGCTGCCAGGCTGGTAGGGGGGGAGGGGCAGACTCAAGGCTCGCCCACAGTGCGTCCACCAGTTCCTGACGGTCCTGTGGGTCGAGCGCCAAGGCCGACGATTCGAGTTGAACTTTGGTCACGAGAGTTATTGTAGCGCCCCTCACCCCACGTCGAACCGCACCCCCTGCGCCAGCGGCAACGCCGTACCGTAGTTGATCGTGCAGGTCTGGCGGCGCATGTAGGCCTTCCAGGAGTCGGAGCCGGCCTCGCGGCCGCCGCCGGTTTCCTTTTCGCCGCCGAAGGCGCCGCCGATTTCCGCTCCGGAGGTGCCGATGTTGACGTTGGCAATACCGCAGTCGCTGCCGGTGGCGGAGAGGAAGCGCTCGGCGGTGCGCAGGTTGAGCGTGAAGATCGCCGACGACAGGCCCTGGGGCACCGCGTTGTGGCGCTCGATCACCTCGTCCAGGGTGTCGAACTCGAAGACGTAAAGGATCGGCGCGAAGGTCTCCTCGCAGGTGATCGGCATGTCCACCGTGGCCTCGACCAGCGTCGGCTCGACGAAAAAGCCCGGTCGATCGAGCTTCCGGCCGCCGGCGAGCACCCGGCCACCCTGGGCCTTCACGACCTCCAAGGCGTGCATCATGTTGTCGACCGCCCGCTGGTTGACGAGCGGGCCGACCAGGACGCCGTCCTCGAGCGGGTCCCCCACGCGGATCGAGCCGTAGGCCTTGACCAGCTTGGCCTTCATGTCCGCAGCGATGCCCTTCTGGAGAAACAGGCGGCGGTTGGTGGTGCAACGCTGGCCCGCGGTGCCCGCCGCGGCGAAGAGGACCGCGCGCAGGGCAAGGTCGAGATCCGCGTCGTCCATCACCACGATGCCGTTGTTCCCGCCGAGCTCGAGAAGCGAGCGGCCGAGCCGGTCCGCCACCACCTTGCCGACCTCGCGCCCCATGCGCACCGAGCCGGTGGCGGAGATGAGCGGGAACCGGCGATCCGCCGCCATGGCTTCCCCGACGTCACGATCGCCCACCACCAAGCCGAAGATCGGCGGCGCACCGTTGCGTTCGAGCACGCGCTGGGCGATCTTGGTCGTCGCCACGGCCGAAAGCGGCGCCTCGGGCGAAGGCTTCCACACCATCGAATCCCCGCCGATGGCGGCCACGACGGAGTTCCAAGCCCACACGGCGACCGGGAAGTTGAACGCGGTGATGATGCCGACCGGCCCGAGCGGATGCCACTGCTCGTACATCCGGTGGTTGGGGCGCTCGGAGTGCATGGTCAAGCCCCACAGCTGGCGCGACATACCGACCGCCAGGTCGCACATGTCGATCATCTCCTGGACCTCACCGAGGCCCTCGCTCTTCGACTTGCCAACCTCGAGGCTGACCAGCGAGCCGAGGTCGTCCTTGACCTTCCGCAGCTCGTCGCCGAGCTGGCGGACGACCTCGCCGCGGGCCGGCGCCGTCCAGGTACGCCAGACCTTGAAGGCTTCGACGGCGACCCGCGCCGCCTGCTCGTAGTCCGCCACCGTGGCGAGCGTGACGGCGCCGATCGGCTCGCCGGTCGTGGGGTTGATGGACTCGAGCCGAGCGCCCGAGCCGCGGTGCCAAGTGCCGGTGAAAACGCCAGGGTTCTCTGCCTCGAGGCCGAGGCGGGCGAGAAGTTCGGCGTGGGGAGTCGTGGTGATGGTCATGTTCGAGGGTCTCCAGGTTCGACGGGGGAGCGGTCAAGGATACCCGAGGAGCCGGCCGAAGGGCGACCCGCGAGCCGTGCTTGCAATCCTTTAGGTCCTATTCCCTCCGGCCCTCGATCGTGTAGACTCATTCACGGTCCTCAATATCCATCGGTCAAACTCCATCGGTCGAACGCGGAAGGTGAGGTCGTGGCGGCGCCCACTCTGAATCAGCTCCTGAAGGCGATGGTCGACCAGGGAGGCTCGGACCTTCACGTCACCACCAACTCGCCGCCCCAGATCCGCGTGGACGGTTCGTTGAAGCCGATGAACCTGCCGCCACTGTCTCCCGCAGAGACCAAACAGCTGGTCTACTCGATCCTCACCGACAACCAGAAGCACCGGCTCGAGGAAAACCTCGAGATCGACTTCTCCTTCGGCTTGAAGGGCATGGCCCGCTTTCGCGCCAACGTGTTCCACCAGCGCGGCGCCATCGCCGCGGCGTTCCGGCGCATCCCGTACGAGATTCGCAGCTTCCGCGAGCTCGGCCTGCCCCAGGTGGTGGAGAGCCTGTGCGAGAAGCCGCGCGGGCTGGTGCTCGTGACCGGCCCCACGGGCTCGGGCAAGACGACCACCCTCGCCGCCATGCTCGACAAGGTCAACCGCGAGCGCCACGAGCACATCGTGACCATCGAGGACCCGGTCGAGTACCTCCACAGCCACAAGAAGTGCATGGTCAACCAGCGCGAGCTCGGGGCCGACACCCACAGCTTCTCGAACGCCCTGCGCTCCGCCCTGCGCCAGGACCCGGACGTGGTGCTGATCGGCGAGATGCGCGACCTCGAAACGGTGGAGTCCGCGCTGCGCATCGCGGAGACCGGCCACTTGACCTTCGCCACCCTGCACACCAACTCCGCGGCCCAGACCATCAACCGCATCATCGACATCTTCCCGGCCCACCAGCAGGGGCAGATCCGGGTCCAGCTGTCGTTCGTGCTCGAGGGCATCGTCTGCCAGTCCCTGCTCGCCAAGGCCGGCGGCAAGGGCCGCGCCCTCGCGATGGAGGTCCTGGTGCCCAGCTCGGCCATCCGCAACCTGATCCGGGAAGACAAGATCCACCAGATCTACGGCATGATGCAGACCGGACAGGCCAAGTACGGCATGCAGACCTTCAACCAGTCCCTGGCTGCCCTGTACTTCAAACACCAGATCTCTCTGCAGACCGCGCTCGCCCGCTCGTCCTACCCGGACGAGCTTCAGGACATCATCGCCCGCGGCCCGGCGGCGCTCAATCCCAACCTCGGGATCGACACCAGCGCCGTCGCCCAGGCCCAGGCGACGAGCCCTCCGGCGATGAGGAGGTAGTCGACAGATGCCCAGTTTCGAGTGGAAAGGCCGAGCCCGTACCGGCCAGGTGCGCCAAGGGGTGCTGGTGGCCGACAACCGCGCCGCCGCCGAGGCGATGCTCCGGCGGGACCAGATCAACGTCTACAACCTGCGCGAGAAGAAAGAGATCCGGGTCCTGCCCCGGCTCAACCGCTCGGTCGGCGACAAGCGGATCGCGATCTTCACCCGCCAGTTCTCGGTCATGCTCGACGCGGGTCTGCCCCTCGTCCAGTGCCTCGAGATCCTCGGCGAGCAGGAAGAGAACAAGAACTTCCGGGCGATCATCGAGTCCGTCCGCACCGACGTCGAGCAGGGCGCCACCCTGGCCGACGCCATGCGCAGGCACCCCAAGGCCTTCGACAACCTCTATACCAACATGGTGGCCGCCGGCGAGGCGGGCGGTATTCTCGACATCATCCTTCAGCGGCTGTCGACCTACATCGAGAAGATCGTCAAGCTGAAGGCCCAGGTCAAGTCCGCCCTGATCTACCCGGCATCGGTGGTGGCGATCGCCGCCATCGTGGTTTTCGTCATCCTGAAGTACGTGATTCCGACCTTCACCCAGCTGTTCGAGGGTGTGGGTGGCGAGCTGCCGTGGATCACCAAGATGGTCGTCGGTGCGTCCAATTTCGTGGGCCGCTATACACCGTTCATCATCCTCTTCCTGATCTTCGCCACCGTTGCGATCAACCGCTACCACAAGACCGAGCGTGGCCGGCGGGTGATCGACGGAGCGATGTTGAAGATCCCGATCATCGGCATGCTGCTGCGCAAGATCGCCGTGGCGCGGTTCTGCCGGACCCTGTCGACCCTGACGTCCTCCGGCGTGCCCATCTTGGACGGCCTCGAGATCACCGCCAAGACCGCCGGCAACGCGATCATCGAAGACGCCGTGATGGCGGTCCGAAAGAGCGTCGAGGAAGGCAAGACCGTAGCCGAGCCCCTGAGCCAGACCAAGGTCTTCCCTTCCATGGTGGTCCAGATGATCAACGTCGGCGAGCAGACCGGCGCCCTCGACCAGATGCTGTCGAAGATCGCCGACTTCTACGAGGAGGAGGTCGACACCGCCGTGTCCGGCCTGATGAAGCTGATCGAGCCGATCCTGATCGCCTTCCTGGGCGTCGTGATCGGCGTGATCGTGACTGCCATGTACCTGCCGCTCTACTCGTTCCTCCAGCAGATCAACTGATCTGGGGTGACCGCGAGAACCCGAGCGACACCGCGCGAACCAGGAGCGGCGCCCCCGACCGGGGCGCCGCTCGAATCCATGTCCACCCTCGCCCGGCAACTCCAGTGGCTGATCGCCATTCGCCTGGTGGTGATCACCAGCGTGGCGTTGCCCTACTTCCTGCTGCAGATCGCACCGCTGCTTCCTGCCGGCCTGTCCCGACCCGGACCCGAGGTGTCTTCCGCCTCGATGCCCTTGTTGAACGGCATCGCGATCTTCACCTACGCCGCGAGCCTCTTCTACATCGTGCTGCTTCGGGTGCTGCATCGCCGCGAAGTGCTTCAGGCCTACATTCAGTTCTTCGGGGATCTGGCCCTGGTCACCATGCTGGTGTACTTCTTCGGGGGCGTCACCAGCCCGTTTTCGATCTTCTATCCGCTGGTCATCGCGGTGGCCACGGCGCTGCTCAAGAGGCGCACGACGGTGGTCGCCACCCTCGCCTTCGCGCTCTATGCCGCCCTGGTGCTGAGCCTGTTCCTGGGCTACCTGCCCATGGCCGACGGCAGCACCCTGCGCAACGACGCCGAGTCCCTACGGCGAATCTTCTACAGCCTCGCCATCCACTTCTTCGCGTGCTATGCCGTGGCCTTCCTCACCTGGGCCCTGGTCGCCTCGACGCGCAAGGTCGAGCGCGAGCTCGAGGCCCGCACGGTGGATCTGGCCGCCCTCGAGACCAAGTACCGGGACGTCATCCACTCGATCACCAGCGGCCTCGTGACCACCGATCGCGACGGCCGGATCAGCAGCTTGAACCGAGCCGGCCAGAGAATCCTCCACCGCACGCCGGAGGAGCTGGTGGGCAAACCGGTGTGGGAAGCGGGGCTGTTCAGCGAGGAACGGTGGCGCCAGCTCGCGGGCGCTGCCACCGGCGAGCGCGGCCGGCTGACCAGCGAGGTCCAGGTGTTTCACGAGGCGGCACCGATCCACGTCGGCTACTCGGTGACGGAGCTGCAGAACACCGAGGGTCACGGGGTTGGTTGGATCATGCTGTTCCAGGACGTCACGCCCTGGCGGAAGCTCGAAGAAGAGGTCCGGCTGAAGGACCGCATGGCGGCCGTCGGAACCCTGGCCGCCGGCCTGGCCCACGAGATCGGCAATCCCCTCGCGGCCATCTCGGGCTCGGTCCAACTGCTTTCCCGCTCGCTGGCGCCGGACGCCGAGGACGCCCGGAAACTGCTGGCGATCCTCCTCAAGGAAAGCCAGCGGCTCGACCGCACCGTCAAGCGGTTTCTCGACTACGCGCGACCCAACCGGACGACCGCCGTGGAGTTCGATATCGCCCGGCTGCTCGAGGAGCATTTCGAGCTGCTGCGCCACAGCCCGGAGCTGGCCACGGACCACCGCCTCGAGCTCGAGCTCGACCCTCCGGTGGCGCCGATTCGCGCCGACCCCGACGGCATCAGCCAGATCTTCTGGAACCTGGCCCGGAACGCCCTCAAGGCCATGCCGGCGGGAGGCACCCTGGCCGTCCGCGGCCGGCGCGAGACCGACCGCTACCGGTTGTCGTTCATCGACACCGGCAAGGGCATGGGCCCCGAGGAACGGGCCAACCTGTTCCACCCGTTCCATTCGTTCTTCGACCAGGGCACCGGTCTCGGGATGGCCATCGTCTACCGGATCGTCCAGGATCACGAGGGCAGCGTCTCGGTCGAGTCGAACCCCGGGGGCGGCCACACCCGGATCACCGTCGAGCTACCGCTTTCTCCGTCGGCGCCCTCGCCGGCACCCATCCCGTTCAAGCTCGAGGTCTGAAGCATGATCACGCGTGAAGTCCTGGTGGTCGACGACGAGCAGAGCCTGACCGAGTTCCTGGCCCTGTTCTTCCGCGGCGAAGGCTTCCGGGTGCGCACCGCCGGCTCGGTCGATGCCGCTCGCCATCTGCTCGCCGAGGTCACACCGGACCTGGTGCTGTGCGACATCCTGATGCCTGACGGCAATGGCCTCGACCTGCTGCGCGAGATCAAGACTCGGACCCCCGAGCTGCCGGTCGTCATGATGACCGCCTACACCTCGACCAAGACGGCCATCGAGGCCATGAAGCTCGGGGCCTACGACTACGTCTCGAAGCCCTTCGACGTCGAGGAGCTCAAGGTCACGGTCAACCGAGCCCTCGAGAAGCGCCAGCTCGAGGAAGAAAACGTCTACCTCCGGCGCGAGCTCCACGGCCGCTACAGCTTCGCCAACATCATCGGCTCCTCGCGCAAGATGCACGAGGTCTTCAGCCTGGTGGAGCGGGTCGCGAAGACCTCCTCGACGGTGCTCGTCCACGGCGAGAGCGGCACCGGCAAGGAGTTGATCGCCCGCGCCATCCATTTCGCGAGCCCCCGCGCCGCGGGCAAGGTGCTGTCGATCAACTGTGGCGCCTTGCCGGAAAACCTCCTCGAAAGCGAGCTCTTCGGCCACGAGCGGGGCTCCTTCACCGGCGCCGTGCGCGACAAGAAGGGGCTGTTCCAGGAGGCGGACAAGGGCACGCTGTTCCTGGACGAGATCGGCGAGATGACGCCGACCATGCAGGTCAAGCTGCTGCGTGCGCTCCAGGAAAAGCGCGTCCGCAAAGTGGGCGGTACCCAGGAGGAGCCGGTCGACGTGCGGATCATCGCGGCGACCAACCAGAACCTCGAAGCGCGGGTGGCCGAGGGCTCCTTTCGCGAGGATCTGTACTACCGGATCAACGTCATCCCGATTCACCTGCCGCCGCTGCGCCAGCGCCGCGAGGACATTCCGCTTCTGGTCGAGCACTTCCTCAAGAAGTACGCCGACGAGATCGCCACCGAGCCCCGCCGCATCTCCGTCGAGGCCATGAAGGTCCTCGAGGGTTACGCCTGGCCGGGCAACGTGCGCGAGCTCGAGAACGTGATCGAGCGCGCCGTGGCCCTCGCCACGGAACCCACCTTGACCACCCGCGACCTGCCCACCCAGTTGACCGAGGGCCGCGCGAACGAAACCGGCACCATCACCCTGCCGGAAGAAGGTCTCGAGCTCGAAGCCCACCTGGACGGCGTCCGCGCCCAGCTGATGGCCCAGGCCTTGGACCGCTGCGACGGCGTCCAGACCAAGGCGGCGGATCTGCTGAAGATGAGCTTCCGGAGCTTCCGGTACTACGCCAAGAAAGCGGGGTTGAAGGGGCAGGAGTAGGCGCCCCAACCCGCCCCGGCCGCCACGATGGGCGGCCGCTGCCGGACTATTGGTTTCCCTGGGCAGCGGCCGGGCTCGTCCCGGCCGGGGAGGGTGGGCGGCTTCTTAGTCCCGCTCGAGCCCCAGTCCCATCACGAACACCACTCCCAACACCGAGGCCGAGACCCAGAACGGCGTGGGGGCTCCCCAATCTCGGAACGCCAGGCCCGCCAACACCGGTCCGATCACCCGAGCCACACCGCCGAAGGCCTGCTGAACACCGAGCGTCAGGCCCATTTCGTGGCGCGGGGCGCGGGCCGAGATCTGGGAGGTGTTGGCGGGGAACAGGAGCGCCGTACCGATCGGCACGAACATCACCACCAGGCACAGCGCGATCAGGTTCGAGGGTGGGGTCAGGCCGAGCTCGCCGATGGCGGCGACTCCGAGCATGCCGAGCCCCATGGAGAGGGCGCCGATCTGAAGGGTCCGGAGCTCGCCCAGGCGCTTGACGATCGGGCCCAGGAGCAGCGCTCGCATCACCACCGAGAGGATGCCGACGTAGGCGAAATACCAGCCGATGTTGGCCTCGGTGGCGCCGAAGCGCTCGGCCATGTAGAGCGCGAGGATGCTGTTCATGCCCATGAAGGCCATCATGCCGAGCGCGTAGATCCAAATCAGCCGGTGGATCGGGGCGCCGGGGCTCGCGAGCACCCGGGCGGTGGCTTGCCACACCGTCGATTCGACCTTCGCCGGACCCGGCTCGTCGCTCTCGACCGGCTTCGCCCGTTTTGGCTCGGCCAGCCAGCGCCACGCGAAGGCGACGTTCACGAGGCACAGGCTGGCCGCCACGTAGCCGGGCGCCGCCTCGCCGAAGTGGGTCGCGAAGGAGCCCACCAGGGGGCCGATCATCACGCCCGCGCTGGTCGCCGCCGAGACCCAGCCGAGGGCCTGGGCGCGCTCGCCGGGAGGCGCCACGTCGGACACATAGGCCTGGACGACTCCGGTCGTGCCGCCGGCCGCCCCCTGCACCAGCCGCGAGAGGAACAAGACGGTGAGGCTGTCGGCGAGGCCGAAGACCACGAATGCGACGGCCGAGACGAGCTGGCCGATCAGGATCACCGGGCGGCGACCCAGGCGGTCCGAAAGGCGCCCCCAGAATGCCGAGGTGGCGAGCTGGGCGACGAAGAATGCCGACACCAGCAACGAAACCGTCAACGCGTCGGCCCCGAAGCGAACAGCGTAGAACGGAAGCAAGGGAACGAGCATCAGTGCGCCCAGCATATCCACGAAGGCCGTGGCCATGAGGACCGAAAGACTGCGGAAACTGGACTGCTCCAAGGCTCAGGCTCCTGCCGCTTCGTCGCCCGCGAGCAGGAAGGCGGCGCTGCCCACGGCGGCCAGGAGCACGCCGTAGGTCGCCGCGAGGCCGAGCTCTTGGAGTCGAAGCTCGGACACGATGGCCATGGCGATCGGCCGATTGTCGAGGGTGTAGAGAACGATCGAGGTGACGAAATCTCCGAGACCGGTGATGAACGCGAGACCCGCACCGGCCGCCAAGGCTGGCCGCACGAGCGGCAACACCACCCGGCGCAGCGTCGTGGCGCGGCTGGCCCCGAGGGACGCCGCGGCTTCCTCGAGGGCGGGATCGAGCTCTGCCAAACCGGCCATGGCCGAGCGCCCGGTCAGGGGCAGGCTGCGCACCAGGTAAGCGAGGGGCAAGAGGAACGGTGTACCGACCAGCACGAAGCGCAGGAGCTCCGGCCGGTCGACGCTCATGGCGACCGCGAGGGCCACGGCGAAGACCGTGCCCGGAATGGCCCAGGGCAGGGCCACCAGGTGCTCCAGACCCCGGCCCAGGGCGCGCGCCGACCGGCCCGGCGAGCGGGTCAGGCGCTGAGCAGTGCGGGCCGCGGCGAAGCCCAACACCACCGCCGCCGAGGCCGAGGCCGCGGCCATCCACAACGAATTCACCACCGGCCGCAGGCGGCTCCAATCCGAGAACATCCGCTCGTAGTTGCCGAGCGACAGAACTGGCGGCAGTGTCTCCGCATTCCAGGTCCCGGGGGGCACGAACGAAAGCAGGAGCAGGGTGGCATGGGGCAGAAGGGCCAGCGTGGCCACCAGGAACGCCACGCCGAAGGCGAGGACTCGCGCGCCGCCGCGCACCCGCCGGGGCGCCACGCCCCGCACGCCGGTTCCCCCGGGTCGGGTGGCACCCAGCCGGCCGAACAGCCAGAGGGCGACCAGGGCCACGAGGGCCAGCACGACCGTCTCGACCCGCGCGGCGTCTTCGTAGCCGTTCAGCTTAGAGCTCGTGATCTGGGTGGTCATCACCCGGAAGTTGCCCCCGAACAGATAGGGCGCCGAGTACGACGCCAGGGACGCCATGAAGACCAGCAACGCGGCCCCTACCAGCGCCGGCTTGAGGGCCGGCAGAGTCACGCGCCACAGGGTCCGCCACGGACCCGCGCCCAGGCTCGCGGCGGCTTCCGCCAGGGCCGGATCGCGCCGCATCAGGGCCGCACGGGTGAACAGGAAGAAGTACACATAGAACGAGTACGTGTGAACGAGGAGAATGGCCAACGGCCCCTGGAAACTCCACGGCGCCGCGCTCGTGCCGGTAGCCGCCTGGAACGCCCGCGCGGCGAATCCGCTCTCCCCGTAAAGGAACAGGAACGCCACCACGCCGACCAGCGGCGGCAGCGCCACGGGCAGTGCCACCAGGGTGGCGAGCAGCCGGCGACCGGGGAAGGCGGTGCGCTCGAACAGGAAGGCCAGGGGCACGCCGCAGAGGGCCGCGAGCACCACCGAGGCGAGCGAGATCCACAAGCTGCGGCCGAGCGCGAGCCACTCGTCGGGTCGGCGCGCGAACTCGAGGAAGGGTCGCCCGGAATCCGAGAAGGCGCCCAGAAGGGTGATCAGCAGCGGGTAGCCGACCAGCCAGAGAAGCAGCGCGGCGAGTGCAGCCGGTGCCAGCAGGCCTCGGAGCCGCTCGCCGCGGCTCACTCGGCGCCTCCGCCGTCCCGGTAGGCCCGGGGTGTCGGCCCCTCGGGGCGCGGCGCAAGGGCCACCTCGTCGCCCACCCGAGCCGCGTCATGGGCGCCCAGGACCTCGACCTCGATCGCCCGGCCGCCCAATTGGGCTTCGACCAGGTAGGACGTCCAAGCCCCCCCGTAGCGCCGCGCCGTGACCCGGCCGGCCAACCCCTCGGCGGGCCGCTCGGCCGCGGGCGCGAGACGCAGGGACTCCGGGCGCACCGCCAGCTCCACACCATCGCCCTCGGCCAGGCCTTCCACCTCCGCCGCGCCCCACACCGGGCCGTCGGCCTGGGCCAGGCGCACCAACACCCGGCCCGCGTGGTCGGCGAGCCGCACCGTGCCGGGCACCAGCGAGCTGCGCCCCACGAAGGTCGCGACGAAGCGGTTGGCCGGCTCGAGATAGAGATCCTCCGGTGCGCCCACCTGCTGGAGCCGGCCCCGCCAGAGCACCGCCACCCGGTCTCCCAGGTCGAACGCCTCCTCCTGCTCGTGGGTCACCAGCACGGTGGTGATGCCGATTCGCTCGATCGTCCGGCGCAGCTCGCGGCGGGTGCGCTCGCGCAAGGCGGGATCGAGATTCGAGAGCGGCTCGTCGAGCAGCAGGAGCCGCGGCCCCGGGGCCAGCGCCCGGGCCAGGGCCACCCGCTGCTGCTGGCCGCCCGACAGCTCGCCGATCCGGCGTCCTTCGAAACCCTCGAGATCGGCCAGGGCGAGCGCCTCCGCCACGCGGCGCCGCAAGGTCGCCGGGTCCTTCTCACCGCGAGCCTCGAGACCGAAAGCCACGTTGCCGGAAACGGTCAGGTGGGGAAAGAGCGCGTAGTGCTGGAAGACCATGCCGAAGCCGCGCCGCACCGCGGGCAGAGTCGTCACGTTTCGGCCTTCGACCTTGATGGTGCCTGCGTCCGCCGTCTCGAAGCCGGCGAGCAGGCGTAGCAGGGTCGTCTTGCCGCTGCCGGAAGGTCCGAGCAGTGCGAGCACCTCACCACGGCCCACCTCGAGGAACACCCGGTCGAGAACCTCGAGCTGGCCGAACTGCTTGCGGAGCCCGTCGATTGCGAGATACGGCTCGGTCACGGCGTCACTTCAGGGGCTCGCGGCGCCCCGGCCGCGGACCGTGCGGTCCCATTGGGCCATCCATTCGGGACCGTGCTCGACCACCAGCGCTCCGTCGTAACGGGCCGGCGTCATCTGGCCGAGCACCTCTTGGGCCCAAGCCGGCAGCTCGGCGGCGGGCAGATCGCTGCGCGCCGGTACCCGGTAGGCACGCTCGGCGGCCAGGCGCAGAGCCTCGGGGCTGCCCACCCAGTCGATGAAGGCGCGCGCCGCCTCACCATGGGGGGCCTTCGCGACGAGGCCGATGGCGTCGTCGATGACCGGCGTGCCGGAGGACGGGAACCGGAAGCCCAGGGGAGCCTTCTTGTCTCGTTGGAACAGGATGTCGGTCAGATCCCACACGGTCACCGCGCCCTCGCCCCGCACCAGCTTGGTCAGCATGAGGATCGGGTCCGGTACGTACTCTTTGGTCTGGGTATCGAGGCGACCCAGCCAGGCGAACCCGCGGTCGGTGGTTCCGGTCTCTTCGACGGAGCGGGCCAGGATCATGCCGAAGAAAGTGCGCATGGTGCCGCTTTCGAGCGGATCGCGCATCAGCACCTGGCCCTTGAAGCGGGGCTCGAGCAGGCTCTCCCAGTCGGTAGGGGCCTCGGCCTCGGGCACCAGCCGGGTGTTGTAAACCAGCACGGGCATGGAGCGGAAGATGCCGTGGTAGAGCCCCTCCGCCTGCCGGCTGGCAGCGGGCACCGCTTCTGCCCAGCTCGGCCGGTACGCTTCAAGGAGGCCATCCTTGGCGCCGCGGGCGAAGATCGTCGAGGGCCCGCCGAACCAGACGTCGGCCTGGGGGTTGGCGGCCTCCGAGCGGATCCTCTCGAGCACCTTCTGGGAGCCCATGTCGAGCCAGCGAACGTCGATACCCGGATGGCCGGCCTCGTAGGTCTTTTCCAGTAGCTCGAGCAGGTCCCGCCCGTGGGGCGAATAGATCACCACGGGGGTGGTGTCGCCTCCCCGGCAGGCGGCGGCGAGAAGCGCGGCGGCGAACAACAGCGAGCGTGTGGGCTTCATGGCGAGTGGGCCGCGGCGCCGGCGGGTGCGGCGGCGAGGGGAGAGTCTATTCCTTTTCGAGGGGCGGCCGAGGCGGCGGCATCGGGGTCCCCTCGCGTCGTCGATAGACCGTCACGGCGTCCTCGCCGGAGCCGATCCGGGTGGCGAGCTCGTAGGCTTCGGAGAACCATGCCTCGGCACGAATCTCCCCGCCGGGGCCTCGGGGATGCGCTAGAAACCACTCCGGCGGACGTGCGAGGAAGGCGCCCACCGGGTCGCCGGCGGCCACGAAGGGCAGCGAGCGCGGGGTCACCAGACCCATCAGGTCGTCCACCGGCAGGCGGGATTCGTAGGCCAGCACCCCGACCTCGCCGAAGGCCAACCGGTCCCCCGGCCGAGCGTTCGCTCCGATCCAGCGCGCAGCCACGCCGTAGGCTTCATAGCGGGCAAAACCGCGGAAGGTCGTGAACCAGTCGAACGCCGCGGGAACGATCGAGAGGAGCGGAACGGCCAGCACCGTCGCCGTCACCAGGCCCCGCCGGGCAGGTCCGCCGCCGAGCTCGCGACCCAGCCCCACCGCCAGTCCCGCCAGCCCCAACAGCAGGGCAGCCACGGTAGGCACGATGTACCAGGGGAAGAACGGCACACCGAGGATCGGATAGGCCACCCCCACCGCCAGGCCGTAGAGCACCACCGTGCGCAGGGCGCGGCCGCCGCGGGCCAGGAGCGGCCACATCCCCGCGAGCCCGAGTCCAACGGCCAGCAGCCACCCGGCCCCCCAGTGGCGGCCGAGGAGGCTGGCACCCCGCCCCCAGAACCGCTCGAGCCCGGCCCAGGCCTCCGGCCCCCGGGCCTCGGCCATGATCCGCTTGCCCTCGAGCGTCGCCGGCAGCGGGACGCCGAAGTAGACCGCGGCCAGCGCCACGCCGGCCAGCACCACCCCCGCCGCGGCCAGACCGAACCGCAGTGGCGGCCGCCGCTCCTCGCGCCACATCAACAAGCCGAGGACGGCCACGCCGAGGGCCGCGTCGGGACGGCACCACACGGCGGCGCCCGCCAGGAGCCCGGCCGCGACCGGCCGCCGGCCCGCCAGGAGCGCCGCGCCCGCCAGGAGCGCCAGCACCAGTGTTTCGGCCGCCCCGTGGTTCGCCCACAGGTAGCTCGAGCCGACCACGAGCGAGCCGCCCAGAGCGATTTCGGCCCGCTGGCCGCGCTCCCCCGCCTCGCGGAGCAGCAGGGTCGCGGCGGTCACCAACCCGGCACCGAATACCAGCGTGCCCACCACGGGCACCGGAATGCGGGTGACGAAGTGGACGGCGGCGAGGAGGAGACCGAAGCCCGCGTCCGTGGTGCCGAACACCCGCTCCCCGGGATTGAAGGCGAACCCCGCCCCATGGGCCAGGTTCCAGGCGTAGCGGTAGGTGATGAAGAAGTCGTCCGCTGCGTGACCCGCCAGCCGGGCGGCCAGCAGAGCGGAAGCGACCGCCCACAGGCCGACCAGACCGCGATCGAGCCTCCTCACGGCGAGCCGTTGCCAGCGAGACCGAGCAGGTTCGCGAACAGCCGATAGGCTCCCGGAACCCCGGCCGGCAGTTGGCGGAAGAAGGCGAGCCCGGTATAGACGTAGGTCCCGCGACCCAACCGCGCCACCAGCAGGCCGCCGCTCAGCTCGGTGGGCTCCGTGGTGCCAGGTGCTTCGGGAGTCGCCCCCCCGGCTGCCGGAAAGCCCAGGAGCGCCGTGTAGGCCGGGTCCCAGGTATGGGCGAAGTACAGCCCGCGTTCCTGCACCCAACCCTCCCAGTCGGCCGGGCCGAGGCGGTTCGGCGTGGTGAACACCGGGTGCTCCGGCTCAAGCGCTCGAACCGTCGCGTTCTCGTCGGTGACGCGGTCGTGGGGCCGCGCGATCTCGAGCGGAAACGGCGCCGCCTTGGCCGTGACGTACTGGTACTGCTGGTAGAGCACCAGGACCAACCCGCCGCCGCGAGCGAATTCGTGGATCCGCGCGCTAGCCCGCGCCAGGTCGGGGTCCACCTCGTAGGCTCGGCTGCCGAGGACGAGGGCGTCGAAGCCCGCGAGGTCCCGCGTCGCCAGGTCCTCGCCGGTCACCAGCTCAAGGGGCAGGCCGAGGGCCAGGAGCGCCTCGGGAACCCGGTCTGAGGCCCCGCGCACATAGGCGATCCGGGCGAGCGGCGGGAAGTGCAGGTCGGTCGCCGAGACCTCCACCCGCGCCGGCCGGGGCTGGGGCGTGGGACGAATGTGCGGGTAGTCGATCACCGGGTAGGCCGCCTCGAACCGATCGCCGGCGACTTCGGCCACCACCCGGATCTCGCTCCGGCCGGCCGCGAGCCCAACGGGCGGCGCCACTTCGACGTCGATCCCCACCTCACCGCCCGGTTCCGGAATCGTGAACGCCTCGGGAGGCCTGGCTGGCCAGCCCGCGGGCAGCTCGAGCCGGACCTGGCCGGAAAGCGCGGCGCCCGAGCTTGAGCGCAGGTGCACGTGGAGCTTCTTCGGTTCCGGCGAATCCACGGGCCAGACCACCAGTGCCGGCTCGACCGCCACTTCGAGACGCGGCACCACTCGCAGGGGCCGGCGGACCTCCCCGCGGGCCTGGTCAGAAAGTCGCTGGACGACCTCGCGCTCGAGAGCCAGCTCCCGCCCCGCCACCGTGAGGCGCAGCCGGGCCGTGAGCTCGGGTGCCCCGAACGGCTCGCCCCGCTCGTCGGCCCTGGCCGTCGTCCAGTCGTAGAGATCGCCCACCAGCGGCCTGGCCAGGAAGTAGGGGACACTCGGCCGCGCCGCCGCGAGGGGCTCCACGGTGAAGGCCCAACTGCCGAGTGCCTTGGCCGCGAGGGACGCCGGCGGAGCGAGGATGGCGCCTTTGTCGTCCAAGGCGGGGACGGAAGTGAACGGACCGATCAGCTCGAGCGCCAACGGCTCCACAGTCCCGAGAGCGCCGGTGCCGTTCCAGAGGGAAGCGTCGACCCGGAAGCTCTCGCCCGGCGCCACGGCCTCGCGGTCCGTCCAAACGTCGAAGCCGATGCCCGCCGCGGCCAGGAGTGCCGCCTTGGCGATCTCGATCTTCTCAGCGAGCAGCTCGGCGACGACCCCCGTGGCGGGCACGGCGGCACGTGCGGCGAGCAAGTGGTCGAGGAGGCGGCCGAGCTCCGGCGCGAGGGACCCGGCAGTGGTCGGCCCCAGCCGACCGTGGGCCGCCTCGGCCAGCGCGCGGGCCGCGGCGAGCTCCCGCGCCACCGATTCCCGCGCCGCGCCGGCCGGCAACAGGTTCGCGATCGCCTCGAGCCGCGTATCGATCCCGGTCCAGAGGTCCGTGGCCTCGGCCCCCGGCCCGCGCAATGCCGAGTAGCGGCCCTTCGACGGCCCGAGGGCCTGGGCACGGCCCATGTCCTGGGACCGGTGCATGCTGCGGCTGGCTCCCGCGATCTGCACATAGGTGCGCCCCGAGAACGGCTCGATGCCATCGGTGGGCACCTCCAGCGCGGGCGCATTGGGATCGAAGAATGCGGAACGGAACAGCGCCGTGGGCCGCCAGGGCTCGATGCCCTCGGCGGCGAGGCCGGAAAACGCGGTCGGGTCCCCAGCTCGGTCGAAGGTTTCGAGTGCCATCTTCCCGGCCGCCTGATGCTGGCCGTGGCCCGCCCGTGCGGTATCGGGGAACACGGTGACGATCACCTGGGGCCGGAAGCGGCGGATCACCAGCACGACGTCTTCCCCCAGCACCGCTGCCGGCCACTTGGCGAGGGTCTCCTCGACCGAGCGGGTGAAGCCGAAGTCGTAGGCGCGGGTGAAGTACTGGCGCGCCCCGTCGAGCTGGCGAGCGGCGAGGAGCTCCCGCGAGCGGATCAGCCCGAGTCCCACTCCCAGTTCCGGTCCGATCAGGTTCTGCCCACCTTCCCCGCGCGACAGCGACAGATACGCCGCCTCGCCACCCTGGCCGCGCGCGGTCAAGGTGAGGATGGTGGTGTCCTCGTCGTCCGGGTGGGCGGCGATGACCAGCAGGCGCCGGTGCTGCGTGAGCTTCTGGAGCGCCCGATCGAGGGAGCCCAGGCCGCCGGTGGTGGCTGAGTCGAGAGGAGAAAGCCCGAGCCCCGGGGGCTGGGCGAGGGCGGGAGAGACGAAGACCAGGAGGGCCAGGAAGAACGCCGAAGCTCTGCGCATGGCGGGGCAGTGTAGCAGCCCTGATATCCTCCCCCAGCCATGGCCACCGATGCCCCCACCGCGCCCGACATCGCCGTTTCGACGCTCGAAACCTATCGCCGCTGGGGCTACCTCGCGGCCGACCTCGACCCCCTGGGACGGCTGTTGCCGGCCCCCAACGAGGCGCTCCTGGAAGCCGCGGATGCGCCCGGTGCCGAGGCCGCCCGGCGGGCCTACTGCGGCACGCTCACCGTCGAAGCGGCACACATCCCCGAGGCGGCCAAGCGGAAGTGGATCGAGGCGCGCATGGAGGCCGAGCCGACGCCCGTGGCGCGGCGTTCCGTCCTTTCCGGGCTGGTGCGGGCGGAGACCTTCGAGCAGTTTCTGGGTGCCCGGTACCTCGGCACCAAGCGCTTCTCGCTCGAGGGCGTCACGGCCCTCGTGCCGTACCTGCACGAGACCTTCGAGGCCGGGGCCGAGCGCGACGTGATCCAGATGGTGGTCGCCATGAGCCACCGCGGGCGGTTGAACGTGATGCTGAACGTGGTCGGCCGCAAACCCGAGGAGCTGCTCGCGGGCTTCGAGGACGTCGATCCGAAGAGTGTCCTCGGCGGCGGTGACGTCAAGTACCACCTGGGCGCCACCGGCGAGCACCGGGCGAAGAACGGCAAGACGGTGCGGCTCCACCTGGCCTCGAACCCGAGCCACCTCGAGGCGGTGGACCCGGTCGTGGTGGGCCGCGTGCGCGCCAAGCAGACCCGCTGGCGGGTCGAGCACGGCGAGGACGGTCGCAACCGGATCATCCCGATTCTCCTCCATGGCGACGCCGCCTTCGCCGGCCAGGGCGTCGTGGCCGAGACGCTCAATCTGGCGAGCCTCGACGGCTACGAAGTGGGTGGCACCCTGCATGTCGTGGTCAACAACCTGATCGGCTTCACCACCGAGCCCCATGCGTTGTGGAGCTGGCGCTTTTCGACCGACATCGCCAAGCGGCTGCCGATCCCCATTTTCCACGTCAACGGGGAGGACCCGGACGCGGTGGCGCGGGTGGCCCGAATCGCCTTCGAGTACCGCGCGACCTTCGCGTCGGACGTGGTGGTCGACCTGATCGGCTACCGCCGCCACGGACACAACGAGGGCGACGATCCCACGACCATCCAGCCCCGGCTGTACCGCGCCATCAACACCCGGCCCCGGCTGTGGGAGCTCTACGCCGAGCGGATCGGTCGGGTCGACGAAGCTCGGGCCGAGGCGGAGGCCTTCCGCGCCGAGCTCGATGTCGCCCAGAAGGCCGCCGCGGGGCTGTCGAAGAAGCCCAAGATGGCCCATGCGCCGGACTACTGGAAGCCCTTCCACGGCGGCCGCTTCAAGGCCTCCGACGAGGTGCCGACGGGGCTCGACGGCACGGCGATCGCGGCCTTGGCCGCACCGCTCACGCGGATCCCCGAGGCCTTTCACGCCCACAAGACGGTGGCAAGGCTTGCCGAGCAACGGGCCAAGATGGCGGCGGGCGAAGCCCCGATCGACTACGGCATGGCCGAGCACCTGGCCTTCGCGTCCCTGGTTGCGGCCGGCGTGCCGGTGCGCCTCTCGGGCCAGGATTGCCGCCGGGCGACGTTCTCCCAGCGCCACGCGGTGTGGATCGACACCGAGGACGAGCACCTCCACACCCCGCTCGAGCACGTGGCCCCGGGCCAGGCGCTCTTCGAGGTCTACGACTCATGCCTTTCGGAAGCGGCGGTGATGGGCTTCGAGTACGGCTTCTCGCGCGACTATCCCGAGGCGCTGGTGATGTGGGAGGCCCAGTTCGGGGACTTCGTGAACGGCGCTCAGATCGTCATCGATCAGTTCCTGGCCGCCGCCGAGGACAAGTGGGGCCTGCTGTCCGGTCTCGTGCTGCTGCTGCCCCACGGCTTCGAGGGCCAGGGGCCGGAGCACTCGAGCGCCCGCATCGAGCGCTTCCTGCAGCTCGCGGGAGAGGAGAACCTCCAGGTCTGCCAGCCCTCGAACGCCGCCCAGTACTTCCACCTGCTGCGCCGCCAGGCTCTGCGCCGGTGGCGGAAGCCGCTGGTGGTGTTCACGCCGAAAAGCATGCTGCGAGCGAAGGAGGCGTCGTCCACGCTCGACGATCTGGCCCGCCCGACGTTCCTGAACGTCTTGCCCGACGAGAGCGTTTCGTCAGCCCGCCGGGTGCTCGTGGCCACCGGCAAGATCCTCCACGAGCTGCGCCGCGAGCGTGCCGCCCGGAAGGCCGACGACGTCGCCATCGTGGGCCTCGAGCAGCTCTACCCCTTCCCCGAGCATGAGCTCCAAGCCGAGCTCGATCGCCTGGGCGACTTCCGGGAAGTGCTGTGGGTGCAGGAAGAGCCCGCCAACATGGGCGCCCACGACTACGTTCGCCCCCGCCTCGAGCGCCTCACCCGCCACCGCCGCCTGCGCACCGTCAAGCGGGCCGCCTCCGCCTCCCCCGCCACCGGCTCCGCCAAAGCCCACGCCCACGAGCAGAAAACGCTCCTCGAGCTGGCGTTTGCGGATGTGAGGGCGGGGAGGAGGTAACAGGGACGCTCTCAGGGCTCCACGCCCGCCGTCCGGTCGACCAGGTAGCTCACCGGGACGAACTGGACGCCCCGGGCGCGGGCCTTGGGGATCTCCTCGGCCAGAACGGCGAGGGTTTCTTCGTAGGGGTGGCCGATGGCGATGGCGGCGCCCCGCTCCCGGGCCAGGGTGATGAGCCGGGCGAACTGCTCGCGGATGGCCTCGGGGGACGGGTCGTCGTCGAGGAACACCTGCCGCTCGGCGGCGGGAATGCCGAGCGCCATGGCGGTCTGGTAGCCGACGCTCTTGGCGCTGGTCCGGGAGTCCAGGAAGAACAGCCTGTGCTCGGCGACGACTCCCAGGACGGCGCGCATGGCAGGGTCATCGGCGGAGAGGGTCGAGCCCATGTGGTTGTTGACGCCGGTGGCACCGGGCACGGCCTCGATCGACCGGCGCGTGGCCGCGGCGAGTTGGCTCGCGGTCATGCCCAACGTGAGGGCGCCGGGGCCGGGGTCGGCACCGTTCGAAGGCTCCATGGGCAAGTGGACGAGCATCTCGGCGCCACTCTCGGCGATGGCCCGGGCCACTTCCTTCGTACGGCTCTCGAAGGGCAGCACGGCGAAGGTGATGGGAACTCCGAGGGCTCGAATGCCTTCGACCTCGGCGAGGCTGCGGCCGAGATCGTCGATCACCAAGGCGACGGTGACCGGCGTTTCCGTGCCCGCGGTGGGTGCCGCCACGTCCACGGTCGCGGCGGCGCGCACCGGCTCGGCAGGCCGCTGCCGGGCCTTCTCGCGGCGGGCAGGCTCGGCTTCTCGGGGCCGTGATTCTGGAGTCTCCGCGGGGGTCGGCGCCGAGCTCTTCGGCCAGAACCCGCCACCGCTACCGAAATAGAGGCCGGCCACGAAAATGACCACTGCGCCCAGTCCCACCAGGGCCCAGCGTGGGGCGTTCGAGGACCGGCGGCGGACCGGAGAACGTTTCTTCGAGGGACGGCGTGGGGCCGGCAAGTGTCAGGCAGCCTTCTTCTCGGCGCTCTCGGTGGGCTCCGTGGGCGGGGCCAGGAGCCGCTCGAGGCCCTTGTCGAGGACTTCGTCGGTCCCCTCCACATCCGATTCACCTTCCACCTCGGCGGCCAGGAGATCCGGCTTCAGGGGCGATTCGAGAGCCACGAAATCGGGACCGCTGTAGAACGCATCGGTCAAATAGAGCCGCGCACCGGTCGACAGCTCGACCCCCTTCTGGCGGCCCGCGTGGCCGAAGGTGCGGTCACCGACCAGTTCGGCTCCGGACTTCTGGCGGAGCACGGTAGCGAGAATCTCGGCCGGGCCGAGACTGGCGCGGTCGGCCAGTACGACGATCCGGCCCCGCCAAAGAGGCTCGGTGCCGCGGAAGGTCTCGATTGGGCCGGAGCGCCCGGTCAGGCGGCCGAGCTCGCCATCGGCGAACAGTCCGGCCACCGCGTAGGCCACCGCGGGATCGCCGCCGTTCGACTCCCGCAGATCGATGAGCAGGTGGCTCGAGCCCCGCTTCGTGGCGGCCTCGAGCGCCGCACGGACCTCACCCACGGTGGCCGGGTCGAAGGTCGGCAGCGAGAGCAGGGTGGCGGCATCGCGTGCGCTCGCCGCCGCGGGACGCCGGGGATAGGAGCCCAGGGTGAAGGTGGCGTCGATCGTCTCCGCGAAGCGGACCAGACGCAACTTGACCTCGGTACCCACGGCGCCGGCCAGCAGCTGCTCGATCTCCCACAGCGGCATCAGGCGGGTCGAACGGCCCTGGATTTCCGAGATCAGATCGCCGCGCTCGACCCCGGCCTGGTGAGCCGGGCTGCCCGGCTCGATTTGGAGTACGTAGTCGAGGCCCCGCTCGCGAACCACCGTCAAGCCCGACCGCGAATGGCCGATGCGGCGCGCTTCCTCGTAGCCCGCCACTGCCGCCGCGGGGACGTAGACGGAGAACGGATCGAGGGCATCGGTGACGCCGTCGAGGGCTCCGACGAACAAAGCGTTCGGATCCGACTCTTCGACATAGGCCTGGCGGACCAGAGACAGCGCTTCGGTGAACACGGAGAGGTACTTGTAGAGGCTGTCCTCGCCCTTGTTCTGCTCGCTGCTCTGGGCGGCGCCGAGCAGCGAACCAGCCAGGATCGGTAGCACGACCAGGGCGGAGAGGGCGAAGAAGGTGAAACGGCCTCGGGTCATCGGGGATTTTCCTCCCGCCGTCAACGCAGCCAGCCGCGGGGGTCTTCAGGCCGGTTCTCGCGGCGGATCTCGAAGTACAGCGGCCCGGTGGCGAGCCCCACCGGGTCGGCCAACTGTAGCACATCGCCTTTTTTCACCGAGAGCTGCGCGAGCCCCGCGTAGAGGGAGAAAACGCGATCCGTGTGGTGCACGACGACGGTTGGGCCGTAGCCTTCGAAGGGCGCCGCGAACAGCACCTTGCCGGGGTAGACGGCGCGCACCCCGGTGCCGTCGGCGGCGGTGATCTCGAGGCCGCGGTGCGGCGTGCGGGTGCGGTACCGGGGGTCGAGGCGGCTGCCGAACTCCTGAGTCACCCGGCCCTCGAGGGGCCAGTCCAGGGCGCCTCGGAAATCGAGGATCGAACGACCGCCGAGGGCCTCGGCCGCTCCTTCGTAGAGCGCGTCGACCAGCGCCGAGAGCCGCCGCTCCTTCTCGGCCAGGGCGCCGGCTCGGGCCGTGAGCGTGGCCTCCTCGGCCCGAGCCTGGCGCACCAGCTGAGCCTGGCGCTTCTGCACCGCCGCCAGCTCGGCGCGCCGCACTTCCTCCTGGCGCAGCCACTCGGCCTCGGCGGCCCGCTCGGCGTCGAGGCGCTCGGTCTCGCTGCGCGACCGGCCGCGGGCCTCGACGTAGCGCTCTACCGCCTGGCCATCGCGCCGCGCGAGGTAGCGGAGCAGGCGAATGGAGGCGCCCAGATCCGAACCGGGGCGGGCCGACAGGGCGAGGCGCAGCGGACCTTCCCGGCCGAGCCGATAGAGCCCGACGACGCGCTTGCGAACGGCGGCCCGGGCCTGTGCCAGCTCGAGCTCGAGCCGGGCGACCTCCGCCGCCGCGGCACGGGCGCGCTCCGCGGCCAGGTCGTGGGCCGCTCGGGCCTCGGCCACCCGGCGGCTCTGAAGCTCGAGCTCGAGGTCGGCCTCGGCCAGCAGTGTGGCGAGGGAGCGCTCGCGGCTGCGGGCCGCCCCGAGCCGCGTTTCGAGCTCGGCGATCTCGGCCCGGAGGGCCTTCAGGTCCCGCTCGCGGTCGAGGGGAGCGCCGCGGCCGGGAAGCGCGGCCAGCAGCGAGGTGGTGAGCAGCAGCACGGCCGCGGCGCGGCGAAACATGGCGGGAATCATACGTCGCGAGAAAACTTTGCCGGGCCGTCCCGCGGCGCGCCTCTCGCACACTACTAACGAACTGAACAAGACATTCCAGTGCTTCGAGGACGGCGCGCCGGCCCTCTCGGTCGGGCGTGATCGCCCCGGAAAGGAACGGCCATGAAACTTCGTCGCCTCGCCTCCTCTCTCACCCTCGGAACCTTGCTCGCGGGCTCCGGCTCGGCTCTTGCCGATGTCCGAGCGCGGGACGAGGCGCAGGCGGTGCGCGCCACCCCGCACGCTCCGTCGGTCGCCGGTTCGTGGCTCCACCTGCTCGACTTCCTGTTCCTCGGTGACGGCGCCCTGCCGGACCCGCCCAAGGACGAACCCGAGCCGGAGCCGACGGAGGGTCCCCAGACCGATCCGAACGGGTGAGCAGCGAGCCCACCCTTTCGGGTGTCTCGACAAGAGACGTTCTTTGCACTATTGTTTCAGCAAGTCATAGTTATCGACGAGGCATCCACCGCGGAGTCAGCATGAGCGGCGCCAAACACTGGAAGAACCAAGCGGGGGGCCGAGGGGGCCGAACGCCGGTCGTTCGAGTCCACACGGAGGCCTACAGCGGGGCTTTCCGCCGTGCCTTCGACTCCTTGCCGGCCATCGACCAACGCATGACCCTCGATCGAGCCAGCGCGGGCGACCGGCTGGCCGAGCTCGAGCGGCACCCTTGGCCACGGAGGTTGGTGCTGGTCGCCAACCTGATCGCCTACCAGAGCCTGGGCGTCGCCGAGGCACTGCTGCGACGCAGCCGCCGCGCCTGGACCGACGATGCCCAGGAGGCGGAGTGCTTCGCCCAGCTGGCCCTGGCGGTCCTAGAGGCGCTTTCTGCCGACGCCTATCCGCTCGCCCTCGTCCACGACCACCAAGCGCGGGCTTGGGCCTACGTGGCCAACGCACGGCGCATCCGCTCCGAGCTCGATCGGGTCGAAGAGCCTTTTCGGCGGGCCGAGGAACACCTCCAGTCGGGCACCGGTGACGCCTCCCTACGAGCCCAGCTCTTCGACCTGAGAGCCTCCTTCGCGCGCGCGAACCGGCGCTTCGACGAGGCCGAAATGCTGCTCCGCCGGGTGATCTCGATCCACCGGGAGGTCGGCGACCGGCACCTCGAAGGTCGTGCTCTCGTGGGCCTCGCCTTCCTCCGTTATGCCCTCGGCGAACCCGGCGAGGCGCTGGAACTGCTCGAACGGGCGGCGCCGTGCATCGATGGCGAGCGAGATCCGCACCTGCGCTTCGCCCTCGAGAAGAACCGGGCACTGTACCTCTCCGCCGTCGGCCGCACCGACGAGGCCCGCGCACGACTACCGGAAGTGCGACGCCTGGCGCGAAAACTGGGTACTCGGCTCGACCACCTGCGCCTGCTCTGGGTGTCGGCCCTGATCCATCGCGACCGGGGCCGGCTCGAGCTGGCCGAGCTGGCCCTCCGCCGGGTCCGCGACGGCTTCGTGGCGGAGAGGCTTCCCTTCGACGCCGCCCTTGCGGCCCTCGACCTGGCGGCGCTCTACCTGGCCGCGGGCCGGCTCGAGGCCACCGCTCTCCTGGCACGGGAGACGGCGGCGATCTTCTCTGCCCTCGACGTCCAGCACGAGCTGCTCGCCGCCCTGGCGCTCTTCCACCAGGCCGCCGAGCGCCGGTCGATCACCGTCGCCTGGGTCGAGGGCCTGGCGGGGGAAGTCCGCCGCCGCGGCTCCGCGGTCGAGGGGTTCGGCCGCGACGAACCCGGACGGTAGAGTCACATCGACCAGCGCAGGGTCGTCAGCAGCTCGTCGTTGTCGATCTCGCCGCGAGCGGTGGTCATGCGGTTCGCGGCGTACTCGACGGTCAGGTCGATGCCGTCGACGATCCCCAGGCGAAAACCGAGATCGAACTTCTCCCAGTCCCACTGGACCGAGGGTGCCGGAAACGAGCGGCCGGGGCCACCGCCGCGATTGACGAAATCGTTGTCGATCTTCGAATACCGTACCGCCGGCTGGAGGAAGGGGAACAACTGGGAACCGCCCACCGCCCAGCGCAGCGGCAGCTCGAAGCTCCACGCCACCTCGCCCTCGTAGCCAACCCGCGGCAAACCGGCGAGCTCCTGGTCGACGTACTGGGCGAACACCGTGAGACCGCGCAGGTACAGCCAGAGGTTAGCCCCGACCTCCTGTTTGTCGTCCCCGTGGAGCGAGGGCGAGCCCTCTTGGCCCGACGGGCCGTCGAGCAGATCGAGGTCGCCGCCGTAGATCGTGCCCTCGAGCTTGACCGTCTGGGCCAGCGTCCGCTGGTAGCCCCAAACCATCACGTCGAGGCCTCGATCGCCGGTCTCGTCCCCCAGCCGGAAGCCGAGGCCGGCGCCGGTTTCGAGCTCGCCATCGACGTCGAGACCCTCGATCTCGGCGTCGTAGAAGATCGGGAAGCCAGAGCCGAGATCGTTTCCCACCGGCAGGGCCACTCGGCCGGGGGTGCCGTTGTCGCCCGCCAGGGCGTTCGGGTCGCGCAGGAAGACCGGGTTGCCCTGGGTCGCGGTGGCCTTCAGGTAGAAATGCCGGCCAAGGTCGATGCCGAGCTCGACCCCGGCATCCTCGAAGCGGTTGAAGGCGGTCGAGACGAGGCCGTAGCTCTCGAGGTGGCGATCGTCCTGGCGCTCGAACTTGGGCATCTTGCCCACCTTGAGATACAGCCCGGGCCGCTCGGGCACGATCGCCGGCTCGGTCTCGCGACCGAAGCGCAGCCAGACCTCGTCGGCGTCCACCTGGCGATCTTCGGAGGTGGGATTGCGATCGTAGAGATCGACGATGTCGACCTTGGCGTGGCCCGCGAGATTTTCACCCCAGGTCAAGTCGGCGAAAAGGGTCAGCGTCGAAACCTCGAAGTGCTCCCCCGGCGACACCGTCTCCTGGAAGACCCCCGCGGCGGGCGGGAAGAAGGGGGACGGGAACCGGTTCTCGTCACTCGATCGGAAATGGGCCTTGGCCTCGGCGCTCAGCTCGAGGTCGGGGCCGGCCGGCCCATCGGGGTCGGGGGCCTTCACGTCCTGTGCGAAGACCGGCGTCGTCAGAAGCAGAAGGGCAGCGGCGAGCCACGGGCGGGCGGGGATCGTCATCCTGGGAACCTCCTGGGGCGATGGAACGATCGAAGGCTAACACGACCCTCACGGGTCACCGCTCGGGAGGGCCGCTAGCGGCAGGATCCACGGTGCGGGCGTCTTCCGGGCCTCGCTCGCCAGGTCCACCGCCGGGTCGATCAGGACCTGAGCGGGCCGGCCATTGAGCGAGATCCTCGCATCGAGGTGGATTTCGTAACGCTTGCCCGTCTTGGTTTCGAGCTGGTCGCGCAGGAAACGGCTGAACTGCCGGATCATGTCCGGGTTGTGCAGCATCATCTTGCCTTGGAGCGGCGTGAGCAGTGCCTGGGCCTCGGCCAGGGCGACGGTGGTACCGGTGGCCGGGTCCTTGGCCTTGAAGGCGATCTCGCCGCGCTTGTCGCGCAACTTCATGCGCCAGGCGAAGTAGGTGCCCTCGTCGGTCCAGTCCACCCAGCCGGGAATCGCCAGGTGGCGCAGGGGCAGGTACAGCTGGAACGCCACCCACAGAGCGAGCGCCGCGACCACCGGCTTCGCCACCGAAAGTGTCGGCGCGGCGGCGGTCCCGGCCTCCTTTCGGCGCTTCGTCGAGCGCCAGCGTGCGAGCCACGGCCGCGGCCAGGAGGGATCTAGGAAGATCGTCGTGGCCGGGATCATCAGCCACGGGAAGACTCCGATGACGAAGATCTGGGAGTTCACCAAATGGAACACCACTGCGCTGATGAAGGCCCACTTGCGGGTCTTCGGCCACAGGACCAGGGGCACCACGAGCAGGTCGAAGATCATGCCGCTCCAGGCGAAGAAATACCCCCCAACGGCGGACGAAGTCTCGAGGTTCAGGCGCCCCCCGGTGCCCTCGGCGAGCCACAGTTTCATGGGCTCAGCCCGCACCAGCCAATCCGGAATCAGCTTGTTGATGCCGCCCCACACGTAGGGCATCGCGATCTGGAATCGGAACAGCCACAGCACCCAGCGCGGCACGGTTTCGCGTCCGAGGGACGGCCTTACCTGACCGCGCCCAAGTGGCGCGAGTGCGAACAGGATCGCAAGCGTCAAGATCAAGTAGTTGTGATTGTTCCAGGCCGCCTCGTCGAGGAAGAAGACGTAGGCGTAACCCAGGGCGAAGAGCGGCGCCGCGAAGCGGTACCAGGCTCCCGCGGCGATCAGCCCGGCGAGCACCACCAGGGCGATGAAGAGAGCCCACATCCCGGCCGGCGGCGCCACCTGGACCCACTCGAAACCCGGATACTTGAAGTGGAAGACGGGGTCTACGTAGAAGCGCTGGAGCCGGCCACCGAGCAGGTACTGTCCGAAATCCCAGACCATCAGCACGCCAAAGGCGACGCGCAGAAACACCAAAGATGCGCAATCGACCGGTTCGAAGAGGCGCGCGACGAGACCCGGGCGAGGCGCTTCGCTCATGGTTTCGGCAGCGACCCGGCCTCGAGCCGCAACAGCGCCGTGGCGGTCAGCTGAGCGATGCGGTGGAGCTCCGCCGCGGTCAGGAACTCGTCGGTGCCGTGGCCCCGGTAGTGGACCATGTCCTCCGCGGGCCCGAAGTCGACACCGCCCGGAAACAGCCGCGCCTGAGTGCCGCCGCCGATGGCGACGGGCTCGCCCGGGGTACCGATGACCTCCTGCCAGACGGCCAGGAGAGCCTCCACCAGCGGGGCATCGCTGGGCACCAGGTGGGGCTCGGAAAGAAGCGCCGCGGTGGCCGTGACCTGGGTCTTGGACTTCTTGGCGAAACGGCTGGTTCGGTCCTTCACTCGGCGTTCGTGGTCCTGGGCGGACAAGCCCGCCGGCACGCGGGTGTTGAGCCGCGCCTGGGGCACCCCGTCGGCCGTTTCGAGAAACGCCAGGCTCACGGTCAGCGGCCCCATCACCGGATGGGTGTGCCGGATGCCGAGGGAGGCACCATCCGTCTCGGTACCCACGGCTTGGCCGAGGAACGTCACCAGCGCTCCCCAGCGATCGAGCTCGAGATCCAAGGTCGCCAGGAAGGCCGTCAGGTCGCCAAGCGCGTTATGGCCGGACTCCGGGGCCGACGAATGCCCGCCCCGTCCGTGGGCCGTGAGCTTCACCACCGGCCAGTCGATCGAAACCTCGAGCCGGCTGCCCGGATGGCCGGCGACCCAGGCGTCGGCTTTGGCCGTGAGCTCGGCCTGGTCGGCCGGCAGATCGGCCGCGAGGGGGCCCTTCGGCACCAGGAACGCCTCGCCCTTCTCCGGGATGATCGAAAGCCCCGAGCCGCCCCGCGCCTCGAGCACCCGCCAGCGCTTCGCCCCCGGGCCGCCGCCGACCGGCGTGTCGGTGCCACGCGCCCCGGCCTCGGCGCGTACGGTGACGACCCCGTAGCCCTTCTGGGCGTGGGTGACGGGATAGGCCGCGTCGAGCCCGAGGGTGATCGACGGCAGTGGATTCCGCTCCAGGTAGTAGGCGATTTCCTCCCAGCTCGACTCCTCGGCGTTGGCGATCAGGAGTCGAACGTCGTGGGGTCGCCGCCAGCGGCTGTCGGCGAGGGCGGCCATCGAGTACAAGGCGGCCACGATGGGCCCTTTGTCGTCCTCGGTGCCGCGCCCGACGATCCGCTCGCCCACCAGGCGAGCCTCGAAGGGCGGCGAGGACCACTCCTGGCCGACCACGTCCTGCACATCGCCGTGGGTGAGCAATCCAATGACACCACCGCCCTCGGTGGCCTTGCCGGTCCGGGTCGCCGGCAGCGAGATTTCCTCGACCCGCCCGTCGACGCTCCGGAACGACAGCCCCAGGCCCTTGGCGCGCGTTTCCAGCCAGACTCGCTGGCGCTGGAACTCGGGCAGATCCCAATTGGTACGCCCCTCCTGGGCGTAGGTCTGAAACGTCACCAAGGTGCGCAGGTCGGCGATCATCGCGTCACCGTACCGGGCTACGAGGTAGGCCCGCAGCAGCTGGCCCGCGAGAGCCCGGTCGCGCGGCTCGATCGCGGCCCCTGGCGCGAGGCTTCCGAGCCGGTCCGCGAGGCCTTCGTCCCGGGCTCCGATGGCCGCTTGGTGGAGGGCGAAGTAGTAACGAAGAAACGCCGTGGCGCCGTCCTTACCCTGGAGCTGGGCGAGCGCCTTCTCGCCCGCGGGCAGGTACCGGGCGAGCCCAGGCGGAGACAGCGGCGCCGGCGCGATCGACGGCGCCGCCTGGGCTGCCAGCACGCCGGCGAAACCCAAGAACTGAAGGGAAGCGAAGGCGAGGGCGGGCATCTTCATGGATATCTTCATGGCTGGGCTCCCGGAGTTTGGTCATGGTACCGGGGCGCGCCTCCGGCGGCAATCGGCTCGCGCCCGGGACCGCGCAGGGCGATCCACACCATCAGCGACCCGGCCACCACGCCGAGGCCGAGGGTCAAACCCCACCAGATGCCGGACAGTCCCCAGCCGGCACGGAAAGTGAGCCACCAGCCCAGGGGCAGCCCGAGAGTCCAGTATCCGAGCAAATTGATCACCGCCGCCGGCACGGTACGACCCTGGCCGCGCAACACTCCTCCGCCGATCGCCTGGAGCCCGTCGAACAGCTGGAAAGCGGCGGCGATCGGCATCACCGCGGCGGCCAGGCCGAGGACCACGGGGTCGGCGGTGTACAGACCGGGCAAGTACTGCCGGCCCGCGATGAACGTCGCCGCGATCAACCCCATCGCGCCGAGCGTCAGCGTCGCCGATGCCCAGGCCGCGCGCTGAGCCCCCCGGGGGTCGCCGGCACCGAGGAGATTGCCGACCCGCGTGACGGTCGCGAAGGAGATCCCCATCGGAAGCGTGAACGCGAGGGAAGCGAGGTTGATGGCGATGGTGTGCCCGGCGAGGGCCTGGGTTCCCAACCAACCGGCCCACAACGTCGACAGCCCGAAGGCCCAGAACTCGAGCCCGAACTGCACCCCCACCGGAAAGCCGAGGCGCAGGATGCGACCGACGGCTCGCCGGTCGAAGATCGCGCTCCAGGCCGGCCGCCGCCACTCCCGCCTTTCGCGGTCGAGGGCCCGGATCACGAATAGGGTGCTCGCGAAGAGGAAGATCATGGTGATCCCCGTCGAGATCCCCGAGCCGACCACTCCAAGTCGCGGGAAACCCCAGTGTCCGAAGATCAACAGCCAATTGCCGGCGATGTTGACGAAGTTCGCCGCGAACGTGATCACCACCAGCGGCCGCAGGATGCCCTGAGCCTGGAGCCAGTGGCGCAGCACCACGTAGCTCAGGAAGAAAGGAATGCCGGGCAGCTGGGCGTAGACGAAACTCCCTGCCGCGGCCGCGATCTCGGGACGCTGACCGAGCAAACGCAGGACCGGTGCCGTCGACAGCCAAAGCACCGCGATTACCGGCGACACCAGAATCGCCGCCGCCAGCCCGTTCCAACCCACCCGCACCAACGCCGCCCGGTCTCCGGCCCCGTGGGCCTGGGTGGCGATCGGATCCAACCCCAGCATCAACCCCATCGCCAGGATGAGGGTGCCCATGACCCACAGCCGGCCCAGCGACGCCGCGTCCAGCGCCTCCACCGACAGCCGCCCGACCATCAGCACGTCGACCACCCACAGCATCATGGCGCCGACCTGTGCCACCACCAGGGGCACCGAGAGCCGTGCAAGGCGACGAACTTCAGCGCGAAAGGAGGACATGGGGGGCAAGGTATCGCAGGTTGGGCTCGGGCCGGAATGCACGTGGACTCTCGCGAACCAAGCCAGGGTGCCAGCCGATTCGGAGGTTTTTAGAATCAATGACTTAGAAAGGTGCCAGCCGATTCGGGAAACTCAGGGACCCGGAAGCTGGCCCACGACCTCGACCTAGACACCTGTCGAGCCGACGAGTAGGGCGCGAGCCGGGGGCCAGGAATTTGCCTTGTCGCAACGAAACACTATCGGGTATTCCGACATTCTCTATTCGAGACCAGACCTCGAACCAGGAGAATGCCATGCGAAAGACCCTCCCGACTCTCTTCCTGTCGGCCTTGATCCTCGCCGCCGCATCACCAGCCTCGGCCGCCACCTTCGAGCTCTTCGGCGGCTACTACTTCCCCGAGGAGAGCCTGATCGACGACGGACCCGCCTACGGCCTTCGAGGGAGCGTCGATATGGCCGACCAACTCGCTCTCGAGCTCTCGGCGAGCCGATTCGAGGCCGATGACATCTTGGGCTTCGTGGACCTCGAGCTCATTTCAATCGACGTTTCTGCAGTCTTCGACGCGGGTGCAGACGATGGACTGCTGTTCTTCGCCGGACCCGGTTGGGCTTTCGTCGACGCGAACGCCTTTGGCTTTTCGGCCAGCAGCGACAGCCTCACGGCCCACGCGGGGCTGGCCTTCCGCCAACCCTTGGGCGCCACTGCCTACCTTCGTCCCGACGCGCGCGCCCGCTGGTTCGAGGACGGCGGCGACATCGATGTCGAGGTGTCGATCGCCGTCGGCTGGAGATTCTGAGTCGAATCGGAAGGAGAGCTCGGGCGACCTTCACTCCGCGAACGCAGCCAGGTCGACCTCGAGCCTCTCCCACTCGGCCATCAGCGCCTCGACCCTGTCTTTGAGCGCTTTCTGCTCGTTCTCCAGCTTCTGGATCTCGGTGCGCGAGGCGCGGTCGAAGAAGGTCGGATCGCAGAAGACTTCGTTGATCTCGCCGATCCGGGCTTCGGCCCGCTCGACCGACTGGGTGGTTTCGTCTCGGCGGCGCTCGAGTTCTTTCTGCTTTCGCCTGCGTTCCTTCTCTTCCGCCGGTGTGGCCGGCGGTTTGGCCTTCTCCTTGGACCTGTCCCGCTTCACCCGGAGCAGCACGGCTTCGGCGTCGAGGTGGTCGTCGCCACAGGCCAGCAGGTACTCTTCGTAGGTCCCCTGGTAGTCGTTGATCCCCTTGGGAGAGATCTCGATGATGCGTTCAGCGAGCTCGGACACGAACCAGCGGTCGTGGGATACGAAGATCAGCGTACCGTCGTAGGCCTTGAGGCCGCGGACCAGAGCCTCGATGGCCTCGAGATCGAGGTGATTGGTGGGCTCGTCGAGCACCAGAACATTGGGTTTCTCGACCGCCAACCGGCTGAAGACGAGCCGGGCAGCTTCGCCCCCCGAGAGACTGCTGACGCTCTTCTTGACGTCGTCCCCCGAGAACAGCACGGCCCCCAGGTTTCCGCGCACGAAACCGATGGGTTCGAGCGGGCACACTTCCCACAACCAGGCTTCGACACTCTGGCGGCCCGATTCCGCCAGCACTTCCTTGTGATCTTGGGCGAAGTAGCCGGGGTAGACCTCGTAGCCCCACTCGGCCTTCCCCGAATCGGCTGGCACCTCGCTCATGGCGATCTTCAGGAGGGTCGACTTGCCGATACCGTTGGGCCCCAGGATCGCCACCCGATCCCCGCGACGGATGGTCAGGGAGATGTTCTCGAGGACTTTCTTGTCGCCGTAGGCCTTCGAGACGTTCTCGACGACCAGCACGTCCTTGCCCGTGGGACGCCGCTGCTGAAATTTGAAGGTCGGGTACCGGCGAGAGCTCTGGGGAAGTGCCACCAGCTCGTCGGCCATCTTCTCCATCAGCCGGACCTTGCTCTGGGCTTGGCGTGCCTTGGTGGCCTTGGCTTTGAACCGGTCGACGAACATTTGATGGGTAGCGATTTTCTTTTCGAGCTTCTCGTTCTCCTGCTCCCGCCGGCCGCGCTCCTCGTGTTTGGCCTGGTCGAAGTAGGAGTAGTTACCCGGATAGAGGATCACGGTCTCGTAGTCGACATCGACGATGTGGGTGCAGACGTTGTCGAGAAATCGGTGATCGTGGGAGACGACCAGCGCCGTCCCCGTGAAACCCACGAGAAACTTCTCCATCCAGCGGATCGACAGGATGTCGAGGTGGTTGGTGGGCTCGTCGAGCAACAACACGTCCGGGTTGGCCGCCAGGACCTGGGCCAAGAGCACCCGGAGCTTGAACCCGCCCGACAACGAGGAAAGCGGTTGGCGGTGCACCTCGGTGGGAATCCCCAGGCCTTCGAGGATTTCTCCGGCGCGGGCCTCGAGGGCATAGCCATCGTGGGCAAGGATGATGTCCTCAAGCTCGGCGTAACGGTCCGCGTCGAAGTGCTCGTGGGCGTTGGCCAGTAGCTCTTCCTTGGCCACCATCGCCGCCCAGACGTCCTTGTCGCCCATCATGGCGACCTCGAGGATCGGGTTCCCCTCGTACTGGAAGTGGTCCTGCTTCAGGACTCCGAGCTTGATCCGCTTGGGCAGCGACACCGTCCCCGCCGAAGGCGGTTCGTCCCCCGCGAGGATCTTGAGTAGGGTCGATTTGCCCGATCCGTTGGCCCCGACGAGACCGTAGCGGTTGCCGGGATTGAACTGGATCGAGACATCTTCGAAGAGCGTTTGGGGGCCGAAATGCTTGCCCAGGCCGGAGACCGCAATCATGGGACCGCGAAGGATAGCAGGCGAAGCGGCCCACGCGCGGGTCCGCACCAGGTGCCACCCGATTCGGAGCGGAGTCGAATCCGGTTCGGCCAGGTACCGCGTTCGGCCACGCGGTTCACACCATCGCCTTAGATTCGATGTCCGGATTTGCCCGCACGAAGGCCGCCAGGCTCGGCGCGTAGCTCGCGAAGGGTGGGGGCGCGATGCCGGTACCCGCGAGGTCGGCCTGGGTGTTGTCGCTGGTATATCGCGCGGGATGAACGAAGTAGTCGACCGAAGCCGCGGGGATCTGCATCAGCCGGTAGACACCCGGAATCGACGTGAGCGACCACTTGGCCAGCCCGAGCGGCATCGGAATGCGGAAAACCCGCCGACCTGTCGCCTTCTGCACAACGCGGAGAATCTCATCGACATTGATGGCGTTGGGGTCCGCGAGTTGGTACACCTTTCCCTCGGATTGGGGCAACCCGGAGAGATGGACCATGGCATCGATGACGAAATCCCGCGGAACGATGTTGACGACCGTGGCCTTCGGGTTTCCCGGAACGGGCAGGAAGGCGAGAGCCGCGGGCTGCTTCAGGAGCCACCGAATCACATAGTACGGGCCATCGAACTTCTGGGTGGCGCCGGTTCGGCTGTCGCCTACCACGATGCCTGGACGGTAGATGGTCGCCGGGAGACCCGACTTCATTCGCTGCTGAACGTCCACTTCGGCCAGGTATTTGGTTTCTTCGTAGAAATTGTTGAAGGCTTGGCCCTTGACGAGATCCGATTCGGTGAAGACACCCGCGTAGCGCCCCGAGACGTAACAGGTGCTGACGTAGTGGAAGCGCTCGAGCCGCGGGCACTTCTGGGCGAAGTCGAGCGTGTTGCGAGTGCCTTCGACGTTGACCTTCATCGCGAGCTCTCGGGACACCGACAAGTCGTACACCGCGGCCAGGTGATAGACCTCGGTGACCTCGGCCGTCGTCTCCGGCGAAAACCCCAGGCCCGGAAGGGTGATGTCGCCCAGCGTGATCACGATCCGCCCCGCTACCTTCGGATGCGCCGCTTCCAGCTCTGCCGCCCGGCGGCGTGCCAGATCCTCGAACTTGCCCTGAACCAGACACAGCCCTGTCGCATCAGAGGATCGCTCGAGGACGCGCCAGAGGAGCTCGGAGCCCAGGAAGCCCGGGAAACCGGTAAAGAGAATGGTCCGCATGAGGTGATGTCCTTTCGGTGGGCAACCCTAGCAGAGATGCCGCAGCGCGGCTAGGACCTTCCAAAGGGTGCCAGCCGCTTCGGGATCGGCTTCGGGATCGGTGCGTGAGCCACGCCACCTAACGCGCTCGAAACGTAAGGAGCTGGCCGGAAGACACCGGGAAACTTCCTCGGTCGAGGCCGACTCGACAGAGAATCCGCCTTACCCTCTTGGCGCGTGTGTCGAGAATCGGTTCGAAGGCCTACCGGGCGGCATACGGCTTCCTTCGAGCCCGAAAAGCTCGTCGAATCGAGTCTGAGCACCCGAGGCCGTCGATTCATCCCACCGCTTGGAGCGGCACCCACGGCAGGGCTGGCGGGAAGCTGCCGGGCGGGAACTCGGCTTTCGTGTCGCCGGCCTTCAGCCGTTCCGCGGCCGCTCGAAAGGCCGCGCTGAAGACTTGGTAGGCCTCGCGGAACTGATTGCGGACGGCCTGGGTGGCCGCGTGGACCCAGGGTGCCGGGCTCCTTTCTACGGCAGCCGGCCGGGAGGTTGGTTCCTGTAGCAGGATCGCTTCGACCCCGAGCGGGGGCCGCCCGGACGCTCGGCGGAGGGCCGCGCCTTCCTCGACGATCGAGTCGATGAGATCTCGGACGACCTGCCGCCGCACCTCGGCATCGATGTGTTGGAGACAAGGCAAGGGCGTAAGGACGACTCGCTCCGTGGTCGCGAACTCCTTGGCGTCGGAGGACTTCCGGGAACGACGAGCCTCGTGCCAGCGGGTGCGGTCGATCCACGTTCCCTCGAGAAGGCCGACGCCGAGGAGCGCGTCCACGGAATGCGCACCGGGCCAATCCTCGGGGCGGACGACCAGGCCTTCCTTGACCCCGTTCGACAACAGGTAGCGCAGCCGAGACAGCTGAGCCGCGTCCTCCGACGAGACCGGTATGGCTTCGTATCTTCGACCCCAGAACCTGTCGCTCCAGCCGATCAGGCGGCCGACCCCCCGGGCCACGTTCGAGTTGACGTAACCCATGAAGAGGGATAGCTGCCGAGCATCCCGGGCGGTCACCAGCAGGTGATAGTCCGTGGACAGAAACACCAGCGCGTGGATCTCGAGACCGTAGATCCGCTGGGCTCGGCCCAGGATGCCCAGGATCAGGTCCCGGACGCTCGGCAGCGGCTGTAACAACGGCCGGTTCTGGAACGTCCGGCAGGTCAGTTCGAAAAGGCAGTTCGGGGGAACGTGACGGAGTTTCCTGCTCATACCCCATAACGACGCAGGAGCCCGCGCCGGTCTGTCAGGGGTGCCGATTTTTCCCCGATCCCGGATCGGCTGGCACCTTTCTAGGGCGTCCCCTCTGCCACGACCACCCATTGTCCCCCCGCC
>CXWL01000032.1_pt1 | contig 58650 bp, 54 predicted proteins | sample 590931 | NCBI WGS metagenome assembly CXWL01 (sample SAMEA3498368, study PRJEB10139) | groundwater metagenome | biome: water well; material: biofilm material | place: Germany | collected 2015-04-27 | reverse complement strand
CGGGACTGGTCAAGGTGCTCGACATTGCTGGCGAGATTGCAGTGATCGAATCCACCCGCCGCGTCTCATTCGCCAGGGATGAAGGCGCGCGCTTCGAGCACCGCGATGCGCTGTTCCCGTTGGTCGAAGCCAGGGTTTCCAAACGGCTGTTTGACGACCTGAAGGCTGCGTTCGATGCCAATGGCTGCTGCTATGGCCCCTATCAAACGATGAAGCAGGCCGCACACGATCCTGTCCTGGTCGGAAACAACCCGGTCTTCAGCAAGGGCAGCAACCCGAGCGGCCTTTCCTATCCGGCGGCAGGGGCCATGGCGTCGATCCCGCAACTCGCCCGCCAACCCGCAGCGAGCGCACCGCTGCTCGGGCAACATACCGATCGCGTTNNGGCGAGTATTGGCGCGCGAAGGATAAGGACCGCGCCTACCCCAGCGAATTCGTTGAGGCGCTGACGCATGCCGGTTATCTCGCGGTGCTGATCCCGGAGGAATATGGCGGGACAGGCCTGCCCATTTCGGCCGCCGCCGCGATCCTTGAGGAGATTCAGCGGCAGGGCTGCAATGGCGGCGCATGCCATGCGCAGATGTACATCATGGGCACGTTATTGCGGCACGGGTCGGAAGCCCAGAAGTCAGCCTATCTTCCCAGGATCGCGAGCGGCGAATTGCGGCTTCAGGCCTTTGGTGTGACCGAGCCGTCGAGCGGAACCGACACGCTTTCGCTCAAAACCACGGCCAGGCGCGATGGCGACGATTTCATCGTCAATGGCCAGAAACTCTGGACCAGCCGTGCCGAGCATTCTGACCTGATGCTCCTTCTCGCCCGCACCATGCCGCGCGAAGAGGCCGCGAAACGTACTGACGGGCTCTCGGTCTTCCTCGTCGACATGAAGATCACGCTGGGAAATGGCCTCACGATCCGACCCATTGAAACGATGATGAACCATTCCACGACGGAGGTGTTCTTTGACAATATGCGCGTGCCCGCCGCCAATTTGATCGGCGAGGAAGGCCAGGGCTTCCGCTATATCCTGTCGGGAATGAATGCCGAGCGCCTGCTGATCGCAGCCGAATGCATCGGTGACGCAAAATGGTTCATCGAAAAGGCGACCGCCTATGCCAGGGAGCGCGTGCTGTTCGACCGGCCGATCGGCCAGAACCAGGGCGTCCAGTTTCCTATCGCCCGGGCCTATGCGCAGATGCGCGCGGCCGAGCTGATGGTCGCCGACGGCCTGCGCAAATATGAAGCGGGTGAAGCCGTGGGTGAGGAAGCCAACATGTCAAAGATGCTCGCGGCCGAAGCCAGTTGGGCAGCGGGCGAGGCCTGTATCCAGACACATGGCGGCTTCGGGTTCGCCGCCGAATATGACATCGAACGCAAGTTCCGCGAGACGCGGCTTTACCAGGTCGCTCCGATTTCGACGAACATGATCCTGTCCTATATTGCCGAACATGTCCTCGGCCTGCCGCGGAGTTACTGATGCAAGGCTGGATCCGGCGCGAAATGGTGCAGCATGATGTGCTGACCGCAAGTCTGCTCCAGCGGTTTCGGGCGACGATCGACAGTGCGGAAGCTGGCGAAACTGCCGCGCAGGGCATCCACTGGTGCCTGTGCCTGCCCGACGCACATACCGCAGCGCTCGATGTTGACGGGCATCCAAAACGCGGAGGTTTCCTGCCGCCAATTCCGCTTCCTCGCCGGATGTGGGCCTCAAGCGCGGTGGAATTTCACGCCCCGATCGCTGTAGGCGCGAATATCGAGCGCCGCTCGGTCATTGCCGATGTCACGGAAAAACAGGGTGGAAGCGGGCCGCTTGTCTTCGTGAACATTGACCATGAGACACGGGCCAATGGTGCGCTGGCGATCAGCGAGCGGCAAACACTGGTCTATCGGGAAGCCTCGACTGCCCCACCAGATCCGCCCGGAAGCGGCGAACCCGACCTTGCAGAGTGGCAATGGCACCAAAGCCTGATGCCTTCCGCGCCGCTACTCTTCCGTTACTCCGCGCTGACCTTCAACAGCCATCGCGTCCATTACGACCGGCCCTATGCAATGGACGTTGAACGCTATCGTGGCTTGGTTGTTCACGGCCCGCTGATGGCAACGCTCCTGCTTGATCTCGCAGCCCGCAAGTTGGGCGCCAACGCGCTCGCCAGCTTCTCGTTCCGGGGGCAGTCTCCTGCCATTGCGGGTGAGACGCTGCACCTTGTCGGGAAGGTTGAGGCCGAGGCCATCACCCTTGCAGCGCTGGGCAGCGACGGGAGAACGGTGATGTCTGCCCAAGCGAAGGGACAATAGCACGCATGATTTCGATCCACACACTCGCACCCGCCGACTTCACCGATTGGGAACCGCTCTGGCAGGGCTATTTGCGCTTCTATGAGACCGTTCTCGATGATGCGCTGACGCGGCTGACCTTTGAACGGCTGACCGGTAGCACGCACCCGATGCACGGTTTCCTCGCGCGCGATGAAGCAGGACGGGCCATCGGCATGGTCAACTGGGTAACGCACCCCGCAACCTGGACGCGCAATGATTATTGCTATCTGGAAGACCTGTTCGTGGTCACCGAAGCAAGAGGCACGGGCGCAGGACGGGCGCTTATCGAAGCCGTCTATGCCGCGGCCGCAGAACTGGGTTGCGCCAATGTCTACTGGCTGACCCACGAAACCAATACTGAAGCGCGAAATCTCTATGACCGCATCGCCCAGCGCTCGGGCTTCATTCACTACCGCCACAAACTGTAGCGCCGCGTTGGGCTTTCAACCTTCCGCTCTACCCGATCCGCACACTCGCCCCGCCATCGACGGGCAACAGCACGCCGGTGATGAATTTTGCCTCATCCGAGGCGAGGAACAGCGCAGCGTTGGCTGTGTCCCAGCCGCTGCCCATTCCGCCCTTTAGCGGCACCCGCTTGTTGCGTTCGGCGCGGACGTCCTCGACACTGCGGTCGGTCGCCCCGGCGATCCCGGCAACGGCCATCGGCGTATCCATCAGGCCGGGAAGGATCGCGTTACAGCGGATTCCGCGACCCCCATTGAATTGGGCGACGCTGGTCGTGAGCCGGTTCACGCCCGCCTTCGACAATTCATAGGCAAGCTGGAACCCGCCCGCGACCGATGCCAGCGAAGAGATATTTACGATCGCACCAGACCTCGCCTCGCGCATGGACGGCAGAGTGGCGCGGATCATCTGCCACATCGCCCTGAGGTTCACGGTCATCGTCCGGTCAAAAGCATCATCGCTCAGCGAATGTGCCGGGCCATCGCCGCCCCAGCCAACGCCGACATTGTTGACGAGAATGTCGATCCCGCCCCAGCGCGCGAGCGCGGCCTCAACGACGGCGTGGCATTCGGCGTCTTTCACAATGTTGGCGGCGTGGGCAAAGGCGACGCCGCCCTGCGCCTTGATCAAAGCCACGGTTTCTTCCGCACGGGCGAGATCGCGGTCGACACACATGACATCCGCCCCTTCGCGGGCAAATGTCATTGCCATCGCACGGCCATTGCCAATCGTCTCCCCCGGCTCCTGCCCGGCGCCGACCACAATCGCGCGTTTGCCCGCAAGCCGCCCCGCCATCGCTCAATATCCCTTCAGCGCAGGATCGAGCACCTGGCCTTCATCGAGCTGGACGCCGAAGCTGTTGAGGAACATCGAAACCTGCGTGTATTGCCCGATGGTGAAGACCAGATCCATCTTCTGCCGGTCGGTGAAGAAGGTCAGCGCAGCCCAACTGGCGTCGCTCACGAAGAAGCTCTCGGTCAGATCATCGACCACGCGTAGGATCGCCCGGTCGCGCTCTTCCCAGCCTTCTGCGTCCGGCCCCGTCTTTATGCGTTCCACCTCGGCCTCGGTCAGGCCCGCATCGAGCCCGATGGGCACATGCTGCGTCCATTCATAGCCAGACCCGCAATTGAAGCCCGTGCGCAGGATCGCCAACTCACGGTCGCGCGGCGACAGCGAATTGCGCTTGGAGAGGATATAGCCGCCCCATTGCAGGAAACTGCCCAGCGCCTTTGGCGCGCGCGCCATCGTCCGGAAGATATTGAGTACGCGCCCCGTGCCGATAACGGGTTCCAGCGCCGCCCTTTGTTCAGCGTCGATCGCCTCAAGATCAAGCGCGGCGATCCGTGGTACAGTCAGGCGCATATTCGTTCCCCGGCATTTCTCTGGTGCGCCCCATCCCTAATGCCGCTTCGCATGGATGCAAGCCGCGGCCCGACCCGGCGCAACGGCACGTCCTGACGATTGCGGCTAGGCCGTTTCCAGTTCTGCTTGCATGATCTTGCGCATTTCGAACTTCTGCGCCTTTCCGGTGACGGTCATGACAAAGCTGTCAACGATGCGGACATGGCGAGGAACCTTGTAGTGCGCGATCCTGCCTTTGCAGTGGGCAATCACATCCTCGGTGGCGATGTTCGTCCCTGGCTTGGCAATGATCCAGGCGCAGACTTCCTCGCCATATTTTTCATCGGGCACACCAAACACCTGTGCATCCGCGATATGCGGGTGCGAGAGAAGGAATTCCTCAACCTCGCGGGGATAGATATTTTCGCCGCCGCGGATGATCATGTCCTTGATGCGGCCGGTGATGCGGACAAAACCTTTGGCGTCCATCGTCGCCAGGTCGCCCGAGTGCATCCAGCCCTCGCCGTCGATCGCTTCGGCTGTCTTTTCCGGGTCGTCCCAATAGCCCAACATCACGGCATAGCCGCGTGAGCAATATTCGCCCTGTTCGCCGATCGGCAATGTCTGTCCGTCGGTTCCCACGATCTTCGCCTCGGCATGGGGGTGGACACGTCCTACCGTCGACACGCGCTCTTCGAGCGGATCGTCGGTTGCCGTCTGTGTCGTGATCGGACTCGTCTCGGTCATGCCATAGCCAATGGTCACTTCGCGCATGTTGAGCCTGTCGATCACCTCGCGCATGGTCGCAATCGGGCAAGGCGAGCCAGCCATGATTCCGGTGCGCAATGTCGAGACATCATAATCCGCCAGATCGGACTGGTTGAGGATTGTGATGAACATTGTCGGCACACCGTACAGCGCGGTGCAGCCTTCGGCCTGGACGGCTTCCAGCGCAAGGTGCGGATCATAGGCTTCGCCGGGATAGACCATTGCCGCACCCGTTGTCAGCGCCGCCAGATTGCCCAGCACCATGCCGAAGCAATGGTAGAGCGGCACCGGAATGCAGATTCGGTCTTTTGGGCCGAGCTTGATCATGCGGCCACATTGCAGGCCGTTGTTGAGGATGTTCCTGTGGGTGAGCGTAGCGCCCTTTGGAAAGCCTGTGGTTCCGCTCGTGAACTGGATGTTGATTGCGTCGTCGGGATCGAGCGTGGTGGCAACGGACGCGAGCTTGTTTTCTTTCGGCGTAACGCCGAGCTCCCCCCAAGGCAGGAAACCGTCGTGCCGTTCCGCCCCCAGCGAAACCATGAGCCGCAGTTGCGGCAGCTTCCCGGATCCCAGTTCGCGGAGCATCCCGATATAATCGCTTGTCCTGAACGAAGGCGCGGTGACGAGTACCGAACAGCCGACCTTGTTGAGCGCATATTCGACTTCGGATCCCCGATAAGCCGGGTTGATCGTCACCAGGATCGCACCGATCTTTGCCGTCGCGAACTGGATGACCGTCCATTCGGCGCAGTTCGGTGCCCAGATTCCGATGCGATCGCCCTTTTGAAGACCCTGCGCCAGCAGCCCGCAGGCAATACGGTCCACCTCCGCATCAAGTTCTGCCCAGGTCCAGCGAATGCCCTGATGACGTGAAACCAGCGCAAGGCCCTCCGGCCAAGAGCCAGCCGCCCGTTCCAGGGCTTTCCCAATCGTATCGTCGAGCAAGGGCGGTTCGGCAGGGCCCTTTGAATAGCTCAACCGACCCTTCATCGCGCTTCGTTGATCACTTGAATCTGCGTGAATTCATGAAGGCCTTCCTCCGCAAATTCGACCCCGATGCCTGACTGCTTCGCACCGCCAAAGGGTATGTTGGGCCCAAAATCGAGATGCTTGTTGATCCAGACCGTGCCCGATTCCATTTCGCACGCGAGGTCGTATGCCTTGTCGCGATCGTTTGACCAGACCGAGCCGCCAAGCCCCCAAGGCGAAGCATTGGCCCGCTCGAGCGCGTCCTCGGCATCCGTAAAGCGAATGACAGGAAGGATCGGCCCGAACTGTTCCTCGTCCACAATCTTCGTGCCATCGGTCACATCCCGGACAATCGTCGGGCGGATGAAATAGCCGGGGCGATCCATAACCGTTCCACCGGCAATGATGTTGCCATTGGCGCGGGCATCTTCGAGGAACCCCTTCACTTTTTCATATTGCATCTTGTTCTGGAGCGGTCCGATCTGGGCACCCTGCTTCAGCCCGTCATCGACGATTGCCGCGTCCGCCAACTTCGCCAGCTCGTCGCATAGTTCGTCATAGATGGAATCATGTGCATAGACGCGCTTGACCGCCAAGCAGACTTGCCCGGCATTCATGGTCGCACCGCCAAAAATGCCAGGCGCGACGACCTTTGGATCAACGTCCGCCAGAACAATCGCAGCATCATTGCCCCCAAGTTCCAATGTAATCCTCTTGATCGTCGACGCAGCGCTGGCCATCACCTTCTTTCCAGTCTCGGTTGATCCGGTGAAGCTGATCTTCGCAATGTCGGGATGGCTGGTGAGGACTCCGCCAAGGTCGTTCTGGTCGGTGATGATATTGACTACGCCCGGCGGGAAGATGTCCGCGCACAGCTCACCCACGCGCAACGTCGTCAGTGGTGTTGTTGGTGCCGGCTTGATGACGATCGTGTTCCCGGCAAGCAAGGCGACCGGCGCCTTGAAAGCCACGATCAGCACCGGAAAATTCCAGGGAATGATGCAACCGACCACCCCCAGCGGCTTGCGTCGCATTTCGACGCGACGATTGTCATTATCCTCGATCAGCCGGCTTTCGAGGTTGAGCGACGCAAGATAGCGGAGGAACGCGGCGGTATAGGCGATCTCGGCGGTGGACTCGCTGAGCGGCTTGCCCTGCTCCTGCGTAAGCAGTCGCGCGAATTCGTCAGTGCGCGCTTCGATCGCATCNNCAACCGCTTCGTTCAGTTGCCGTTCGCTGCCGCGCGGGCAGACTGCAAGCACGCCCTCGGTGGCCGGGTTGATGACATCCATCGTCGCATCGCCATCGACCAGCTTTCCGCCGATCAAGAGTTTGTAATCGGACATTATGCTCTCCTTTGCCGGCTTCAGGCCGGTCAATATTTCACGCCGACCGTGATACCATAGGTCCGGGGCGCGCTGATATGGTTATAATCGAACCCGAACCCTGCAAGCAGATCGACCCGCGAGGTGAAATAAAAGCGATTGGTCAGGTTCTTGCCCCAGATCGATGCATTCCAACGCCCATTGCCCGATTCCCAATCGATATGGCCGCTCAGCAAGGCATAGGAGCTCTGCTTGAGCCGCGGGATGTTGATCACTTCGAAATACTGGCTCGACGAATAGGCGAGATCGCCATGCAGGCTGAGCTTTCCAGCGTCACTATCGATGACGGTCGCATCAAAGCCACCATTGAAAGTGAGCGACGGCGCATTTGAAAGCTTGTGCCCGGAAACGTCGGTGCCACTGACAATGCCCTGCTGGATTTTGGCATCAAGCAGGCCGAGCCCGGCACGCAAGGTGAGCCTGTCGCTGGCACGTGCCGTCAGTTCGGCCTCCCCGCCCAGGATGCGCGAGCGCGGGATGTTTTCCAGCGTTTGGGCAGCCGTTGCCGGGTTGATGTTGATGAATTGCTGGTTCCGGTACTTGTAATAGAAGCCCGCCATGTTGAGCGTCACGCGGCGGTCGGCAAACTGGGTCTTCGCACCCAGTTCGAAGGCATCGACGCTTTCGGGCTTTGCGACCGATAGTTCCGACGGGTCGAAAAAGGCCTGCGCGTTGAAGCTGTTGGCACGGTATCCCCGACTATAGTTGGCGTAGAGGAGGTTGCCTCCATCCAGCTTGTAATCGACGCCAATTTTCCCGGAGAGGTTGTTCTTCTTGTAGTGCAGTGCGGAGTTCGGGATCAAGTTGACGACGAGGACCCCGTTTGGCCCGAGCGCGTCGGAGCGGAAATTGGTCTGGTCACCCGTGTCGTGGGTGTAACGCAGACCGCCACGAAGCGTGACCGCATCGGCAAGTTCGAACTTGACGTCGGAATAGACGGCAACGCTCTTCTTCAGCTGGTCGAAGCTGTTGTCGAATAGGCAACCGAGCGGAAGGCCGATAGCGCAGTCCGCATCGGTCACTCCGGGCAGGCCGTCGGAATCGATGTCCTTGGCGATTTCGAACGTGGTCTGGTTGAAGACCTTTTCACGATTGTAATAGGCGCCCAGGATGAAATTGAACGGCCCGTCATAATCGCTCGTCAGCCGCAAATCCTGGGCAAATTGCGTCGCACGGTCGATATAGGGAATTTCAAGAAGCTCGTTGGGTTGCCCGTCCGTGTCTTCATAGAAGCGGAGCCTGCCCTTGTCCCATGAAGTGATGCTCGTCAGCGTCAGCGCATCGGAAACATCGATATTGCCGGTCAAAGACAAAGAATAGGTTCGCGCGTGGCGGCGGTCCGTTACATTGGCCGCGATCTGGCGGCGCGAAAGGCCCACGCGATTGACAGCTTCCGGCTCAGCATAAATCCCGTAATTGCGCGGATTCTGGTTGCTGGTTGCCGCCCGCAAGATGAACTGCACACCGTCCGACGGTTCGACGAGGAGCGAGGCCCGAACGCCGTATTCGCTTACGCTGGCAAGATCGGGCTTGCCCGGCAGGACGTTCTTGAACCAGCCATCGGCCCTTGCATAAGTCCCCGCCACACGGAGCGCCGCCTTTCCGCCCAGGGGCAGGTTCACAGCCCCATTGACGTCCATCCGGTCGTAATTGCCATAACCGAGATTGAGATAGCCATTGGCCTCGCCCAGCTTCGGCGCCCGGCTGATCAGGTTGACGGCGCCGCCTGTGGTGTTCTTGCCATAAAGCGTTCCCTGCGGACCCCGAAGCACTTCGACACGTTCCAGGTCGAACAAGGCGATCCCCAGAAAGGCGAAATTGCCCTTATAGACTTCGTCATAATAGGTCGCGACCGGGCTTGCCTGGTTGAGGCTGTAATCCGACATGGAAACGCCGCGCAGCGCAAAAATGGGTGTATTGTCTCCAACCGTCGATGTCAGCTGGAGATTGGGTATCTTGGTAACGAGTTCATCGGCCTGGGTTACACGGCTCTTGGAAAGCGCATCGCCCGCAATCGCGGATACTGAAATGGGAACGCTCTGAAGGTTTTCGGAGCGCTTCGTGGCCGTGACGATGATCTCGTTGGGATCAACCTCTTCGGCTGCGGCCTGCGCGTATGAAATCGTGGAAACACCGGCGAGAAGCGTCGTCAACGTTGCCCCGGCCACGCCACGGATAATGTATATTTTTTTCATTATTGCCTCCCTGTAGGCTGTTTGTTCAAATTGCTTAGAGCGCACCCCCTGGCATTTTTGCCACAAGCGTTGCCCTGGTACTTGCCGCCTCGACACGAAGCGGCGACGCGCGCAGACGGCCAATTTCCGTCGAGTCATATGGTATGAAATCGGGCGGGACGTTCGCGCGATCGAACCGGTAGAGCGTCCAGTTGAGCAGGTCCGCAAGCCGCGCATCATCAAGGTCGGTTGTGGCAACTCCGGGCACACGCCCGAGATATTCGCGTCCCCCGGGCACATTCAGGAAACGTGCCACGATCCCCGTCATCGGTGGATTGGAAACCTTGTCCCCGCTCCCGTCGGGTCGGTGGCACCCCTGGCACTTGAGCATATAATCTATATGCGCCTGCCCCGGATTGGCGACGCCGGGAAATGGCGTCGCGTGATCCTCGGCTTGCGCGCCGCCCAACGCCACAACCGCAGCAGCGGCAATGAAGAGGGCGGCGACGCGCGTCATTTTCCGCCCGCCGAAGCATGAAGTTGCCCAACAACGGCCGATGTCATGCTGGTCCCGCCAGCCCGCACCTTTGCCACCTCGGCAGGCGTAAACGGTGCAAAGCCCTTCCCTGCCCTGGCAATCGACACGGCAACGTGATTGAGGACGTTTGCAATCGCCTCGTCATCAAGCCCTGCCTGTGCGGGCATCACGCCTCGATAGGGCTTGCCTCCCACCGTGATGGGACCGGACACTCCCTTGATAACACCCAGGATCACATATCGGCGCCCCAGAGGACCCTTTGCGAGTTTTGCAAAGTCAGCGCCCAGCGGCGGAAAGGCGCCTGGAACACCGGCCCCGGACGGCAAATGGCAAACTGCGCATTTCCTGTACACGGTCGGACCGTCGGGCGAGGCCAGCGCGGGCGCCGCCACAAACAGGAAGATCGCAAGCACCCGCCGCATCAGCGCGGCTCGGTCGCAACGCCGATGATCACGGCGGTCGAACAATTATAGACCTGGCTCTCGGTTCCCAAGCACCAGTTCGTGTCGTTGTTCGATTGTGGCCGGACCGGCGGGCGATCGCCTTCGTTGCGGTTGCACAGGCATTGCCCACACGAGGATTTGCCACAGCAATCATTGTAGCTGACAATATAAGCGCGCTTGTCGGCTGGATTTGTACATGTCCCGATCCAGGTGATCGGTGACATTTCGGTTCCAGGCGGGCACGCGCTGACACTACCGCCGCAGCACGTGCACAGAAAGCCGTCAATGGCACAATAGCGCCAGTAATCGCACCGGGTCCGGTCGCCAGGATCCTGCGGATCGCCCGACATGACCGGTGGGCGTTCGCTGCCGCTGCCGTGCCCCGAGGATTGCGCGTTGGCGCGGGAGACCGGCAATACGGGAAACACGGCTGCTCCGGTGACTGCACCGCCGAGCCAGGCGAGCAGGCTGCGGCGCGACGTGCCGCGTGCGACACCGCGAGTCAGCTTCTCGGCAAACTTGTCCAGATCAGCCATTGTTCACGCCTCCCCATCGCGACGGGCAAGATATTCCTGGATCGAAGCCACACCGCGCTCCTTGGCTTCGAACAGGCTTTCGAGATGCTCACGACTGTTGACGAGGCCGAGCGAAGCGATTTTTCCGTGTTCATCGATCAGCACGGCATAAGGCAGCTTCGAAACACCAAAAGATCGGCCCAATGCTTCGGAAAGAACAAAGGGAATGCCCGAGAGCCCCTGTTCCATGATCATCCGGCGTTGCGCTACGTCATCGCCATCGCTGGCCAGCACCGCATCGAGCCAGCCGCTCTCGGCCCGCGCCGCCGATTTGAAGACCGGCAATAGCGACTTGCAGACCGGGCAATCCGGCGAAACGAAGAAAACCAGCTGGCTGCGATCATCGCGCCTGCCGCCGATCGTGACCATCTCCCCACCCAGCGCATTATGGATCATGGGCTGGACATCGCCTCCAACCCTGATGCCCTGATGGAGCGTAAGGGCCCCGGCTGGCGCTATGCGTTCGTGGAGGATGCCGACCTGCCGCGCCAGCGCCGCGACGACGGCGCCGAGAACAATCACGGCAATCCAGAGCAGGAATTGGGAAACGATCATCAGCCATGCCTCCAGGCGGGTTGCGGGATCGCCAGCAATTCATCGAGCGCAAGGTAGAGGATCAAAAATCCCAGACCGGCAAACACGGACTCGATCTCAAATGGCGCTGTCGGAAAGAAAGTGACGGTCACGGCAATTGCGGCAAGCCCGGCCGCCCGGGCAGCCAGCGAAACAGTGACCGGCTTTTCCCTGCGTCCAAGCGAGCAGCCGCAATCGAGCGTCTGGCCACGGCGTTTCCAGAGAAGCACGGCGTAGGCCGCCCACAAGGCCGCCGCGAGGCAAGCGCCAACGATGCGCGTTTCTTCAAAAAGAAGGGCCAGGGTCGCGACACCTTCGAACGCGGCCGTGCCAAAGCTGAGCAATGACCCCGTCGCTGGACGCACCCCGGCAAGCCGCGCTGCTGCCGCGCCGAGGCGGTCGGGTGCGGCAAGCTTGTGACCCAACGACATCACCAATATCAGGGCAAGGAAGATGTAGACCGCAGCCATGCCTACATTGCCGTCAAGGTGAGGGGGTTGAAGGCGACGTGGTTGCCGAGTGTGCGCACGAATGCGCCGCTCGCCGCATCATAGACGTCAATCACGCTGTCCGCGCGGGCGACAACAAGGCGGGGAACGGATTCCCGGGTAACCTCGATTGACACGCCCGGCCCTTTCAGCGGGAATCGTGCAATGCGCGCCTTTTTGGCCGGGTCAAAAACCCAGACTTCGGTGCCGGGATCCTTGTGACTGCCTTCGCGGCCAAAGGGAGTCATCAGCACATAGAGTTTCCCGCTGGCATCGCTCGAAATGACCTGCCATCCGCTGGGTCGCCATTCGGGTTGGGCGCCTTCCGCAGTGCCGACTGGGAAATCGGTTTTCAACTCCCTGACGACCGGCCCCGACAGGTCAAACCCGCGCACTATGCCGCCATAGGTTACAAACCACGCCGTCCCGCCGACCATCGCCGGCATCACAAACATCGCCTGCCGGTCAATATCGTGAATCGGCTTCGTCGTGCTTGTCGAGACAACCTTGCCCGCCGGATCGAGCGCAATGCTGGTCAGTGTGCCGTCCGCGCAGAATGTCGTGAACCCGCGCGCGCCGGTCGGATAGACCATGGAGCACCCGGGCAGCTCGATTTCGCCAAGCACCTTCCGCCCCTCCAGATCGACCACCGTTACCGAATGCGCAGGCGTGAAATTGGTCACCAGCGCCCATTTCTCGCCATTGGTGAACTGGAAACTGTTCTTGAGGGTCACGACCTGCTGGCGCTTGCCCCCGGGCAGGATGATCTCGCCCTTGGATTTGAGCGTCACCTTGTCCCAGATTGTGATCGCATCCGTCCGCTCACCTTCCGAGAGCCGCGTATAGAAGCTCTCCGCGGTATAGATTTCAGGCTTGATCGTTGCGCTCAGGATACTGGCGAACTGTGACGCGCGGAACATGCCCTTGAAGGGCTGATTCTCCGAAGCCGTATCGACAACCACGCCGCGGCCATCGACAATCGCATTGAAATTGAAATCGCTGACGATCACCCAGTTTGGTGGATAGACTTCGGGAAGCGCTGCCACCGCGCCCAGCGGTTCTTCGGGTAGCGGCTTGTCGAAACCTTGGCCGACGGTCGGTTGCGACAACAACATGGCACTGGTCGCAAACGCCACCTTGAATGCACGTATCGTCATTTTTGTCCCCTCCCCGAGACCGGCCAAGCCCCAAGCGGTTTGCATAGTTCACGCAATATATATTTTTGTCTAGTGTCCTATTTTGGTCAAACGTTAAAAATTGCAATATCCCGTTTTTGCCAGCATTCTTGAGCCATGACAGAGAGCACGATTCCAAAATTTTCCGTTCCGGACCTTCTCATACGTGTGCGGGAAGGGGGCTATGCGCGAGGGCGGGAGGGGCATGAGACGATCTTGCGTGCCGCCCTGAACCTTCTTGTTGAACAGGGCTACAGGGCGATGAGCATGCGCAAGGTTGCGGCGGCCTGCGGCATGAAGCTTGGCAACCTCACCTACTATTTCCCGACGAAGGAGGATCTTGCCCGCGAACTCTTTGACGCCGTGATCAGCAGCTACGAAGTCGAATTTGACGCGATCGTCCATGAAGAAGGCGTCAGCCCCGAACAGCGCCTCGAGGAAATCTGCACGCTGATCCTTGAAGACATTCGCACCAAGAAGACTACCCGATTCTTCCCCGAGATTTGGGCGCTTTCCAACCATGACCCCTTCGTTTTCGAGCGCGTCCATGAATTGTACGCCCGGGCGCGCGCGCCGCTCCACGGGATAATAGAGGACATCAATCCATCGCTGTCGGCCAGTCAGCGCGAAACGCTCGCTCTCTTCATCTCTGCATCCATGGAAGGGCTGACGGTCTTTGCCGGACACGAAAAGCCTTTCGAGGATCGCATGCCCTGGCTTGAAAAGATTGCCGCGAAGAGCTTCGTGCAGCTGGTGCAGTCAATCACGCCTGAAGACCTTGAGGACGATTAGGCACGCCGTTGGAAGCGACTGCCCATATTGTGAAAGGCGCGATTGGCCGTATGACACTGCATTGCCATACAGGCAGGGCGCAGAACCGGCGCCACCTATTGGGGGATGGATCTTGATGGATAGCGTCGCATCGTTTTCGGAGGACAGGGCCGCAACACAACTCAGCCGATCGCTCAAGTCTCGCCATGTCTCGATGATTACCTTTGGGGGAATCATCGGCGCCGGGCTGTTTGTCGGATCATCGACTGCCATCAACACAATTGGCCCGGCAGCGGTGCTGAGCTACGCGCTTGCGGGCATTCTCGTTCTGATGGTGATGCGAATGATCTCCGAAATGGCAATGGCCATTCCGGGCGTCCAGACCTTTCCGGATTTCGCGCGCGAAGGGCTTGGGAACTGGGCCGGCTTTCTTGTCGGCTGGCTCTACTGGTATTTCTGGGTCGTCGTGATCGCGATTGAGGCGATTGCGGGCGCGAAAATCATTTGCGAGTGGTTTCCGCAATTCGCGGTCTGGCAAGTGGGCGTGGTGCTGATGGCGATCCTCACGGCGGTCAATCTGATGTCAGCCCGGTCCTATGGCGAATTCGAGTTCTGGTTCGCATCGACCAAGGTGGTTGCGATTATCGTCTTCATACTGGTTGCCGGGGCCTATGCACTGGGCCTTACCTCCCCGGCCGGTCCGACCTTTTCGAATCTGACAGCGCACGGGGGCTTCGCGCCAGCGGGTGCTGCCGCGATCTTTGCCGGGGTCGCAACGACGATCTTCTCGCTGTGCGGCGCAGAGATTGCCACGCTTGCCGCGGCCGAATCGGAGGAAGGCGCGCGGACGATCGCGCGGATGACGATTTCGGTGTCGGCCCGCATCCTCATCTTTTTCGTCCTGTCGATCCTGATGATCGTCGCGGTTGTTCCGTGGAACGAGATACAGGTTGGCGTTTCACCCTTTGCGCATGCCCTGCGCGTCATGGGCTATCCGGCGGCCGACCTGATCATGAACGCGATCGTTCTCGTGGCGGTTCTGTCCTGCCTGAATTCGGGCATCTACATCACGTCGCGCGCCATGTTCGGCCTGGCGCGAAATGGTGACGCACCGCAGTCCTGCATCCGGTTGAGCCGCTCAAAGGTGCCGACGCGATCGATCCTGATTGCCAGCCTGTTCAGCTATGGTGCGCTCGCCGCATCGGTGCTGTCGCCCGATCGGGTCTTCAACTTTCTTGTCAATGCCTCGGGGGCGATCATGCTTTTCGTCTATTTGCTGGTCGCGATTGCCCAATACCGGTTGCGGACGAAGTTCGAGGCCGAAACTCCCGAACGCCTCCAGATCAGGATGTGGTTTCACCCCTATGGAAGCTGGGTGGCCATTGCCGGAATGGTTGGCGTGTTGGTCCTGATGGGCCTTTCAGCGGATCATTCGATTGAGCTTTGGACAAGCGTCGTTGTCGCATGCGGTTTCCTGTTTGGATATTGGATCCGCAGATCGATCGGCGGACAGTCACATGCCTGACCAACAAGGCAAGGATAACAACACCGATATTGGAGCCACCCAGTGAAACTTGAAAACGATCCGCTCGCTGCATACTGGATGCCCTTTACGGCCAATCGGGCGTTCAAGACGTCGCCGCGCCAGCTGGTTCGCGCCAAGGACATGCACTACACAAGCAGCGAAGGCCGCAGTATCCTGGATGCCACATCCGGCCTGTGGTGCTCCAATGCCGGGCATTGCCGGGCACCGATTGTCGAAGCCATCCAGAGGACCGCTGCCGAACTCGATTACGCGCCGTGCTTCCAGCTCGGCCACCCGCTGGCATTCGAACTGGCCTCGCAGATTGCAGCACTCATGCCAGAAGGCCTGGATCGTGTATTCTTCACCAATTCCGGATCGGAATCGGTCGATACCGCGCTCAAGATCGCGCTGGCTTGCCAACGCGCGCGCGGCCAGGGAACGAGAACGAGGCTGATCGGGCGCGAACGCGGTTATCACGGCGTCGGCTTTGGGGGCATTTCGGTTGGCGGCATCGTAAGCAACCGGCGGCAATTCGGGACGTTGCTCACGGGCGTTGATCATCTGCCCCATACCCATAGCCCCGAGCACAATGCTTTCACCCGTGGCCGACCCAAATGGGGCGGGCACCTTGCCGAAGACCTCGAACGCATCGTCGGCCTGCACGGAGCGGAGACAATTGCCGCAGTGATCGTCGAGCCCATGGCGGGCTCGACCGGTGTGCTCGTCCCACCTGTCGGCTATCTCGAAAAGCTGCGCGAGATTTGCACGCGACATGGCATCCTGCTCATCTTCGATGAAGTCATCACTGCCTATGGGCGCATTGGCGGGCCTACCGCCGCCCAGACGCTTGGCGTAACGCCCGACATCATCACGATGGCCAAGGGCCTGACCAACGCCGCGGTGCCGATGGGCGCAGTTGCCGTCAGCCGGGCGGTCCATGATGCCATTGTTGAGGGAGCACCCGAGGGCATCGAACTGTTCCACGGCTATACCTATTCGGGCCATCCGCTTGCAGCCGCAGCCGGCCTTGCGACGCTGGCCCTCTACAAGGCTGAAGGCCTTTTCAACCGTGCGGCGGAATTGAACGATTATTGGGAAAATGCGGTTCACAGCCTGAAGGGAAAGCGCCACATCATTGATGTCCGCAACCTCGGGATCGTCGCCGGAATCGAGCTTGAGCCGAGAGCAGGAGCACCGGGCAAACGCGCAACCGAATTGTTCCACAAATGCTTTGATAATGGCCTGCTCATCCGCGCAACGGCAGACATTGTCGCGCTCTCTCCGCCCCTCATTCTCGAGAAAGCGCATATCGATGAAATGGTCGGCCGCATCGCGGAACTCGTCGAGACGATTGATTGAGCACGGATGAAACCGCAGTGTCGGTCGAAGAATTCCTGCTCGACAGGCTTGATACGTTGGGCATCCGCTGGACGCTGCACGAGCATGAAGCGGTATTCACCGTGGAAGCGAGCGCAAGCCTGCATGCAGCGATCCCCGGCGCGCATACCAAGAACCTGTTTCTCAAGGATTCAGGGGGCCTGTTCTGGCTTGTCACGACCCCGCACGATGCAAAGGTGGACCTAAAGACCCTCCCACAGCTGATTGGCTCAAAAAAGCTCAGCTTTGCAAAGGCAGGCGACATGGAGCGGCTGCTTGGTGTAACGCCGGGTTCGGTTACGCCATTGGCGGCAATCAACGATAAGGAAGGCGAAGTGCGAATTGTCATCGACTCCGGCCTGGCAAGGCACGATTGCGTGAATGTGCACCCCTTGCGCAATACCGCAACGATTGGCCTGTCCGGCACCAACTTGACATCCTTTCTTCACAGTACCGGCCATGATGCTCTGATCGTGGAGGTTTCAGCCTCACAATGAGCGTGAGTGTATTTGAACTTTTCAAGATCGGCGTGGGACCGTCCAGCTCGCACACTGTGGGGCCCATGGTCGCGGCGCGGCGTTTTTGCGAGTGGCTGCAAGAGCAAGGCCTGCTCGCAATCACCGGGCATTTGGCAATTGACCTTTATGGGTCGCTCGCGCTTACCGGAAAGGGCCATGCGACCGATACGGCGCTGATGCTGGGTCTGACCGGGGCAACCCCTGCGACCGTCGATATTGATGCCGTGCCGCGCATTATCGCCGAAATTGGCGTCAGCAAGCGGATTTCCCTGCTCGGCAAACAGGAGGCCCGTTTCGATCCGGACGGGGACATCCGGTATCTCCAGCGCCAGCGCAAACCGTTTCATAGCAACGCCATGATGTTCGAAGCATTGGGGCTGGACGGCGAGCTGCTTGGCCAGCGTATCTATTATTCCATCGGAGGCGGTTTCGTTGTTGATGAAGATGAGGCGACCAGCAACACGCGCCTGCTGGATCTGACGGAGATCCCGTACGATTTCTGCTCGGGCGCAGATCTGCTGGCGCTGGGGGAATCGTCGGGCAAGAGTTTTGCCGAAATCATGATGGCCAACGAGTGCGCGCGTAATCCGGCTGACGGCGTTGAGGCCGGGCTGGATGCGATTGCCGGGGCGATGGCCGCCAGCATCGATCGGGGGTGCAGGGAGAATGGCGTGCTTCCCGGCGGTTTGAACGTCAAACGCCGGGCGCCGTGTCTCGCAACCGAGCTGGGCGCGCGCCAGGAAAGCCATTTGAACGATCCGCTTGTCGTTCTTGACTGGATCAACCTCTGGGCAATGGCCGTCAACGAAGAAAATGCCGCGGGCGGACGGGTTGTGACCGCCCCGACCAATGGAGCCGCCGGTATCATTCCAGCCGTGATACGTTTCCATGATCGCTGTTATCGCGGAACTGTGGAGACGCGGCGCATTTTCCTCCTGACCGCAGCCGCGATCGGCACGCTCTACAAGCGGAACGCCTCGATTTCGGGTGCCGAGGTGGGGTGCCAGGGGGAGGTTGGCGTGGCCTGCTCAATGGCGGCTGCAGGACTAACAGCGGCCTTGGGAGGCTCCAATGCGCAGGTCGAAAATGCGGCGGAGATCGGCATGGAGCACAATCTTGGCCTGACCTGTGATCCGGTGGCGGGCCTCGTCCAGATCCCCTGCATCGAGCGCAACGCGATGGGCGCGGTCAAGGCAATCGATGCCTCCCGACTTGCCATGATGGGAGACGGATCGCACATGGTCAGCCTTGACAAGGTCATCGAAACGATGCGTCAGACCGGCCTCGATATGCGGGACAAGTACAAGGAAACCTCGCAAGGCGGCCTGGCCGTCAATGTTGTGGAATGCTGATGTCGGGAGACACTGAATGAAGACGCGTGCAGCGGTTGCCTTTGAAGCGAAAAAACCTCTCGAGATTGTCGAGCTGGATCTTGAAGGTCCCAAGGCAGGCGAAGTGCTGGTCGAGATCATGGCGACCGGGATTTGCCACACCGATGCCTATACGCTCGACGGCTTTGACAGCGAAGGCATCTTCCCAAGCGTGCTCGGCCATGAAGGCGCCGGGATCGTCCGCGAAGTCGGTGCCGGCGTGACGTCGGTCAAGCCGGGCGATCATGTCATCCCGCTCTACACGCCCGAATGTCGTCAGTGTAAATCATGTCTTTCGGGCAAGACCAATTTGTGTACCGCGATCCGTGCGACGCAGGGCAAGGGGTTGATGCCCGATGGGACATCGCGGTTCAGCTACAAGGGCCAGACCATCTTTCATTATATGGGCTGCTCGACCTTTTCGAACTTTACTGTCCTCCCCGAGATTGCGGTCGCGAAGATCCGCGAGGACGCACCCTTCAAAACGAGCTGCTATATCGGCTGCGGGGTGACGACCGGCGTCGGCGCGGTGGTCAACACCGCCAAGGTGCAGGTGGGAGACAATGTCGTCGTCTTCGGGCTGGGCGGCATCGGCCTCAACGTCATCCAGGGTGCGCGGCTGGCGGGCGCAGGCAGGATCATCGGCGTCGACATCAACCCCGACCGCGAGGAATGGGGCAGGAAGTTCGGGATGACGCACTTCCTCAACTCCTGCGGCCTGAGCCGCGACGAGACGGTCACCAAGGTTGTCGAAATGACCGACGGTGGCGCGGATTATACCTTCGATGCGACCGGCAATACCGAAGTGATGCGCATCGCACTCGAATGCTGTCATCGTGGCTGGGGGACTTCGATCATCATTGGCGTTGCCGAAGCGGGCAAGGAGATCGCCACCCGCCCCTTCCAGCTCGTCACCGGGCGCAACTGGCGCGGCACGGCGTTCGGCGGCGCCAAGGGCCGCACCGATGTTCCCAAGATCGTCGACTGGTATATGAGCGGCAAGATCGAGATTGACCCGATGATCACCCACGTCCTTTCACTCGAAGAGATCAACAAGGGCTTCGACCTCATGCATGCTGGAGAAAGCATCCGGTCTGTCGTCGTGTTCTGATGACTGCGCTGGCCGACATCATTGCGGCGCACTGGGCGCGCGAAGGATGTCTCCTCCCGATCCTTCATGAGGTGCAGGCGGCGTTTGGTCATGTCAGCGAGGATGCGATCCGCGAGATTGCCCATGCGCTGAACCTTACCCGTGCTGAAGTTCACGGGGTCGTGAGTTTCTATCATGATTTCCGCACCGAGCCCGACCCGCGCCCCAGCATCAGGATTTGCCGTGCCGAGGCCTGCAAGGCCAGGGGTATCGAGGCATTGGTGCCGATCATCGAGGAAGCGGCGGGAGACCGTGTCAGGGTTGAAACCGTCTATTGCCTCGGACTTTGCTCGGTCGGCCCTGCGGCGCTTGTCGGCAGCACGGTTCATGCGCGGCTGACGCGCGAAGGTGCGGCAGCATTGGTGCACACGCTATGAAGGTGCGCATATCCGATGACGCTGTAGCGCTTGCGTGCGGGGCCGAGGCTGTTGCCGAGGTGTTTTCGCGGCACGGTATCGAAGTCGAACGCGTGTCCAGTTGGGGCATGCATTGGCTCGAGCCATTGATCGAGGTCGACGGGCTCGGTTATGGCCCGGTTTCGGCACGCGAGGTTGCATCGATCATTGACGGGACGGCCGAAAGCATCGGCATGATTGCCGATCATCCGTTCATCACAAGGCAGCAACGGCTGACATTTGCGCGCGCCGGCAAGACGCGTCCCTTGAACCTGGACGATTACGCAACCACCGGCGGCTGGGCCGGGCTCGACAAGGCGCGCGAAATCGGCCCTGGAGCGACAATTGCCGAAGTGATTGCCTCAGGATTGCGCGGCCGGGGTGGCGCAGGATTTCCGGCCGGTATCAAGTGGAAGACCGCCGCCGACGCCGCTGGCGAACGGAAATATATCGTCTGCAACGCTGACGAGGGCGATAGCGGCACCTTTGCCGACCGGATGGTGATGGAGGGCGATCCCTTCATGCTCATCGAAGGCATGGCGATTGCCGGGCTGGCCGTCGGCGCCGCGAAGGGCTTCATCTATATCCGGTCGGAATATCCGCACGCGATAGCCAAGATGCAGGAAGCGGTCCGATTAAGCGCGAAACTTGTTGCCCCGTTTGAAATCGAAGTCCGTATCGGTGCCGGGGCCTATGTCTGCGGTGAGGAAACCTCCCTGCTCAACAGCCTTGAGGGCAAGCGTGGCGAAGTGCGTGCAAAGCCGCCGCTTCCGGCGCATGTCGGCCTGTTCGGTTGCCCGACGGTCATCAACAACGTGCTGACGCTCGCGGCCGTTCCCTGGATACTTGCCAATGGTGCGGAGGCGTATGCCGCCTTTGGCATGGGGCGCTCAAGGGGCACGATGCCCATTCAGCTGGCCGGAAACATAAGACATGGCGGGCTGTTTGAGACGGCATTTGGCGTGACGCTGGGGGAATTGGTCAACGATATTGGCGGTGGTACGGCGAGCGGCCGCCCAATCAAGGCGGTTCAAGTGGGCGGTCCACTTGGCGCCTATCACCCGCCTGGCGAGTTCGACCTGCCCTTCGACTATGAGGCCTTTACCGACGCCGATGGCCTGATTGGCCATGGTGGGCTGGTCGTGTTCGATGACAGTGTTGACATGGCGCAAATGGCCCGTTTTGCCTTCGAATTTTGTGCCGCCGAAAGTTGCGGGAAATGCACCCCTTGCCGGATTGGCAGCATCCGGGGCGCCGAAACCCTCGACAGGGTCATCGCCGGCGAAAAGGTGGAAGCCAATCTAGCGCTCATCGAAGACCTGTCGGAGACGATGAAGTTCGGGTCGCTTTGCGCACTCGGCGGCTTCACCCCCTACCCGGTCATGAGCGCGATCAGGCATTTCCCGGAAGAATTCGGGCGCTGTTCCGGCAAGCCGGATGAATCGCGATGAACCCGTCCGTGGCGAGCCGATCTATCAAGGCCCGGCTGATCGGCCTGGCCGAGCCTGGCGAATTCCAGATTGAGCGCATCGTGCCGGTCGAAGCGCCGGTCGCGCTCGAATATAGCGGCATTGGTTATGCTGTCATGATGGCAACGCCAGACCAGCTTGATGATTTTGCGATTGGTCACGCGCTGGCCGAAGGGCTGACCCAATCGGCGGATGATATGGGCTTGGCGGATATTGCCGAGGTCGATGGCGGCTGGGTGGTTCGTGTCCAGCTTCCGCCGTCATCCACCGCAGCCATTCACGCGCGGGCGCGGACACGTGTATCGGACAGCAGTTGCGGGCTGTGCGGGGTTGAAAGCATCGCCGAAGCGCTTCGTCCGCTCCCGCCCGTAGTGACAATCATTCGCACGACCAGGGAGGCTGTTTCGCGCGCGCTTGCCGCCCTGCCCGATTTCCAGCCGCTCAATCGGGCCACGGGGGCAACTCATGCCGCAGCCTTTTGCTCCCCCGACGGCGAGATATTATGCGCCCGCGAAGATGTGGGGCGGCACAATGCCTTCGACAAGCTGATCGGCGCCATGGCACGGGCACACATCGGGATGGACGTGGGTTTTGTCCTGCTAAGCGCGCGGTGCAGCGTCGAACTTGTCGAAAAAGCCGTGCGGTGCGGCGTTCCCATGCTCGTCACAGTCTCCGCGCCTACGAGCCTTGCCGTGGAGAGATCCAGGTCGGCCGGATTGACGCTGTTCGCGCTGGCAAGATCCGACACGGTCATGGCAATCCATGACCCGAACCAGACGCTTTGTGAAGTGGGCGGCAGTCATGATAAGCTCGAATCTGGAGAGGGATCGGAGCCTCACACATGACATTCCAGCGGCAGCCCGATTTCGGTACGCCCGTGTCGAGGGCTGAAGCGATGGTGACACTTGCCATCGACGGCCGGGTCGTAACCGTTCCGGAAGGCAGCACGGTGATGCGGGCCGCTGCCGAACTGGGCACCGATATTCCCAAACTCTGTGCCACGGACAGCCTTGAAAGCTTTGGCTCATGCCGGCTGTGTCTGGTCGAGATCGAAGGTCGCAAGGGGACGCCCGCAAGCTGCACCACGCCGGTCGAGTCCGGCATGGTCGTCCATACCCAAACGCCGCATCTCGCCAGGCTGCGCAAGGGGGTGATGGAGCTCTATATCTCCGACCATCCGCTCGATTGCCTCACCTGTGCCGCCAATGGCGATTGCGAATTGCAGGATCAGGCCGGCGCGGTGGGATTGCGCGACGTGCGCTACGCGTCGGATGCGACGCATCTCGGACAGGCCAAGGACCACTCCAACCCCTATTTCGATTTTGATCCATCGAAGTGCATCGTCTGTTCGCGCTGTGTGCGTGCCTGCGATGAGGTGCAGGGGACTTTTGCGCTAACGATCGAGGGGCGCGGCTTCGGCTCGAAGGTCTCGGCGGGCCTTGCCAGCGACAACATCCTCGGAAGCGAATGCGTGTCGTGCGGCGCCTGTGTGCAGGCCTGCCCGACCGCGACGCTGATCGAAAAGAAGATGGTCGAGATCGGCACGCCCGAACGCAGCGTCGTCACCACCTGCGCCTATTGCGGCGTCGGCTGCGCTTTCCGCGCCGAAATGCGCGGCGAACAGGTTGTGCGCATGGTGCCTTGGAACGAGGGCAAGGCCAATCGCGGGCATAGCTGCGTCAAGGGCCGGTTCGCCTGGGGCTATGCCCAGCATCAGGAGCGCATCCTCAAGCCCATGATCCGCAGGGCGATCTCCGACCCTTGGCGCGAGGTCGAATGGGACGAGGCCTTTGCCCATGCAGCATCCGAACTGAAACGGATCAGCGCCAAATATGGCAAGCATGCACTGGGTGGCATCACCTCAAGTCGCTGCACAAATGAAGAGACCTTCCTGGTCCAGAAGCTGGTTCGTGCAGGGTTCGGCAACAACAATGTCGATACCTGCGCGCGCGTGTGCCACTCGCCGACAGGCTATGGCCTGAAGACGACATTTGGCACCAGCGCGGGCACACAGGATTTCGATAGCGTTGACGATTGCGATGTCATGCTACTGATCGGGGCGAATCCGACCGATGGCCATCCCGTTTTTGCCAGCCGGATGAAAAAGCGCTTGCGCCAAGGCGCGAAACTAATCGTCATCGACCCCCGCCGGATCGACATGGTGCGCACCCCGCACACCGAAGCCGATTATCATCTGCCGCTGCGCCCAGGCACCAATGTCGCGGTGTTGACGGCAATGGCGCATGTGATCGTCACCGAAGGGCTGGCGGACGAAGCCTTTGTCCGCGAGCGCTGCGACTGGGATGAATACAGCCATTGGGCCGAGTTTGTCGGCCGGCCGCGCAACAGCCCGGAAACGCTCGAACCGGTGACACAGGTGCCTGCTGACCTGCTGCGCGAAGCCGCGAGGCTATACGCCACGGGTGGCAATGCCGCGATCTATTATGGGCTGGGCGTTACCGAACATTCGCAGGGTTCATCCACGGTGATGGCGATTGCCAACCTTGCAATGGCGACCGGCAATATCGGCAGGCGCGGCGTCGGCGTGAATCCCCTCCGCGGGCAGAACAACGTGCAGGGTGCGTGTGACATGGGCAGCTTTCCGCACGAGCTTTCGGGATACCGGCATATTTCGGACGGCGAAACGCGGCAGCTGTTCGAGGCCGATTGGGGCGTCCCGCTCGATCCGGAACCGGGCCTGCGCATCCCCAACATGCTCGACGCCGCGACCGACGGCGTGTTCAAGGCAATCTACATCCAGGGCGAGGACATCCTCCAATCCGATCCCAACACCGCGCATGTCTCGGCAGGGCTCGCGGCGATGGAATGCGTGATCGTCCACGACCTCTTCCTCAACGAGACCGCGAACTACGCACATATCTTCCTGCCGGGTTCGACCTTCCTTGAAAAGAACGGCACCTTCACCAATGCCGAGCGCCGCATCCAGCCGGTGCGAAAGGTGATGACCCCTCTGAACGGACTTGAGGACTGGGAAGTGACCCAGCGGCTGGCGCAGGCGATGGGGCTCGACTGGAGCTATGCCCACCCGTCCGGGATCATGGATGAAATCGCCCGGCTGACGCCGACTTTCGCGGGCGTTTCATTCGACCGGCTTGATGAGGAAGGCTCGCTGCAATGGCCGGTCAACGCGGCAGCGCCCAACGGTTCACCCATCATGCACGTCGGCGGGTTCGTGCGCGGCAAGGGCAAGTTCGTCGTAACCGACTATGTCCCGACCGACGAGAAAACCGGGCCGCGCTTCCCGCTGTTGCTCACGACCGGGCGGATACTGTCGCAATACAATGTTGGCGCGCAGACGCGGCGGACTGAGAACGTCACGTGGCATCCGGAGGACCTGCTCGAGATGCACCCGGTCGATGCCGAAGATCGCGGCCTCAAGACTGGCGACTGGGTAAAACTTGCCAGCCGCTCGGGCGAGACGACGCTGCACCTGACCGTCACTGACCGGGTCGCGCCCGGCGTGGTCTATACGACCTTCCACCACCCCGCGACTCAGGCCAATGTCGTCACCACCGACTTCAGCGACTGGGCCACCAACTGCCCCGAATACAAGGTCACCGCCGTCCAGATCAGCGCCTCCAACGGCCCGACCGACTGGCAGGAGGATTATGAGGCGCTCTCCGAACGCTCCCGCCGGATCGCACGAGAAGTGCCAGCCGAATGAAGACCGTCGACAAGCTCGTCATGATGGCCAACCAGATCGCCGCAAACCTGATGCACGAACCCGATCCGGCTGGCGCAACCGCCGAGCATATCCGCCTGTTCTGGGATCCGGCGATGAAGACGGCGCTGTTCCGGCACGGGAGCGAGGGGCTGTCGGAAACGGCAGCGGCGGCGCTGGAGAGGCTGGCGGTTTAGCCCCCAAGCACCGTCCGCCCGTCCTGATAGGCAAGCCCAAGGCTCTCCGCCACGGCCTGGTTGGTCACAATCCCCTTGTGGACATTGAGCCCGGCCATCAGTCCGGCATTGCTCCGGATCGCGTCGAGCCCCTTGTTGGCCAGCGACAGGCCGAACGGCAGCGTCGCATTGTTGAGCGCATGGCTCGACGTCTGGGGAACGGCGCCCGGCATGTTCGCAACGCAATAATGGATGATACCGTCAACCTCGAACGTTGGGTCGGCATGGGTGGTCGGCTTGCTCATTTCAAAGCATCCGCCCTGATCGATCGCGACGTCGACCAGCACCGATCGCGGCTTCATCAGCCCGAGCATCTTGCGCGTCACCAGCTTGGGTGCGCTGGCACCCGCCACGAGCACCGCACCGATGACGGCGTCGGCCGTCGTAATCTCCGATTCGATTGCATCGGTCGTCGAAAAACGCGTGCGAACCCGCCCCTGAAACATATCATCAAGCTGGCGCAAGCGCGGGATCGAACGGTCAATGATCGTCACTTCAGCGCCAAGGCCAACCGCCATCCGCGCCGCGTGCGTACCAACCACGCCACCGCCGATCACGACAACCCGCCCCGCCTGGACCCCCGGCACGCCGCCAAGCAGGACGCCCGAGCCTCCGTTTGAACGCCGCAAGGCTAGGCCAGCAGCCTCGATCGAAAGGCGGCCGGCAACTTCGCTCATCGGTGCCAGAAGCGGCAGGCCACCTTCCCGGTCCGTTACCGTTTCATACGCAACCGCCGTACAGGCTGAGGCTATGAGCCCCTTGGTTTGCTCGGGATCGGGGGCAAGGTGGAGATAAGTGAAAAGGATTTGGCCTTCCCGCAACATTACCCATTCGGCGGGTTGCGGTTCTTTCACCTTCACAATCATTTCGGCCGTGGAAAAAACTTCTGCAGCGTCCGCTGCAATGGCCGCGCCCGCTTGGCGATAGGTTGCATCATCCGCGCCAATGCCCGTTCCGGCGCCGGACTGGACCATAACGTCATGACCGCGCGCGACATATTCGCGCACCGCACCGGGGGTCAGGCCAACACGATATTCATGGGTCTTGATTTCTGTGGGAACACCGATGCGCATGTCAGTTCATCCTTGCTGGTCATATCCCGCACCATATCAAAAAAAGTTCGAACATTCTCCGCAAATTTCCTGGCAAATCCCGCCATGTTGCGTATATTAGGCGTTAACTTATACTATTTTGAAGATATTATGCGCCATGGATCGAATTGATCGAAAAATACTCCGCAAGCTGGGCGAGCACGGCCGCAGCACCCAGTTCGAGCTTGCCGAAGCTGCCGCGCTTTCGCCCAGCGCCGCTGCCCGGCGGCAAAAGGCCCTAGAGGAAAGCGGCATCATTTCGGGCTATCGGGCCGACATCAACCTCCGTGCGCTCGGTTATACGGCGACGGTCATCGTCTCGATCAGCCTTGACAGTCAGAGCGACGAAGCCCTTTCGGCCTTTGAGGCCGCCGCTGCGGCCAGCCCGTCTGTTCTGCGATGCCACCTTATGTCCGGCCGCGACGATTATCTCCTGACGGTCGTTGCGCAATCGATCGAGGATTATGAACGCATCTACCGCCGGGAAATTGCAACGCTCCCGCGCGTCGCCCGGATCGAAACCGCCTTTGCCTTGCGCGAAGTCGTCAATCGCTCCGTCCCGCCGCAGATTCTCTCGGACTAGCCTGCCCTGAGTTTCGGTTCCGCCGCATCGAGTGCCAAGCGGATTTTCCCGACCAGCTCGTCGATCTGCCCAGTCGTGATCGTCAGCGGCGGACACATGACAATGCTGTCGCGGATGCCGCGCACCATCAGGCCGTTTGCGATGCACAGATCACGGACCATCGGGCCGGCCGTGCCCTCGGCACCGCCAAAGCGCGCGCCGCTTGCCTTGTCAGCGACAATTTCCACAGCACCCAACAGGCCAACCGAGCGCGTCTCCCCGACCAGGGGATGATCGTTGAGCGTTGCAAGCGCCTTGGCCAGATAGGGGCCCGTTTCGGATCGCGTCCGTTCGACCAGGCCTTCGCGCTCCATGATCTCGATGTTGCGCAACGCAACCGCCGCCGCGACGGGATGGCCGGAATAGGTAAAGCCATGGACGAAATCGCCGCCCGTCTTGAGGACTTTCACAATCTCCTCTGACACGGCAACGGCAGAAATTGGGAGGTAGCCCGAAGACAACCCCTTCGCCATCGCAATCATGTCGGGCTTTACACCCATGGTCTCATGGCCCCACATGTTGCCCGTCCGGCCAAAACCGCAAATGACCTCATCACAAATCATGAGGATGCCGTATTTCCGGCAGATCTTCTCAACCAGGGGCCAGTAATTGGCTGGCGGAATGATTACGCCGCCGGCGCCCTGCACCGGCTCTCCGATAAAGGCAGCCACATTTTCGGGACCGACTTCGACAATCCTGTCCTCAATCGCCTGCGCGCAGACCGCACCGAAATCCTCGGGGCTCATGTCGCGCCCTTCGTTGAACCGGTAGGGCTGGCGGACATGCTCGATGCCCGGAATGGGCAGGTCGCCCTGCACGTGCATTGCCTTCATCCCGCCGAGCGAGACACCAGCAACCGTCGAGCCGTGATAGGCGTTCCAGCGGCTGATGAAGATCTTGCGATTGGGCTCGCCCTTGGTCTTCCAGTAATGGCGGACCATGCGGAAAATCGTGTCATTGGCTTCGCTGCCCGAGGCATTGAAGAAGACATGCGGCAGACGGTCCTGCGTTAGGGATGAAATTTTCTGCGCGAGCAACACCGTCGGCGGTGTCGCGGTCTTGAAGAAGGTATTGTAGAAAGGAAGCTCCTTCATCTGTTCGGCCGCGACTTCGGCCAGTTCGGTGCGGCCGTATCCGACATTCACGCACCACAGCCCGGCCATACCGTCGAGGATGCGATTGCCGTCGCCATCATGGATATAGCAACCCTCTGCATGAGTGATGATCCGGCTCCCACCCAAATCCTCGATTTCCTGCCAGTCGGCCTGTGCCGGGAGATGGTGGGCAATATCGAGGCGGCGAAGTTCGGCGATGTTGTAGTTGCGTGGCATTGGGGATTCTCCAGAATATGTTGGTCGTTCAAGCGCCGGTCGGCGCGATTGCGAAATTTGTTCAAGGAATAGGGGCTGTCGTGAGCTTGTCGCCACGCAGCGCGCGCCCGAGAAGCCGGAAATATTCCTGGCTGTCCGGCTCCGTCTCGGTGTGCCATTCGGGATGCCATTGCACGGCTACAACCGGTGCATCACCAATGATTGCAGAATAAGCCTCGACCAGACCATCCGGTGCCAGTGCTTCAACGCTGAGTGGAGCGGCCAGGTCCGCAATGCCCTGAAAGTGAACCGAATTGACGTCCAGATGCTCGCGGCCATAGAGACTGGCAAGCACCCCGCCCGGTGCGAGGCGAACCAGATGACGGTGCTCGAACAGGGCGTCGAACCCAACACCATCCGGGGCATGATGCTGCAACAACTGGCCATTGGCGCTTGTGTCGCGCCGCAGCGTTCCGCCGAGCGCGACATTGATTTCCTGGAATCCGCGGCAAATGCCGAAAACCGGTTTTCGCGCGTCGATCATCCGGTCGATCATACTGAGCGCAATTTCATCGCGCGCCACATCGAATGGCCCGTCTCCGCCATCGTCCTGATACCGTACGGACTCAACATTGGAAGGACTTCCGGTGAGCAGGATGCCATCGAGCCGTGGCGCCACTTCGCGCGCCGTCATCAGGTCAGGCAAGGATGGAATCAGCAAGGCCGCGACATCGGCATAGATCATTGCCGAACGGACATAGCGATCCATGACAGCCTGCGCCGTTTCCGTGCCGACAATCCGGTTGCAGCAGATGATACCGAGGACGGGACGCGCAGTCATGGCACGCAATAATCCTAATATTTGATCATGATATGGCGCGGTGTCGTATAGTGCTCGAGGCTGAAGACCGATAGGTCGGAACCATAGCCCGAAGATTTAACCCCGCCGTGCGGCATTTCCGTCGCGTTCACGCCATGTGTGTTGATCCAGGTGACGCCGTATTGCAGCAGCGCGGCAAAACGCGCTGCCTTTGAGATGTCGCGTGTCCAGACCGACGATGCCAGACCATATTCGCTATCATTCGCCCAGGCCAGAACCTGGTCAGCATCATCAAAGCGCGTGACGGACACCACCGGTCCAAAAACTTCGCGTTTCACGATTTCGTCGTCATGCGCGGCTCCCGCAATCAGCGTCGGCTCATAGTAGAAGCCCGGTCGATGCGGAGCCTTTCCACCTGCGATCAGTTCCGCGCCGGTATCGATCGCGGACCGCTGGACAAATCCGTCAACCCGGTTGCGCTGGCGTTCGGTAATCAGTGGGCCCAGGATGGTATCCGCGTCATTCGGATCTCCCAGGACAATCTTCGTCACTGAGGCTTCAAGCCGCTCGACAAGTTTTTCGTATAGTCCCGCCTGCGCGTAAACACGGCACGCCGCCGTGCAATCCTGGCCTGCGTTGTAAAAGCCTGCTTCCACAATCGTGGAGGCAGCCGCCTCAATATCGGCATCGTCGAACACAATGACGGGTGCCTTGCCGCCCAGTTCAAAGTGCGTGCGCTTGATCGTCGGCGCGACCAGCTCCATGATCTGCCGCCCCGTTGCGATATCACCCGTCAGCGAAACCATGCGCACCATAGGATGCGCAACCAGCCGCGCACCCACATCCCCCCCATTCCCCGTCACGACATTGACCACGCCTTCGGGAAGGAATTCGGCGCAAATCTCGGCGAGTTTGAGGGCCGTCAGCGGCGTGTGCTCCGAGGGCTTGAGCACGATGGTGTTTCCCGCCGCAATCGCCGGCGCGATCTTCCACGCCGCCATCATCAGCGGATAGTTCCAGGGCGCGATGCCCACGACGACCCCCAACGGGTCGCGCCGCTGCATCGATGTATAGCCCGGATTGCGATACTCGCCCGCAGGCAAGCCGGTCATGGTCCGGACGGCACCGGCAAAGAAGCGGAACACGTCGATTGTGTTCCCGACATCGACACTGCGGGAGTCGCCGATCGGCTTCCCGCAATTCCGGGTCTCGAGTTGTGCAAGCTCTTCGCGGCAAGCCGCAATCCGGTCCGCTATGGCGAGCATCCGGATCGAGCGCTCCCGCGGCGGCATTGCGGACCAACGCACGAACGCGCGCCCGGCACTGTGGACGGCCGCGTCAACCTGTGCGGGGCTGGCGCTCGCAAGGTCAACAATCCGCTCGCCCGTCGCCGGATTATTGACGCTTTCGCTGGGGCCGTCCCCCGCCCCGCCCTTGCCGTCAAGAAACACGCCTCGAATCCCGGTCATCAAAATCTCTCTATTGCGTTGCGCCATATGGTCGGTTGGACCCTAGGTGTCGATTTGACCATGCCGAAATATGAAAACCGAAACAGGGTGGATCGGTTTTCCCGATACCTTGATGCGCGCGATCAGGCCAGCAAGACGATCGGGCTCGAAGGGTGCCAGTGTAGCGACACCTTTTCGTCCCAGGTGAACTCGTCCTGGTCGAAGCGCGACAGATTCGCCCGTGAAACGCGCACCATCCGTCCACTTTCGAGCTTGACCTCATAGAGCGTGCAATCGCCCAGATAGGACATGCCGTTGATCGTCCCGCTCGCCACATTGTGACCATCCGGTGCGCCTTCGCCCCGCGCCTCGCCGGGTCGACACAGGACGATCTTTTCCGGACGGATCGCGGCCCAAACATGGGCATCGTGCGGGCCTGTCACGCCGTGGTTGAGGAATATCTTGCCGACTTCCGGGCAATCGACCACCGCCTGTTCGGGCTCATCAACCGTGAGTTTTCCTTCGAAAATGTTCACCGAGCCAATGAAATCCGCCACGAACCGGTTCGCTGGATATTCATACAAGTCCGCCGGCTTGGCCAACTGCGCCACATGCCCCTTGTTGATGACGCCGATGCGACTGGCCATCGAAAGCGCCTCATCCTGATCATGCGTCACTGTAACGAACGTAATGCCCACCTTGTCCTGCAACTCCGCGAGCTCAAACTGCATTTGTGCGCGCAGCTTGGCATCGAGCGCGGAAAGTGGTTCGTCGAGGAGCAGGACCTTGGGTCGCATCACCAGGCTTCGTGCAAGCGCTACGCGCTGCCGCTGGCCGCCGGACAACTGGTCGGGCATCCGCGCGCCAAGGCTGTCGAGCTTGACCAGTGCCAGCGACTCTTCGGCGCGTTGGCGGATCTCGGCTTTGGGCGTCCCTGCGATACGCAATCCATAACCGACATTGTCAAGCACACTCATATGCGGGAACACAGCATATGACTGGAACACCATGTTGACCGGGCGCTTGTTTGGCGGAACACCTGCCATATCCTGGCCATCAATCAGGATCTGCCCCTCGGTCGGGAGTTCGAACCCGGCAATCATGCGAAGCAGCGTGGTCTTGCCGCAGCCCGACGGGCCGAGCATGACAAAGAACTCTCCAGCTTCAATATCGAGCGAAACATTGTCGACCGCGACCATATTGCCGAAGCGTTTGGTCACGTTGCGGATCTGGATGATGGGGTCGGTCATTGATGCATCCCTGCCTCGCCCGAAATATCCTGCAATTTCAGGGCAATGGTGGTGAGTATGATGGTAAGGAGGATGAGCAGGGCGGAAACCGCATTCACCTCCGGCGTCACGGAAAATCGTACCATCGAATAGACTTTGACCGGAAAGGTCGTCGTGTTCGGGCCGCTGGTGAAGAAAGTGATCACGAAATCGTCAAGGCTGAGGGTGAAGGCAAGCAAGGCGCCTGCGATCAGGCCAGGCTTCATGTGTGGCAGCAGCACATCTCGAAAGGCCTGCCATTCGCTCGCGCCAAGATCCTTTGCCGCTTCCTCTTCCTCCTTGTTGAAACTGGCCAGCCGCGCGCGGACAACCATCGTGACGAACGGAAAGCAGAAGGTGATGTGTGCAATCGTTATGGCACTGAGATTGAGCGGCCAGGGCAGGTCAGACGGCCATTTGACCGCCGCAAAGAACATCAGCATGGCAACGCCCATGCAGATTTCCGGAACCACGATGGGCAGCGCCATCGCTCCTTCGACGCCCGCCTTCAGTGGAAAGCGAAATTTCCACAGCATCACGGCCGCAAGCGCACCAAGAACCAGGCTGAACACGGTCGCGAGAAATGCAATTGTCAGCGAATTGCCGAGCGCCGCCATCAATGCTTCGTTCTTGAACACCTTGCCATAATATTTGAAGGTGAACCCGCGCCATACGACATTGGCCTTGCTGTCGTTGAAACTGAAGACAAACAGGACAAGCAAAGGCGCGTAGAGAAAAAAGGTAACCGCCGCGATCCAGCTCCGCATCCANNGCCTCCGCCTTGCGGTTTCGCAAGGCTTGAAGCGCGATCAGGATGAATGTCGCATACATCAGCAGGAAGGAAAGTGCTGCACCAAAGGGCCAGTCATTAGCCCGCTTGAACTGGCGTTCCACCACATTGGCGATCATCTGGCTGTCGGTTCCGCCCATCAGGTCAGGTGTGAGATAGGAGCCCAGTGCCGGAACAAAGGTAATGATGACGCCGGAAATAATCCCCGGAGCCGCCAGCGGAACGATGATCCGCCTTATGGTTGCCCAGTGGCTGGCACCAAGGTCAAGGCTGGCCTCGATCAGCGACTTGTCCAGCCGGTCAAGGGCTGCGTAAAGCGGCAGCACCATGAACGGCAAATGCACATACACCAGCCCGAAAATGACCGCGAAATTGTTATACAGCAGCGGGAGCGGTTCATAGGGCGAAAGCGGCCCGGCCCCCACAACCATCAGTAGCGCGCTTGCCTTGGCCCAGAGCCACCCAAGCATCTGGTTGACCACACCCCGAGTGCCCAGGAGCGAAAGCAACGCATAGGTACGGATGAGGAGATTGGTCCAGAATGGCAGCATGATCAGCAGCAGCAGCCAGGGTTTCCATTTGTCACTCGCAAACGATATCGCCATCGCGATAGGAAAGCCGACGACAAGGCAGATCGCCGTCGTCAGCCCCGCGACCGCCACCGATTTGCCAAAAATCTCGAGATACAGCGGTTCTATGGCCCTCGCATAATTGCTGAAGGTCCCGGTAATCTTGATCGTCGTCAGGCCTTCATTGGTGCCGAAACTGAACGCCCACATGATCGCCAGCGGGACAATGAAAAACAGCAGCAGCCACAGTGTCGGTGCCAGCGCTATGGCCGCGAAACTGCTTCGCTGCTGTTTCCAGTCCTGCATCGCAAGGCGATCCGGCTATGCCGCGCGGACGCGCGTGAACGCCTCTTCATAGAGCGGCTGAACATCTGCCCGGAATTTCGCATACTCGCTTTTGGCGATGATGTCGGCAGGCGGGAAAATCACCTTGTTCTGGGCATATTCATCGCCCATCAACTCCTTTGTCCTGGCGTTTGGCGTCGGATACTGGATGGTCTCGGTGATCCCTTTTCCGACCTCCCCGTCAAGCAAGTAGTTGATAAACGCATGGGCGTTCTTCGGGTGCGGCGCGTCCTTGGGGATGCACAGCGAATCCGAGTTGAGCTGGCTTCCTTCCTTGGGAACGACAAAATCGATGTCTGGATCCTCAAGCATCTTCTGGGCAATGTCGCCGTTATATTCGAGGACGAGATCAACCTCGCCCTTGATCAGCAGATCCTGGCCATTGTCCTCATGGAAGGCCTTCACGAAAGGCTTTTGCTTGATCATCATGGCTTCGATGACCTTGATGTCGGCGGCCGTGAGTTCGTTGACCGACTTGCCGAGATACTTGCCATAGAGACGGAACAGGTCACCCGCTTCCGAAAGAAGTGCAATCTTGCCCTTGTACTGATCGGAATCGAAAAGGACTTTCCAGCTGTCCGGCACCGGATTCACCTTCGACTTGCGATAACCGATTCCAAGGACCAGCCAGGTATAGGGCATCGAATATTTGCGCTGCGGATCATAGGCGACGTCGGCAAAGGCCGGATCGATGTTCTTGAAATTGGGAATCTGGGCCTTGTCGAGAGGCACGATCATGTCCGACTGGGCCATGCGCTCGACAAAATCGTTGGATGGAACGATCACGTCAAAGCCGGGATTTCCCGCCCGCAGCTTGGCAAACAATTCATCGTTGGTGGCAAAGAGCGACATGCTGACGTCAACCCCGCTCGCTCCCTTGAAATCCTGGAGCGTGGTTTCACCAATATAGGTGTCCCAATTGTAAAAATTGAGCTTGGGCTCTTCCCCGGTTGAGGCGATCTTCGCGGCCGACCCCGGCTTGCTGCCTTCGCTGCACCCTGCAAGAGCACCGCCAAAGCTGATTCCGATAGCAGCAGCCCCCAATCCCTTGAGAAGCGAGCGCCTGTCAGCGATCAATTGCTTCAATTTCGCCTGTCCGTCCATGTTCTACCCCTTTCAGTGCAACGCATTCAACCGGACCAGAATGAACCGGAATCGAGCCACAGGAAAGCGATTTGTGACGCTTTCATTTTCCCACTCACTGCTGCCAACCCGCCATCCTGACAGTCCCGCATCATATTCAAGCGTGCTGGACGGACAAGGGCCAGTCGGTTATGCAAAATCCGGGCTATCGATAAAACCGATTGAGCGGCATGAATATCACTTTCCGGCAAATGCGCTATTTCCTGGCCGTTGCAGAAGCGCGTTCGATTTCCGGGGGATCCGCCATTATCCGGATTTCACAGTCGGCAGTCACCGACGCAATTCGGTTTCTCGAAGCAGAAATTGGTCACGCCCTGTTTGTACGCCACGCAAAGGGGGTAACGCTGACGCGCGAGGGGCAGCAATTCCTGCGACAGACGCGCAAGGTCATGGCCGCCATGGCCGATCTGCGCAGCGGAATTGGCAGTGGTGGCCCCCAGGTGAGTGGAAAACTTCTGATCGGCACTACACCAGTCGTGACAGGCTATTTCCTGTCGGACCTTCTCGCCCGCTATCGGCAGGCCTTTCCTGAGGTCGAAATCTCGCTTGTTGAAAATCGCACCGACTTTATCGAGCACATGCTGGTCAATGGCGAGCTGGACCTTGCGGTTCTGATCGTGCCCGGACTGACGCGACCGGAAGCGCTTGACCATGAAGTGCTGTTGCGTTCGGAGATGCGCGTCTGGATGGCCCCCGGGCACCGTTTTGCGGACAATGATAGCATCAGCCTTGCAGACCTTGCCGGCGAGCCACTCATTGTCCTGGCCCGCGACGAACTGGCTTCGGCATCGGCCAACATCTGGAGCGGCCAACAATTCCAGGCGCGGACCGCTTATCGCAGTTCGTCAGTCGAAGCTGTACGCGGGCTGGTCGCGACCAATGGCGGCGTGGCGATATTGCCGGACCTTGTTTACCGTCCGTGGTCGCTCGAAGGAGACCGCATTCTCGCCAAACACACGCGCGAAGACCTTCCAACCGTCGATATTGCCCTGGTGTGGCGGCGACTGACCCATCACAGCGAAGCTGCGGCCATGTTCATGGAAAAATCTCGCGGCATCAGGGGGCAGCGTTGACTTTTTGTGCGATGCAACATAAATACTCCCGTCGCCGCAACGTGCGGCAGTCCCAAATGATCGAGATTTGAAATGCGTCCCCTGATTTTCCTGAGCCTGTTCAACGCCCTGTTCGCGCCGCGCGCCAAGCGCCGCTGATCAAGGGACCGCGCTCAGGCGGTTCGCAGATACCAGTCATAGTCCAGAACCGGGATGGCACCGAAAAAGCGCTCCTGCTCGGTCCGTTTGACGATGCTGTACATCTCGACGAACCGCTCTCCGAGGTGATCCTTCATCAGTTCCGAGTGCGCGAACCGTTCGACGGCTGAAAACCAGTTGCTGGGCATCGGGGGCGCGTCAGCCTGTGCCTCATAGCCATTCCCCGTGACGGGAGCGCCGGGGTCGAGACAGTTCTCTATGCCATGGCACATGCCAGCGAGCATCGCCGCCATCGCCAGATAGGGATTGGCGTCGGCCCCGCCGATCCGGTGCTCGACATGGCGCGTTGACGCAGGACCCGCCGTGACACGGAAGCTCACCGTGCGATTGTTGACGCCCCAGGTCGGCGCGACCGGCGCGTAGCTGTTGGCCTTGAAACGCCTGTAACTGTTTGCGTTTGGCGCAAAGATCAGGAACGCATCGGCCATGCTGGCCTGCATCCCTGCGATGGCATTGCGGAGCAGTGGCGTGCCCGCTGCATCTTCGCTTGCAAAAGCGTTCCGGCCATCCCCATCCAGCAGAGAGGCATGAAGGTGCATGCCATTGCCTGCGCTCGTCTCGAATGGCTTGGCCATGAATGTCGCCTCAAGACCATGCCGATTGGCCACCGCCTTGACCATACGCTTGTACATGATTGCCTCGTCGCAGGCCCTGAGCGCATCGGCCTTGTGGGCAAGCGTCATTTCGAACTGGCCCTGGCCATATTCGGCGATACCGGCCTCAAGCGGCAGGCCCTGAATATCGGCAAACGCGTAGAGATCGTCGAAAAAGGGCCGGAAGTCCTCCATTTCCTGAAGGCCATAAACCTGGATGTCATGCGGCGTCAGCCCGGTAACCGGCGATCGGGCTGGCAGGGGACGCCCGTCCTTGCCGCGCTTGGCATCGACGAGGTAAAACTCCAGCTCAACCGCCACGTCCGGCGTATAACCGAGCCCCACCATACGATCGATCACGCCTCCCAGAACATGGCGCGGATCGAGGTCATTCGGCGTACCATCCAGTTCATAAAAGCCAGTAAGGAACTGCGCTGCCTTGCGCCCGCCCCAGGGAGTCGCCACCAACGTGCCCGGAATGGGCCAGACCTGCCGGTCGGCATCGCCATCTTCCCAGACCAGCCCCGTTTCCTCGGTGTCACGGCCGGTCGTATCGACGATCACCACCGATCCGGGCAGGAACCGTCCGGCCTTGTAGACGCCAAGCGCCTCATGCTTGCGGAGCCGCTTGCCGCGCGGAACACCGCACATGTTCGTGAAGATGATGTCCACCGCATCGATTTCCGGATGCGCTGCAAAAAATGCTTCTGCCTCGGCAAGCTGTGCGATCTGGTGGGAGGATTTCACGGTCATTTGCTATCCTGTTTCCTTAACGGGGATCGGGCGGAAGTGCCAGAATTAAACCCGGATGCTATCGGGTCATATTGCTCACGCATTCGTCGACACGCTCAACCAGCCTTGCAACCTGGTCTGTGCTCGTGACCGGGCTCACAAGCATCATATTGTGGAACGGGGCAAGCAGGACGCCGCGATTGACAAGCATCAGGTGAAGCAGCGCCTCTAGCGGGTGATCCATGGCTGCGCGCGCCTCGCTACCGTTGCGCGGTGGAACCGGTGCGCAGACCAGTTCAACCCGGGCACCGACATTGCTCACATGCCAAGGAAGGCGATTGCGCAAAATCACGGCATTCAGGCCATCGACAAGCCCACTCGCAAGCATCGTCATATGGGAATAGCCATCCGGCGTCATGACGTGCTCAAGCATGGCCCGCATGGCCGCGATCGCCAGCGCGTTTGCTGAGAGCGTCGTGCCGATCCCGGAATGACCGGGCGGATGCGCCGTGCGCGCTGCCGTCATGCGCTCGGCAATCGCAGCGGTAAATCCAAAAGCCGCACAAGGCACGCCGCCGCCGATCGACTTGCCGATCACAAGCATATCGCCCGCCGGTCCATGCATCCCGCTGTGCCCGCGCCAACCGGACGAAATGGTATGCGTCTCATCCCAAACAAGGATGGTGCCGGTCCTCGCCGTTACCTCGCGCAGGAATTGCAGGAAGCCGGGCTTGGGCAGAACCATGCCGACATTGGTCATCACCGGCTCGGCCAGGACGCACGCAATCTCTCCGCTCATGAGTGCCGCTTCAAGTGCTGCGCGATCATTGAACTCAATGGCTGTCGTCGTTGCGGTGACATCCGCCACCTGCCCCATCAGGCTTCGCCGCGTTTCCGGCCACCCGTCACGCAGGTCAACGAACGCATCATCGACGGCGCCATGATAGCAGCCGTTGAAGACCAGGATCCTGCGCCGCCCGGTAATCCCCCTGCACCAGCGGATCACGGCCCGGTTCGCCTCTGAAGCTGTGGTCGTGACCTGCCAGAACGGCAGCCCGAACCGTTTCGCGAGCAGGTCACCAACCAGTTCGACTTCGCCCGTAGGCAACATATAGCTAAAGCCGATACCAGCCTGCCGCCCTACGGCCTCGGCAACCGGCGGAGGCGAATGGCCAAACATCGCGGCAGTATCACCCAGGCAAAAATCGTCGAGCACTTGCCCGTCGACGGTGGTCAGCTGCGCGCCTTGCGCCTGCGCAACCACAAGCGGGAAAGGGCTCGGCCAATCGCGCATCCAGTGAAAAGGCACACCTTCGTGCCAGTGTCGGACCCTCGCATCGGCATGCCTGGCCGATACCGGATTTTCGGCAACAAATCGCACGACTTCAGTCTGTTGCAGCGCTTCGATGCGTGATCGATCGATCACAGCCTGTCCCTCAATGCATACCAGAGCAGGCCCAAAGTCGCGAGCGGGCGCTGGAGTAGCTTGCCCCCCGGAAAGCGGCTGTGCGGGAGGCTGGCGAACACGTCAAAGCGGCGCGACGACCCCGTCAATGCCTCCACAATCAATTCGCCGGCAAGTGTCGTAAGCAGTGCCCCATGCCCCGAAAAGCCGTGTGCAAAATAGCAATTTTCAAAACGCCCAAAATGCGGGAGCCGGTTTGTGGTCACGTTCACCGCCCCACCCCAGCCATAGTCCACCGGGACTCCTTTGAGCGAAGGAAACAGGTGCTCCATGTGCCTGCGAACAAAGCCGCCAATATCGGCTGGCGGGCGCTGGACATATCTTTCCCCGCCACCAAAAATCATCCGGCCATCCGCCGAAAGCCGGTAATAGTTCAATACGAAGCGACTGTCGGCGACGGCCACGTCGCCGGGCAGAAGGGCATGTGAATGCTCCTTGCCGAGCGGGGCCGTCGCAATATTGTAGTTCATGATCGGCACGGTATAGCGGTCGAGCGCGGGCACGACATCGCCGGTCCAGCTATCGCACGCAACCACCGCGCGCTCCGCGGAAACCGATCCCCGTGCGGTTGCGATTTCAACACGTCCGTCGTTGTCGAGACGCACCACACGGCTCTGCTCGAACATGCGTACGCCTGCGGCCAGTCCGGCGCCGGCAAGGCCGCGCACATAGTTGAGCGGGTGAAAATGCCCACCCTGCCTGTCAAGAATGCCGCCATGATAATGGACGGTTCCCACATGCCGTTCCATATCTGCAGGCTGGATGATTTCGAGCGATTCATCGTCCAGCTCGCGCCTCCGGAATTCGACCTCACGGCACATTTCGTCAAAATGCGCCGGCTTGTGCGCGGCTTCAAGATGACCGGGCTTGAGATCGCAGGAAATACGATGCTTGGCGATCCGCAGATGCACGGAATCTCGCGCGGCCAGCGCAACGCCCAAAATGGCGCGTGCGCGCTCCATCCCGAATGCGGCTGCAAGCTCCCGCATCGACCATCGCAGGCCCGGAATGAGCTGGCCACCGTTGCGGCCCGATGCGCCAAACCCGATCGTTTCCGCTTCGAGCAATATGACCGAGAGCCCCGCCTCCGCTGCAGAAAGGGCCGTCGACAGGCCGGTAAACCCGCCGCCGATCACGCACAGATCCGCACTGTGCGCAACATCAAGCACAGGCAATGGCGCAAACGGATGTGCGGAGGCCGCATAGTAACTATTGCTGAGCGGATCCGGCATCCAGGGTCAGACCCGCAGCAGCAGGTGCTCGCGCTCCCACGAACTGATCACCGATTGGTAATTGAACAGCTCGCACTCTTTGATCGCATAGAAAATATCGAAAAACTCCTCACCGAGCAGTGCCTTGACCGGTCGACAATGACTGAACCGGTCGAGTGCGGCCTCGAGCGTGCGGGGGAGCGTTCGTGCACGGTTATAGGCATTTCCCTCAATGCTCTTGGGGGGCAGCATGCGATCGACCATCCCGATATAGCCGCAAACAAGCGAGGCAGCGAAGGCGAGATAGGGGTTGGCGTCAGCTCCGGGAAGACGGTTTTCGATCCGCCGGTTCTTGCCATCCGATACCGGAACACGCAGTCCGCAGGACCTGTTATCGGTGCCCCATTGCACATTGATCGGAGCGTCTGAATCGGGGCGCATTCGGCGATAACTGTTCACGTTGGGCGCAAACATCGGGCTGACCTGGGGCAGAAGCCGCGCGAGGCCCGCAATATAGCTGCGAAACAAGACGCTATCCTTGCCGTTCGACGTGCTGAAAATATTCTTGCCCGAAGCAAGGTCAAGCACCGACTGGTGAATATGCATCGCGCTGCCGGGCTGGTCGCTCATCGGTTTTGCCAGGAACGTCGCATAGACCCCGTGCTCCAGCGCAACTTGCCGGACGATCCGCTTGAACAGCAGCACTTCGTCCGCAAGCCGAAGCGGGTCGCCGTGAAGGAAATTAACCTCAAGCTGCGCGGCGCCCGATTCATGGATCATCGTATCGATATCGAGCCCTGCCTTCTCGCAGAAATCGTAGATATGCTCGATGATGTCCTCAAACTCGTTGAGCGCCTCAAGCCCGTAGGGCTGGCTCGCGGTTTCGGGGCGCCCCGACCGCCCTGAAGGCGGCACAAGCGGGAAATCCGGATCGACATTTTTTGAAACCAGGTAAAATTCAACCTCGGGGGCGACAATCGGTTTCCATCCCTTGTCCTCGTAAAGCTTCAGAACTCGCTTGAGGATCATGCGCGGCGCAAAGGGGATGGGCGTCCCGTCCCGGCCGAATGTATCGGCAATCACATAGGCCGTGGGCGTCGCAAAGCCTGGTGCCTCGCAGATCGTCTCGGGGTCGGGAACCATGATCTGGTCCGGATCATATTCGGGCACGATATGGCCGATATTTTCCGGATATTCCCCGTTGATCGTCACAGTGAAGAGGCTGCCGGGGATTCGCAGCGTCCCGTCCTTCACTCCCGACAGGAACTTTGCAGCAGGCAGGACTTTCCCGCGCTGCACCCCGTTCATGTCGGGCACGATGCATTCGACTTCGCTTACACGATGGTCCGCGATCCACGCGGACAGACTGGTAGCCATATTATGCCTGCGCAGGCGGCGACTCCCGCACCCTCCCCTGTTCAATAGTGTTCGGCCGATTCCGGAAAACTGCACCGGCCGGGCAGGACAGCATGGCTCCACCCGCAACGCAATTGCCAGACCAAATGATCCATTGCAACCAATCGGAAATTCCGATGGTAAGCNNCAGCATTCCAGGCGCAGCTTGGCGCAGCCTTGTTCAGGATGGCTTTGAACAAGCGCGTTGGAACGGATGCGACTGTTGGCTTGGCCGATGGTCTCCATGTCGCGCTGTGCGGCACCGGCTCCCCGCTTCCAAACCCCGCACGCGCCGGACCGTGCAACGTTGTGGTTGCGGGCAAGCACATGTTCATTGTCGATGCTGGCGAAGGCGCGGCCCGGAACATCGCCCAGATGGGACTGCCGATGGCGCGGGCTGAAGGTGTCTTCCTGACCCATTTTCATTCCGACCATATCGACGGTATGGGGCCAGTGATGCTGATGCGCTGGACAGGGGCGACGGCGAACACGCCCCTGCCCGTCTATGGTCCAAGCGGCGTCGACCAGGTGATGGCCGGATTCAATGCCGCCTATGCCATCGACAACGGCTATCGCACTGCCCACCATGGCCCGGCAATCGTTCCGCCCGCAGGCGCAGGGGCGGTGGCAGTCCCCTTCGCTCTTCCTGAAGCCGGCAAGGGAGATACGGCGGTCGTCCTGGAAAGGGACGGGCTGAAAGTCACCGCAATTCGGGTCGATCATGGCCCGGTTTCGCCCGCCGTTGGCTACCGTTTCGACTATAAGGGCCGGTCGATCGTCATAAGCGGCGACACGTCCAAATCGCCGTCACTGGTCGCGGCGGCCAAGGGTGCCGACTTGCTGGTGCACGAGGCGCTGCAACCGAAGCTCGTTGTAATGATGACGGAGGCGCTCGCTGCCAAAGGCATCAAGAACACCGCGCAGATTACGCGCGACATCCTCAACTATCACGCGACACCGGAACAAGCGGCAGAATCGGCACAGGAAGCCGGAGTCCGCCAACTTGTCCTGAGCCATATCGTCCCCTCCATCCCGTCGGCCTTTTTCTATCCGGCTTTTCTCGGCGATGCGCCAAGGCGTTTCACCGGTCCCATTACCATCGGCGAGGATGGCATGCTGTTTTCGCTCGCGGCTGGCGGCAGCGCGATCGAAGAAAGAAGATTGCCATAGTCAGTGGGCGCCCAACAATGGTGTGACGCTCACCGCTTGCTGAGGCCCTTTTGCTCCATCCGCCACTTCAGCTGGTCAAACCGGTCCTGGCCAAAGAATGGCTCGCCATCGAAGACCATCAGCGGAACGCCATAATGGCCACCTTCACGCTGGGCGTCCTGGTTTGCGGAAATGATGCCGTCGAGCCGCTCCGCTTCGGCCCCGATCTGCCGGTCAAGCTCGGCGAGATCGAGCCCCGCTCGTACCGCTGCCTGGGCGAGATGATCCCCTTCATGCCACCCGGTGACCGTCCCGCCCCAGATCAGGCGGCCGACCTGTTCGATGAACTCCAGCCCGCGGCCCCGCTCAACAGCCGCCATGCCCAGTCGCGTCAACCGATAGATATAGGGCTGCTCCTTGGGGTAGGTCCGTGTTGCAGAATCCATGGTAACTGGATCGGGATTTGCCCAGCTGAACGGGATGCCCGCAAATTGCGCGCTGCGGAAAATGTCGCGCGCAAAATAGCTGAACCAGAGCGGATCGCTGTTCGAAAAAAACTCGGGCTGGCGCACCGCAATGGGATAGACCGGTCGAAGGTTGCACGTGACGTCATAGGCCTTCTGAAAGGCGACCACGCGATCGGTCACGAGGTATGAATAGGGAGACCGGAACGACCAGTAGAGGTCAAAACTGAGCGTCACCCAAGCGTTCCCTTCGTCCTGATATTGAGCTGCCCCGCAAGGCCCGCAGCCCGATGTTTCGCGATCTCCTGATAGTCCGGATTCTGGATCATCGCCAACATGGCCGCGCGCGAGGGATATTCGGCGAGCGCAACCATGTCCCACAATTCCTCAACTTCGCCGAGTAACAGGCCGGTAACGGGACCGGCATATCCCGCTCTGCCACCCACAGCCTCGATATGGGCACGGACAGCCTTTCCATAACGCAGATAAGCTTCCGCGCCGGACAAATGGGCGTCAGACCCATCGGGATATTCCGCTTTCGGCTTGAACTTCAAAAGGTTGACCATCACGAATGAAGCATCCTCCTCGCCGCCAAAAAACGCTGCGGCCTGCTCAGCATTTGGATGAACCATATTAGTGACTTTCACTCTGCTCTCCTGTCTGCCCAAAAAGTGGGGCGTGCAGTTCGGGATTGCGTACGGCGCGACGGCGACTGCTTCCAAACGACCGCATAGGCAATGTGGAAAATATAATGACAGGCATACTGCCACTAAATTGCCTGCGTCAATCGCCGGATGGCCGGTGATGAAGGGACGTGCCGTTCGGAGCGATTGACTCTTTGAGGAATCGGGCGCCAAATTCGGCCGTTCGGGCGCCGGGAGGGGACAAGGCCATGGCTTCAGGTCTACCAGGAGTTTCGTGCGGGTTCGCGGTTCGGTGTTTGACCGGCTTCGCAATCGCGCTGGCGGCGCAAGGCACCCCTGCACAGGGGCCGTTCAATGACCAAGACGAGTCAGTTCTTGCAGAACCTTGCGTGGCGCCCGACACTGAAGATGATGTCTCCGCAGTCCAGGAGCAGCGTGTTGGCGATGCGGACGACGAGAGTGATGAAGAAGCCGACGACTCCCTCGACCTCGACTGTGCAGATCCCGACGAGCTCATGGACGACGGCGATGCCAGCAACGATGTAATCCCGGTCGATGCCAGCCTCAATCCTGCTGGCATGGAATGGGTCGTCGTGGAGGATGATGGTGCCGGCGATTCGACCAACGAAGCAACCAACGGGCAGTTTCAGTCCGATGAGATCCCGACGATGAAACTGCAACCCGTGGGATTCAGGGCGCTCCCCGGAACACCCACATTGTATAGCGCGGGCAGCATTGTTGTCCCCGAGAACGCAATGCCGTTCATGGCCGAGCTGTTTAATGACGCGCCTCCAGACCGCCTCGTGAATTTCCCCACCAGCGGCGACAAGGTGACGCAGGCGCTCTTCCGCCATGCCTGTGGCGGCGCGCTGATCGCGCGTGACTGGGTGGTCACCGCTGCGCATTGCGTTAGCCCAGAAGGAGCAGGATCGGCGCGCCAGACGCGGAACTATGTAAAAAAATACTACAAAATCAAACTGGGAGCCGAAGATCTCATCGAAAACAATGCCATGACTTACGGCATCGACGAGTATTTCGTGCCTAGCGACTTTTCATCCAAACCGATTGCAAACGACATTGCGCTTATCCGCCTGGCGCCAGACACCAGATCTCGCAACAGGCGGGAGATTAGACCCATTGCTTTGCATGTCGGCCCGAACCTGCCGACCGGATCGGCCGTAACCTCCACGGGTTGGGGCAAGACCCAAGCGACAGACCGGTTTCCCGCCACGATTTTCAATCGTGCGGTCAACCTGCAGACAACCGATTTGAGTGGCTGCCCCAAACAGGAGGGGCTGGGCGTCATGCCGAACGTTATCTGCGCCCGAGCTGACAGGAAAAAAATGTGCAAGGGCGATAGTGGCAGTCCCCTGGTTCTCACCAACGGCAGGGAACCAAGAATTGTGGGCGTCGTCAGCTGGGGCCTCAGCACCGACAGGAATTGCGGCGAAACGGGGCAGCCTGGCGTCTACACACAAATCCAGAGCTTCTTCCCCTGGATCTGTCAAATGATGGGACAAACTTCCGAAGCCCAAGAATGTGCGAAATTCGGACGAGCAAACGCCCAACGAAGATAGGCAGACCCTCGCCTCCGTTGGTCGCTCGCTTTAGCCCTGTCGCGCGTCCTAATTGACAGCAGGTTCGGGTGCTGGAGCAGCCCCTTCGTCCGCATCCGACGCATTCCCGGGAATGATCCCCGGGCCACTGCTCGACATTTCGGCAACGCCGCTGTTGTTTACGTCAGCAGGCGTGGCTTCGGCGGCCGCAGCATCTGCCGTCGCATCAGCCGCTGGCTCTTCAGCCTTGTTGCAGGCCGTCAAAAGCAGTGGTGCAGCGAGAAGGATGGCGGCTGTACGAAGAATACGCATGTCTTGTCCCCCCAATGTTATTGGCAGACGCATCCTAATCGAAGCCGACTTGCTTTAGCAAACGGATAAATCTCGGCTGCTGGCGCAAGGGGTCGAGCATGGGGTCATTACGCGCATTGGTAATCCCGGTATCGCCTATCTTGGCCGCGTGTTCCAACTCGCCCAGCGCCTCGTCCACCTGCCCCCATTGGCTCAGAATCTGGGCCTGTTGATAGGATGCGCCATCCCCCCGTTCGGTCGTCAGGGTATGGAGCGCACCCCTTGCCGCAGCCTCGTTGCCCAGCTTCCTTTCAACGATGGCGAGGGCAGGCAATCGCAGGACATCGAGCGGTTCAGCAATATATTCGGTGCGTGCTTCACGATACTTGCCGAGGCCGAACAGGGAATTGCCGATCGATGCATGCGCAAATGGCAATTTTGGGTTCAGTGCCAGCGCCTTTTTGTAAAGCGGGATAGCATCGGCATAATGACGTGCCGAATATTGCACAAACCCGGCAGAATTATACATCGCCGGATTCAACGGGTCGAGCTGGAGCGCCTTGCCGATCGCATCGGTCGCTTCAGCAAAGCGCCCAACCGTCGAACAAAAGGTTGCATAGCGAGCAAGGACATTGGCGTCGCCCGGGGCAAGGGTGCGTGAGACGTCGAACGGTTTACGGGCTCCGCGAAAATCGAGTTGTCCCTGAAACAACACCACGCCGAGAGTTGAATGGGCATCGGCAAAGCGCGGTGCCAGTGCCACCGCGCGCCGCGCCGATTCCTCAGCCTGACCATAGAGCGCAGAAAACTGTTCGGCTCCGGCAAACTGGTTGGCAATCGAGGTCAATGATCGCGCGCGCGCCGCATGGGCAGCGGCATAGTTCGGATCAGCCGCAATCGCCGCGTCAAATTGCGCAAGCGCATCGCGATAGGTCTTCTCGTCTGCGTGGAGACTGTAGAGTGCGCGCCCTCGCAGATAGGCGTCAAAGGCAGAAACGTCGGTTGTTCCGCCCGAGCTTGCTTTCTCGTTGTCATTGCGATTGCCGGCGCTTTCCGCGACCTCCGCGAGCAGCGCATTGGCCACGGTGTTGGCAATTTCGCTCTGAACGGCAAAAATATCGCTTGTTTTCCGATCAAAGCTGTCCGCCCAGCGGCTGAACCCTGTCTTCCCGTCAACCAATTCAGCGGCGATGCGCACCACATCCCCCGACCGGCGCACACTGCCTTCCAGGAGGAAGGCCACACCCAGTTTCCTCGCCACGGCCTTGGCGTCTTCAGTATGATCGCGAAATTTGTTCGACGATGTCGGCGCCGCCACTTTCAGCAGGGCAATGCGCGCGAGCGCCGATCTCATTTCTTCGGAAAGGCCATCCGAGAAATAGTTCTGGCCCACATCACCACTCAAATTCTTGAAGGGCATGACAGCAACGCTGTTGGTATCAACGGCCCTTCCGAACAAACCATACTTCCAGGCAGCAAATCCTCCGCCCGCCACCGTCAAGACCAGCCCCCCCCCGCCCAAGGCAATCTCGCGCCTGCTGATCCCGGCCTTGGTTGGCTGGAGTACGCGCGCCGGAGCGTCATCCTGGCCCGCCGCCACCATGACGGCCCTCACCAAGTTCGCCATTTCGGGAGCAGCCGCAGCGCCTCGCCATTTGGCGAGGTCAAGTAGCTGATATTGGCGAAATCCGAGCGGCGCCATCGAGCCGTCGAGCGAGACCGGCACCAGTCGCGCCCGCTCGCGCCCACGCGTAGCCTCATCAAGCACCCAGTGCGAGGCAATCGACGTTTGCGACCAAAGCACGACCACAGCGTCTGCGCTTTCGAGCTCGTCTTCGGTAGTGGTCGCAAAGGCAACACCGCCATCGAGCAGGCCGTCCCACCAGACCCCGCATCCCGCCAGTTCCAGCGCTGCGATCACTTGCTCGGCACGCGCCCTGTCCGGGCGCGCATAGCTCAAAAAAATCCGGACCTGCCGCTGGACTTCGCCTGAAACTGTAGCGTCTGACGTCATTGCGGTTTTCTGTTCCCGACCCTGGGCATCGACCCGACGCAATCCAGCCACTCCCTCGAGGAAGTTCATGATCATCCTAGGGCAGTTTCAGGACCGAGACAACCAGCCGCCAATGTGCTGAAATTTAACAATCTTTCCTTAAGAAACCCCAAGCCCTGCCGTATCTCCTTCTGGCGTGGCGGAGGAGTGCCTTGAAAGTTACTGCTCAAATTCGGGATGCCGCAGCTGCGCTTGAGGCTGATCGCAAGCTGGCGCCGAGGATTACCGCCATCCTCACCGCGCTGGCGACTGCGGTGATCCTGGCCGCAGTCTGGGCGGCCATTGCGATGAATTCCGCCGCGCTGGGGATCGAATCCGGCATCATCGAAAAAGAATTCGACCGCATTGTGCTCAAGACGCTCAACGAGCAGAAAAGCGTTGCCTTGTGGGATGAGCCGCTCGAGCGGATCGCGCAAGGCGACCTTGACTGGGTCGATGAGGAAATTGGCACCTATCTATCGGGCACATATGGACACGACCTGGTCATCATCCTCGATGGCAATGGCCGAATTGTCTATGAGCATGGCAGAAAAGCAAGCAGCGGCGCTGGTCTTCGCGCACTGGCAGCAGCAAATCCGCTTCTCGCTGAAGTCCGAGGCGGCCCTCTCCGGCGCTGGACCAGGCGCGACGGGAATTTTGCAACCCAGGAAGCGAGCGATAGTGCCCTTGCCGGAGCGGCAAAACTGCGGGCGGGAGCCAATGTCCTGAAGCTATCCGGCGAGCCCGCCGTCATAAGCGCGATGACCTTTACCCCGACACATGATCTGAGCCTGGTGAGCAAGAAGCCGCCGGTGATCGTATCGGTGTTGCGCCTGACGCCTGACCGGTTGCACCGCATGGGCGATGACGTCAACGTCCGAAATCTCCACCTCATCCCACGCAGCTCGGACATGAGCGACGGGCTCATCACTCTTCAGGCCGATGACGGTCAGGCGATTGGCTCGCTTGCATGGATGCCGCAATTACCCGGCAAGGCGTTCCTCACCGTGCTCCTCCCCGTTCTGGTGCTTGTCACGTTGGGGGGCGCCCTGACCGGCCATTTCATGGTTGCGAAAATCGCCGTGCTCGCCGGCCGGCTGCGCTTATCGGCGGATGAAGCACGGCGCCTTGCCTATGAGGATCAGATCACCGGACTGCCGAACCGGCGAGCGTTCCGCGACAATCTTGCAGGGTGGTGCGCCGCACGAGAGCGCCCTTTCATCGTCGCGCTTGTCGACATCGACAGGTTCAAGGAGGTCAACGATACCTATGGCCACGAAACCGGCGACCGTTTGATCGAGGCCGTCAGCGCTCGCCTGAAGGAAGAGCTTGGCGATTGGGGGCTCGCCGCACGACTGGGTGGTGACGAATTCGCCATTATAGGCCCCTCGAATGAGGATTGCGAAGTCGGCAACCTGAAGCGGCGGCTGGGAAAATTGTTCGAGGCTCCTTTTCAGCTGGGGCCCTACAGGATCCTTTCATCGGCGTCGCTCGGCCTGTGCGTTGTGACGGACACCGACACCAGGCCCAGCAGCGTCCTGCGCGACGCGGATACAGCACTCTACGAAGCCAAGTCTCGCGGCCGACGGCAGGGGGTGATCTATTCGGTCCAAATGTCCAACGCTGCGCGCACCCGTCGACTGATCGAGCGGGATTTGCAGGAGGCGGTCGACAACGACGATCTTTATCTGGCTTATCAGCCGGTCCAGTCTGTGGCGTCTGGCGCGCTTGATGAAGTGGAAGCGCTGGTCCGGTGGCGGCATCCACAACTGGGCGATCTTTCGCCTGAGGCTTTTGTTCCGATTGCCGAGCAATCGAACCTGATCGTAGCGCTGGGGCAGGCTGTATTTCGGATGGCGCTGCATCAGCTCGAGAAATGGCCCGAGATGCATATTTCGATAAACCTGTCTCCACGCGAATTGCGATCGAACCAGTTTCTCCGGCTCGTGCGAAGCGGCTGTCGGGAACATGGCATTGCGCCCAACCGCATCACCTTTGAAGTTACCGAGGGCGTCGCAATAGATGACAGCGGCAAGGCAAACCTGCTCCTGCAATCCTTGCGTGCAATTGGGTTTCGCGTGGCGCTGGATGATTTCGGGACAGGCTATGCGTCGCTATCGTTCCTGCGGACCTATCCGCTCGACCGGGTCAAGCTTGATCGCTCGCTGCTTCTGGGGGCTGGCACCGACAATGCGGCGACAGCCGTTTTCGAAGGGGCCGTCTCGATCGGTCGGCAATTGGGGCTCGAGGTCGTTGCCGAAGGGATAGAATCGGAAGAACAGCTCGAACTTGTCCGAAAGGCTGGCTGTACGCACGTCCAGGGCTATCTGCTTTCGTCACCACTCTCGCCCGAGGAAGTAGAGCGCTACTTCAACATCAACTGTGTCGAACCCAACAGCCAGGGATTCGAGCGCAGACAGGCTTGATGCATTGGCCTAGGCCCCCGCGGGCAAAATTCCTTTGGGCAGCAAGGCCGTCATGACGGCTTCGACAACATCTTCAACCCGCACGAGCACAACCGGGCCTGATTTTCCGCCAAAAGGTGCGCAAATGAACTGGTTGATATTGACGAAACCGCCTTCGTCTGTCGGCATCACCCGGGCTCCCTCGCCCTTGCGCCAGAGGAGGATCGTGTCATAGCCGTCGGGAAAGATATTGCCCGCGAGACGCGAAAGGCCAAACTCGTTGCTCGTGGGCGCGGTCCCGAAATCGGTGAAGACGGTCGCGGCCCTGAACGCATCCTTGGGCGATACGCCCAGTGCCCAGAGCTGATATGCGACCCCGAGACGTATGGCCGCGCGCAGTGACAACAGGCTGGTAGAACCGGCGGACTTCGCCTTTCCCTCCCCTTCATGCCAAGGGAATACACCCTTTACGAAATGATCCCGCATCGTGCCAAGATTCCACCTCGTCGCCGCCGCGACCTGGCGCAAGGTGAAGAGGGGTGTGTCCGTGTCTGCCATGCCAGCCGTTCGTTCGCCTCCTAAAGAACTGACATTAGGTAACCCGGTTCAAATTGCAACACGTGCCCGGCGACCTCCCTCCAAAGCGCTTGACGTGGGTCCGTCAAACGCCAAACATGCGGCCATGACCGACAAGACTCCAACCGACCCCTTTTCCGTGTTTCGCGACATGGTGAACCAGTGGGAAAAGGCTGCCAATGACTATGGTGGAAAGATCGCGGGCAGCAGTGAATTTGCCCAGGGAATGCAGGGCGCAACCGCGATTTCGATGCAAGTCCAGCAAGCTGTGCACGAGGGTATGACAAAGGTTCTGGCCGCGACGAACATCCCCAGCCGCGAAGATATTGCCGCGCTCGGCACGCGCGTTGGGGCGATCGAGGCGCAACTGGCACGGATCGAGGCTGCGCTCGGCGCAACGCCGCCCGGTGCGTCTGCACCCAAACCGAGACGCACAAAACAACCTCCCGCCAAGCCCAAATGAGCGAAGCGGATCTCCTTGAGCGCTCGGCCGCCGAATTCGATCGTGCAATGCAGCGTAACATCAAGGGACTGGGTTATTTTTCTTCACCGTCTCCGGTCCTCGGCGCAAGTCCCAAGGATACCTTGATCTCTCGCGGGACATTGCGGCTCTACCATTATCGTCCAATGTCCGACGAAGTCTATCGTGTGCCCATCCTGCTTGTCATGGCCACGACGAACCGCGGCTACATCTTCGACATGGTTCCGGGGCAAAGCCTTGTCGAATTCCTGCTCAAGGCGGGATTTGACGTGTTCATGATCGACTGGGAGGCTCCACGACAGGATGAAAGCCATTTGGGGCTCGACGACTATGTCCTTGATTTCCTGCCAACATGCGTCTCGCGCGTCCTTGATGAAACCGGCGAACCAGATCTGACCGTTGTCGGCTATTGCTTTGGCGGCGTGCTATCGCTCCTTTGGGCCTCGCTTCATCCGGGTATTCCGCTCAGGAATCTCGTGACCTTTACAACCCCGGTCAATTTCAAGGGCATGGAGATGTTCCAGGCATGGTCCGACAAGCGCTTTTTCGATGTTGACCGGCTGATCGCGACACACGGAAACTGCCCTGCGGAAATGCTCTATTCGGCGTTTGACATGCTCAGGCCCGGTGCGAGGATCGCTGGCAGTATCCGCCTCTGGGACAATCTGTGGAACGATGAATATGTGAAATCCTACCGAATGTTCGACCGCTGGGCGACGGACATACTGCCGCTCGCCGGGCGTTATTTCAAGGAAACGACCGAGCAGCTGATGTGGGATAATGCGCTGTATGAAGGTCGCATGAAGGTCGCGGGGCGCGATGTGGACCTCGGAAACATCACTGTCCCGTTCATGCATGTCGTGGCGGAGCATGACCACATCGTGCCCTATGAAGCCTCCAGACCGCTTGTCCCGATGATCGGTTCGACTGACAAGCACGAGGTGGTTCTGAAGGGCGGACATGTAAGCCTCGTCGCCGGGGCCAACGCGATCAAGCGGCTTTGGCCCCAACTGGACAATTGGTTGCAGGAGCGGAGTCTTTGAGCGATTATCCCAAAACCGTCGATTGCGGCGGCACGCCGATCGTCCTGGCACCTTTCGAGGCCGTCCATCTCGGCGCGGTCAGGTCTTTCACGCAGTCGCTTCCCGCGCATGACCTGCTGTTTCTGGCTCGCGACATCCAGCATCCCAAGGTGATCAGCGCCTGGATAAGCTCGATTGCCGATGGCGAAATCAGCAGCCTGATTGCGCTCGATGGTGAAAAAGTCGTTGGAACAACCGCAATTGTCCGCGACCCGCTTGGCTGGTCTGCGCATGTCGCTGAACTCCGCATCCTTATTGCGGAGGACATGCGCGGCAAGGGCCTTGGGCGGATTCTCCTTCAGCATTGCTTCACCGATGCGATCGACAATGGCGCCGAAAAGCTGATGGCCCGCATGACCCCGGATCAGCGCGGGGCCATTGCCCTGTTCGAAGAAATAGGGTTCCGGGGCGAAGCGATGCTGCGCGATCATGTCCGTGATCGCGAAGGGAATATCTATGATCTCGCCATCCTGAGTCTTGATGTCGCGCGTGTCGGCGCGCAGCACGGCGCATTCGGGTTCCCCGATGGCTGATCGTTGCATGCTCGAAGGCATCCGTATCGTCGATCTGTCGAGCGTGGTTTTCGGCCCCTATGCCACCCAGATGCTCGCCGACATGGGAGCGGACGTCATCAAGGTGGAGCCGCCAACCGGGGAAGTCTCGCGCTATATCGGGAGGCGGGCGAAAACGCCGGGCATGGGCTCCAACCACATGACGCTCAATCGCGGCAAAAGGTCGATCGTGCTTGACCTGAAGCAGCCGGACGATGCCGCAACAATGCGCAAGCTGATCGGCACCGGCGACGTGTTCGTCCACAATATCCGTACCAAAGCCATCGAGAAACTTGGGCTTGGCTACGATGCCGTCAGGGCGATCAAGCCCGACATTATCTACGTCCATTTCACCGGCTTCGGACAGGACGGGCCCTATCGCGACCTCCAAGCCTATGACGATGTCATTCAGGCGGCGACCGGCGCGACAACGCTGCTCTCCCGTGCCGACGGCAATCCGCGCCCGCGCTACCTGCCCTCGCTCATCGCCGACAAGGTCGCGGGGCTTTACGGTGCGCAGGCAATCCTTGCCGCGATCATCCACAAGCTGCGCACCGGCGAGGGCCAGCATGTCGAAGTGCCGATGTTCGAGGCTTTTGCCAGCTTCAACCTGGTCGAGCACATGCAGGATGCGACCTTCGACCCGCCGCTGGGCAAGATCGGCTATCACCGGCAGATGGATCCGCACCGCCAGCCCTTTCCGACGGCTGACGGCTATATCTCGATTGCGGCGGGCGGCGATGACAAGATCATCCAGCTCTTCGCATTGCTCGGCGATCCCGATGTTGTGAAAAAGCCCGAACTCGCCACGCCGAGAGACAGGTTCAAGAATACTGAGGCGCTGTATGGCGAAATTGCAAGGCTTACGCCCAACAGGACGACGTCCGAACTGATGGAAATCCTGTCTGCCAACGGCTTTCCGGCGATGCCGGTTTGCGATCTGGCTGAGGTGTTCGATGATCCACATCTTGTCGCGACCGGGTTTTTCCGTTCTCGCGAGCATCCGACCGAAGGGCGTTTCCGCGAAATGCGTCCACCCATCCGCTTCGGTGCCGACTCTGACCGCGAACTCGGCTTCGCGCCAGGCCTTGGCGACCACAGCTCCGATGTGCGCCGGGAACTAGACGACCTCGAATAGTCCGGCAGCGCCCATGCCGCCGCCGATGCACATCGTCACGACCACAAGTTTTGCTCCGCGACGCTTGCCCTCGATCAGCGCATGGCCGGTCAGGCGCGAGCCCGACATGCCGAACGGATGCCCGATCGCAATCGCTCCGCCATCGACATTGAGCTTGTCATTGTCGATCCCCAGCCGGTCGCGGCTGTAGATCACCTGCACCGCGAACGCTTCGTTCAGTTCCCAAAGGTCGATGTCATCCACCGAAAGGCCGTGCCGCTCGAGCAGTTTGGGCACGGCGAAAACCGGCCCGATCCCCATTTCGTCGGGCTCGCATCCGGCGACGGCAAAACCCCGGAACACGCCCATCGGCGCCAGCCCGCGCCGCGCCGCTTCCTTCCCCGACATGACGACACAAACGCTCGCGCCGTCCGAAAGCTGGCTGGCATTGCCCGCCGTCACGGTGCCGCCCTCATAAACCGGCTTCAGCGCCGATATGCTCTCGAATGTGGTGCCGGGGCGCATCCCTTCATCGCGGTCGAGCGTGACGATCTCCTCACCCGTGACATTGCCGTCCTTGTCCTTGATCTTCTTCGTGACCGTGATCGGCACGATCTCCTCTGCAAGACGGCCGGCTTCGAAGGCTGCGGAAACGCGCTGCTGCGATTGCGCGCCATATTCGTCCTGCATTGCGCGCGTAACGCCGTAGCGTTTCGAGACATTTTCCGCCGTGTCGATCATCGGCAGCATCAGGTCTGGCCGGTTGGCCTGCACCCAGTCAGAATGGAAATGCTTCAGATTCTTGTTGGGCAGGACGAGCGAGACGGAATCGAGCCCGCCGGCAACATAGATGCCCTCTTCCCCCGCCATGATCCGCTGAGACGCCAGCGCAATGGTCTGGAGCCCCGACGAACATTTCCGGTCAAGCGTCATGCCAGAAACCGTGACAGGCAATCCGGCCCGGATCGCTGAAATGCGGGCGATATTGTTGCCCGTCGCCCCTTCGGGGTGGGCCGAACCCAGCAGGACATCGTCCACCTCCGCCGGAGCGACGCCGGCCCGATCGAGCGCCGCCGTGATGACATGCGCGGCAAGATCGGAACCGTGGGTGTCGGTCAGAGAACCGCGATGGGCCTTGCCGATCGGCGTGCGGGCGGTGGAAACGATGACGGCATCCTGCATGTTTATCTCTCCATGTTCGATTTCCTGCTTTCCCCGAGTCCGAGGAAATGGCAAGCCTTGTCGATGGCCACGACGTTCATCGACCTGTCGATCCCGATCACCAATGACATCGTGTCGGACCCCGACGTCATGCGCCCCAGCATCACTTACATGACTCACGAAAATACCTGGCAGCAGATTGCCATGTTTTTCCCCGGCCTGGAACGCGAAGACCTGCCGGAGGGCGAAGGCTGGGCGGTCGAGCAACTGACCCTTTCGACCCACAACGGTACGCATATGGACGCGCCGTGGCATTTCCATTCGACCACCGACAGTGGCGCGACCCCTGCCCCTTCGATCGATGAGGCCCCGCTCGACCTGTTCTTCCGGCCCGGCGTGAAGCTGGATTTCTCGGACCGCCCCAGCGGGCACGTCGTTTCGGCGGCGGAAGTCGAGGCCGAACTCGCCCGGATCGGGCACGCTCTCCAGCCGCTCGATATCGTGCTGATCCAGTCGGGCGCCGTCTATGGCGCCGAGAATTTCATCGATCAGGGCTGTGGCATGGGCGCCGAAGCGACGCTCTACCTGACCGGGCGCGGCGTCAAGGTGGTCGGCACCGATGCGTGGAGCTGGGACGCGCCTTTCAGTCACACGGCGAAACGCTGGGCCGAGACCCGCGACCCCTCGATCATCTGGGAAGGCCATAAGGCGGGCCGCATCCGGCCCTATTATCAGATCGAAAAGCTGACCAACCTTGCCGCGCTCCCCGCAACGGGCTTCACGCTCTCCTGTTTCCCGGTGAAGATCGCGCGGGCCAGCGCGGGGTGGATTCGGGCGGTTGCGCTGATCGAATGCTAAAGCAGGGTGCCGTTTAGCTGAATCGTCATTGCGATCGGGGCAAATTCTACCCGTTGAGCGTCACGACCATGTAGAGCGTCCAGACAATCAGGATCACGTAGGCCAGCCAAGTCCCGCTGACGCCGATCTGACGGCCCAGCGGGGGCTTGGTGCTCATCGGCGCGTAGAGGCCGAAAATGTGGCAGACCCGCGCGAACAGGAAGAGGGTCGCGACGGCGCTCAACGCCAAATGGTTTGCGTGCGGCTCGATTAGGCCGATCATGATGATGGCAAGCGGCGCATGTTCGGCGAGGTTGCCGTGGCTGCGGCTGGCGCTGACGAGCTTCTGGTCGCCGCCGCTATCGCCGAATGCCGCGCCGAGGCGCATGCGCTGGCGAACGGTATCGAAGGCCGTGACGAGCAGCATTATCGCGCAGATCGCGGCCGTAATGGCCGTAATGGGTAGTGCCATAAGTCCATCCTCCCCTTGTGCCTCGCCTTTGTGGCGTCACTCCATTTCGAGGATTACCGCATCGACTGCAAGGCTGTCACCTGCCGAGGCGTTCAGCGATTTGACCACCCCTGCCTTTTCGGCGCGGAGGATGTTTTCCATCTTCATTGCTTCAACCACCGCCAGGGGCTGTCCGGCTTCGACCTTCTCACCCTCGCCCACATGCAGCGCGACGAGAAGTCCGGGCATCGGGCAGAGGAGAAAGCGCGAAAGATCGGGCGGGATCTTTTCGATCATGTGCGCCGCGAGCGGGGCAATATGCGCGGGAAGGATGCGCGTCTTGTGACTCGCGCCGCGGGTGGTGAGGGTGAAACCGGTGCGCGTTTTCGCAATCTTGACCGCGAGCGGGGCCTCGCCGACCTCGGCATCGATCAGCCGGTCCCCCGGTGTATATTCCATCGCAAGATCGAGCGCTTCGCCGTCGACGGTGACGTCATCGCCGCACAGCACGACGTCGTGCGCAACGCCACCGATCAACACCTGCCAGCCGGAAGGCGGCGCAAGCCGCTTGCCCAACTGGCCATCCACGCGGCGCGCGCGATCCGCTTCGGCGGTCGCCGCGAACGCCGCAATCGCCGCGAGCGAGCGGAGCAGTTCGCGTGAGGCTGGTGCGCCCTGGAAACCGTCGGGATATTCCTCGGCGATAAAGCCCGTCGTCAGATCGCCCTCGCGGAAGCGCGGATGCTGCATGATCGCCGAAAGGAAATCGATATTGTGGCCGACGCCCTGCAATTCGAACTGGTCAAGCGCGAGGATCTGCCGGTCGATCGCGTCCTCGCGCGTCTCGCCATAGGTGACGAGCTTGGCAATCATCGGATCGTAGAAGATCGAGACTTCGCCGCCTTCGGCCACGCCATCATCGACCCGGACGCCATTATCCTCGGCGGGCGGATTGTAACGCACCAGCCGCCCGGTCGAGGGGAGGAAGCCGCGGTACGGGTCTTCGGCATAGACGCGGTTCTCGATCGCCCAGCCGTTGAGCGCCACATCCTCCTGCTTGAAGGGCAGCTCCTCGCCATAGGCGACGCGGATCATCTGCTCGACCAGGTCGATGCCGGTGATGCACTCGGTCACCGGATGCTCCACCTGGAGCCGGGTGTTCATTTCGAGGAAGTAGAAGCTCTCGCCGCTCGGATCGGCACCGCTGACGATCAGTTCGACCGTGCCAGCCGAATAATAGCCGACCGCACGCGCCAGAGCGACGCATTGCTCGCCCATCGCCTGACGCATCTTCGGCGTGACAAAAGGCGACGGCGCTTCCTCGACGACTTTCTGGTGGCGCCGCTGGATCGAGCATTCACGCTCGTTCAAATAGAGAATGTTGCCGTGCTGGTCGCCCAGGATCTGGATCTCGATGTGGCGCGGGTTGAGGATGAACTTCTCGATGAAGACGCGGTCATCGCCGAAGCTGTTGAGCCCTTCACGCTTGGTCGCCTCGAAGCCTTCGCGCACATCCTTCTCGCTATAGGCCAGCCGCATGCCCTTGCCGCCGCCGCCCGCGCTGGCCTTCATCATCACCGGATAGCCGATTTCGTCGGCGATGCGCACGGCATGTTCGGTATCGTCGATCTCGCCGACAAAACCGGGCACGACATTGACGCCCGCTTCGAGCGCGAGTTTCTTGGACTCGATCTTGTCCCCCATCGCCGCAATTGCACCAATCGGCGGGCCGATAAAGGCAATGCCATTGTCGGCGAGTGCCTGCGCAAAGCTAGTCCGTTCGGAGAGGAAGCCATAACCCGGATGAACCGCCTCGGCGCCGGTTGCCTTGCAGGCTGCGATGATCTTTTCAGCGATCAAATAGGACTGTGCGGCAGGCGACGGCCCGATGTGCACCGCTTCGTCGGCCATCTTCACAAACGGACTGCGCGCATCAGCATCCGAATAAACGGCGACCGTCGCAATCCCCATCTTCTTTGCCGTGCGGATGATCCGGCAGGCAATCTCGCCGCGATTGGCGATCAGGATTTTTTTGAACATGAAGTCACTTTCGCACTTGCCAAACGGATCCCGG
>CXWL01121160.1_pt1 | contig 58673 bp, 52 predicted proteins | sample 590931 | NCBI WGS metagenome assembly CXWL01 (sample SAMEA3498368, study PRJEB10139) | groundwater metagenome | biome: water well; material: biofilm material | place: Germany | collected 2015-04-27 | reverse complement strand
ATGGGTGGCGCGCTCGGAAGCGGAATACGTGGAAAAAGTGGTCGCGCTCGCCCGCGATGCGGAACAACGCAAAGCGCTACGGCTAATCCAGCGCGGGAAAATGGCTGCCAGCCCGCTGTGTGACGCGCGCGGGCTGGCCGAAAGCCTGGAGAACGCTTATTTCGAGATGTTTGAGCGGTGGCGGGAAGCAAGGCCGGGGTGAGGCACGAACCACGGCATTTGCGATCCGGAAACGCTGGGGTTCGCAAGCTCACCCCAGCCTACGACTACTGAAGTTTTGAGGATACAACGGACGACCCAGTACATGAGTAAACCCGGACGCAACGACCCCTGCCCCTGCGGCAGTGGAAAAAAATACAAGCAGTGTTGCGAGCGGCGTGCAGTTCCGGCGATGCCCGGCGACCCCGCTGCGACGGCGCACGCCGCCGCCCTGCAAACCGCACTGGCGCACCACCGCGCCGGGCGACTGCCCGAGGCCGGGGCGCTCTATCAACAAATTCTCCAAGCCGACCCGCACCACCCCGACGCGCTGCACTATCTGGGTGTAATCGCCAGCGCAGCGGGCCGGTACCACGACGCCGCCGACCTGATCGGCAGGGCGCTCCGCATTCGCCCCTCGCGCACCATGCATTACAACCTTGGCAACGCGCTCAAGGCGCAGGGCAAGCTGGACGAGGCGGCGCAGAGCTACCGCGCAGCGATCGCGCTCAAGCCGGACTACGCCGAGGCGTATGTCAACCTGGGCAACACCTTGCAGGCGCAGGGCAAGCTGGACGAGGCGATCAGCCACTACAGTAACGCGCTGCTATCCCGCCCGGACTTGGCCGACGCCCACGTCAACCTCGGCAACGCGTTGCGGGCGCAGGGCAGGCTGGAAGAGGCGGCGGAGAGCTACCGCCGCGCGCTCGCGTTCAGGCCGAATCAGACCGAGACGCACTTTTACCTGGGGCTGGTATCCCGGGCGCTGGGCAACCTGGATGAAGCGGTTGCCTGTTACCGCAAGGCGCTCATGCTTAAACCGGATGATGCCGATGCCTGCAACAATCTGGGGATTGCGCTCCGCGCGCAAGGCAAGCCGGACGAGGCGATCGAGCAGTACCGCAAGGCGCTCGCGCTGAAACCGGATTATGCCGAGGCGTTCAGCAACCTGGGAAGCGCACTCAAAAACCAGGGCAAGCTCGATGAAGCGATTGGCAACTACCGCCAGGCGCTCGTACTTAAGCCGGATTTCGCTGATGCGCACAGCAACTTGGTCTTTTGCATGCAATTCAGTTCAAACTACTCTATGGCGGAGCTGTTTGCCGAACATTTGCGCTTCGCAGCGCAGTATGAGACGCCATTAAAACCATACAGGAAGGCGTGCCGGAATTCTCCTGACCCGCAACGGCGGTTGAAGGTGGGTTACGTCTCCGCAGACTTTTATCGCCACGCCGTCGCCTTTTTCATCGAGCCGGTTCTTGCCAACCACGACAAATCCAGGGTTGAAGTTTATTGCTATTACAACAACACGCGGCAAGATGAGCTGACCGAACGTATCGCTGCCTATGCGGATCACTGGGTGCCGTGCAAGCTGCTATCCGATGACCAGCTTGCCGAACGCATTCGTTCCGACGCGATTGACATTCTGGTGGATCTGTCCGGACATACCGCAGGCAACCGCCTGCTGGTGTTCGCCCGCAAACCGGCGCCGCTCCAGGTTATCTATCTCGGTTACCCCGGGACCAGTGGCCTCTCGGCCATGGATTACCGCATTACCGATCGCTATGCCGATCAGGAAGGAAGCGGAGCGTATTATTCCGAGAAGCTGATACGGTTGCCCGGCAGCCTCTGCTGCTATCGCCCCACTGGCGACATGCCTGAAGTCGCGCCGTTACCGGCCCTGCAAAACGGCTATGTCACCTTCGGCTCGTTGAACAATTTCAACAAGCTGAACGACCGGTGCCTGGAGCTGTGGTCTGCCTTGCTGAAGGCGGTGCCGACCGCACGCCTGCTCATACTGACCGTGCCAGAAGGAACGGCGCGGGAACAGTTGATCGAAAAGTTTGCCGGATTCGGCATTCCCGCCAGTCGGCTGGAGCTTCACGGAAAATTCCCTTACCGGGAGTTCCACCAAATGTTCGGTCGCGTGGATATAGCGCTCGACCCCTTCCCCGTCACCGGCGGCACCACCACCTGCGAGACACTCTGGATGGGTGTGCCGGTAATCGTGCTGGCCGGACAGCGCTTTGTCTCTCGCGTCGGCTACAGCTTCCTGAGCGCAGCAGGCCTGCCCGATTTTGCCGCCCACACGCCGGAAGATTACATCGGTGCCGCAACCCGCCTTGCAGGCAATATCCCGTTGCTGGCAGAAATCCATGACGGGTTGCGCGCGCGGGTCGCCGCCTCGCCGCTCACCGATGCGGCAGCCTTTACGCGCAACCTGGAAAACGCCTATCGGGAAATATGGGTGAAGTGGTGCAATCCGGCTACCTGAAACGCCGCTCCAGCACATGCCTCGAACTGCTGCGGATATTGAGGTTCTCGGCTGCGCCCAGCACCACCTTGTCATCGGGGATGACCGTGTCGAGAACCATGGCGCCGGCGCCGATCACGACATTGTTGCCAATTCTGGAACGTCCGATCACTGACGCCCCCGCATACAACACGACATAATCGCCAATTTCCGGGTAGATGCCGTCTTCGCCGCTGCCTACCGAGCACCCCTGATACACGCAAAAATGGTTTCCGTATCTGGCATGGCCGAGAACCGTGCCGACCGGGTGCATGAACTGAAACACCTCCGGTAACTCGATATCGGGATAGGCATCCAGGCCGTGCATCACCTTGTTCAGGTAATACAGGCGGAAAGCCAGGGGATTCACGTTGTCGTGGCGCGACACCGTATTGGCCAGCAGGTAAAGAAACATGGCGTAGTGATCCGGATGCATATAATTGAACATCACCCTGTCACCGTCGCGGAATTTGCGTTTTTCGATGCCGGTAAAACACCGGCGGATGCGCTCCAGCGCTTCGTCCGTGTAAGGGTGGAACGCCTCGACCGGAACCTTGCGCCCATCGGGAAAGAACACCGCCAATTGTTTTGACACATATGCGGAAAGCCTTTCCGGGTTCATGTCGCGCAGAACGAATTCGGCCATTTGGAAACTCCCTTCAAATCCTGTCAAAGTAGGGAACGTACCAGCCCGCAATGCGCTCCATGTCCGCTTTAGCGGAGAACGGCAACCACATTGCCAGCGGCTTGGCCTGCCACGCAACGGGTGCGTTTTCGGCAAGCCAGCGGCAGGAGGCGCTGCCGGGCCGGTCGTTGATTATGGTGCGTTTTTGCAGACCGCAAATCTTTTGCCACAGCGCCAGAAAACTATCGGGGTGCCCGACCATTTCGTAAACGATATTGGCGTCGCCGTTGCACCCGGCCAGTGCGTAACCGGCCGTCTCCGTATTTATTCCGCAGCGCAGCAAATAAACGGCTTCTGCCGGGGGCGGCAACTGGCGGTAATCGTCGTCGCAACGCAATGTCAACGGATCAAGCCACCGCTGCCTGATGCTCTCGATTGGCCGGAAGCTCGCCGAATTCGCTGGCGTCATTTCCACGTCATCGGGCGGCTCGGCGGCGCTTGCTGAACTTGCCATCTCGCCCAGCAGTCCGCAGTCGCTGGCAACCCAGCCAAGGCGCGCATAAAACGCCGGTTTTGCGGCCCACAGAACGGCGAAATCGGCCCCGTCCCGCCTTGATTTTTCTGCGGCCCATGCCAGCAAGCGGCTGGCCATGCCTTCCTTGCGCCGCAGCGGGTGGGTGTAGACCGCGCCGAACATGACTCCCCGGAATAACTCCCCGTTATCCAGCCAGTTAAAGTGCCTGGCGACAAGCGCGGAAACAATTGCGCCATTTTCCTCGGCGACAAAAATATTATCTCGATTTGCCGGGCAATACACTGCGGGAAAGCGTTGCGCCAAGGAAACCCGGCGACCCTTGCCAAATATAAATTCCTCGTCCAGCAGGGGGAGCAGTCTTTCCAGATCGCCGGGAGTTGCGGTACGGATAGCGGCAGCCACTCACCACCCCGAAAGAATGGCCTCGGCGACGCGTTCCCGCTCTTCCGCCCCAACCCACCAGCCGCACGGGATGCTGATGTTCAGCGCGTCGAACACGTCCACGCCCGGCAAATTCTGCCGCGCTCCGCCAAAACATGAATAAGCGTCATTGCGCAAGTGCAGGCGTTGCGCGCCGATGCCGCAGGAAACCAGTTTACGCACCAGATCGTCGCGCCGCTCGGCAAGCAGAGAATAAGTCCAGTAGCCGGAAACGCTGCCCTTATGCCTCTTGAGCAGGCGCACGCCCGGTATACCGGCGAGGGCGGTCTCGTAAAAACTACCGTTGGCGCGATGTTGCGCCACGATCCGATCCGCATGGCGCAGCCCTTCGGCCCCCAATATGGCGGCGATTTCGTTCATGGGAAAATTGAAACCGGCAACAGGAATGTCGAAACGCGGGTTGAGATCGCCGTTTGGCAGGCGGAACGAAGAGCAGTCTATGCCGAAGCGGCGCAAGCGCCGCGCCGCTTCCACGTCATCCGCATTTTTCGCCAGCAGCGCCGCACCCTCGCCGCAACTGATGTGCTTGGTGGCATAAAACGAGTAAACGGTGAAATCAGATTCTCCCCCGAGCCGCCTGCCATTGTATTCCGCGCCGAACGCTGCGCTGGCATCCTCGATCACTTTGATGCCGTGTTTCTTTGCCACCGCCACGATGGCGGCGATATCTGCCACATCCCCCGACCAATGGTAAACGAGGATGGCACGGGTTTTTTCGGAGACAAGCCCATCAATCCTGCCGGTTTCGATCATTCCGGTCAGGGGGTCAATATCACACCACACCGGACGCGCGAACAGGTTGGCAATGGGCATGAGAGTGGCGGAGCAAGCCAGGGGAGAAACGATTACTTCGTCGCCGGGGCGTACTCCTGCCTGATAGAGCGCCAGCGTGAGCGCGCCGGATGCATCGTTGAGCGCAGCCACATCCGGATTGCCGAGCCATGCGGCAAAACGGGTTTCAAACGCGCTTACCTGCGGCCCGGTGGCCAGCCGCCCGCTTTCCAGCACGGGTTTGAGTGCCGCATGGGCGCTTTCCGGCATGAAGACCTTGAACAGGGGAATGGAAATCTGCGCCATTGCCGCCTACCATCCTTGCCGGATGACATCCGCGATATATTCCCGCCGCTCATCGTCCACCCACCAGCCGCAAGGGATGTGGGTCATCTTTTCGTAAAATGCGTCCAGCCCCGGCAGCTCGCAGCGGCTGGCGGCAAACACCGAATGGCGGTCATTGCGCTTGTGTACCTGCGAGCTGGCAATGCCGTGCGCGGCGAGATGACGGGAAAATTTTTCACGCTCCTCCACCAGCACGGTATAGAACCAGTAGGATGGCTCGGCCTGTTCTTCCCAGCGGCACAGCGAAAGCCCCGGTATGCCTTGTAAAGCTTGGTCGAAGTAACGGCCGTTGGATATGTGGCGCGCGATGACCGGCGCGATGTGGTCGAGCTGCACCAGGCCGATGGTGGCCGTGACGTTGTTCATGTGATATTTGTAACCCACTTCCGCCACATCCACCTCGGTGCGCGAGGCGGCGCGGTCAATGCCGAACCAGCGGAACTTGCGCCCTGCGCCGAGCAGCTTTTCCCTGTCGCCCGGCCCGTTGCAGGCAAGCATGCCGCCATCCACAGTGGTCATGTGCTTGATCGCTTGCAGCGAGAACATGACGAATTCGGAATGCGTGCCTACCGGCGCCCCGGAGTAGCGCGCGCCGAGCGCATGGGCAGCGTCCTCGATCACCGGAATACCGCGCGCTGCGGCAGCGGCGCGGATGCCGTCCAAAGGAGCTGGGGTGCCGCCGTAATGAACGACCAGCACGGCACGGGTGCGCCCGGTCATTTTTTCCGCTACGGCAGCCGCAGACAGGTTGCCGTTGGCGGGATCAACATCGGCCCACACGATTTTCCCACCGGCATGCAATATCGCCATGTTGGTCGGCTCTGCGGTCATGGCGGTGGAAATTACTTCGTCACCCGGTCGGACGCCAGCCAGCACCAGCGCGCCATGCAGCGCTGCGGTGCCGGAATAGAAGGAAAGAATATCCGGGCTGCCGATGAATTCTCCAAAGCGGCGCTCGAATTCAACCACCGGCGCTCCCTCTGAAATCTGGCCGCTATACAGGATTTCTTCGAGACGCGGCATGAGCGCCGCGCGCGGCGGCAGGAACACCTTAAACAAAGGGATATCGGCGTAAGAATTAGGGCTCATCCGGCATTTCCATGGGCAATCAAATGATCGTAGGATGTGCTGACGAAGGAAGCGCATCGTTCGCGATTGATGCGCTTCGTACCTCAGCGCATCCTACCCCTGCCTCCTTGTACATGACATGTGGACAGCGCACCTTTAACCCACGCAAAGTTCAGATGAACCAGAATTAGAAGTTGGAGAATTCGCCACCAGCCATCTCCATATCCTCGAATTCCTTGTCGGCGCGAACGATCAGCCGCTTGATCTGCTCTTTCTCCACCAGACTGTCAAAGGAGCTGTATTCGGTGCGCAGGTGATCGAAATGCACCTTGTTCCACCATGGGTGGATTTTGTAGTAATCGCCCAAGTCTTCGGTGCGGATCAATTCCTCTTCGGTGAGCATGATCTCGTTCAGCTTCTCGCCCGGCAACATGCCGATCAGATCATATTCCAGCGGTTTGCCTGCCTCCTCGCTGATGATCGCCGCGAGGTCGGTGATGCGCGCGGACGGGGCTTTGCGCACGAAGATTTCACCGCCTTGCTGCTGCTCTGCGGCGTACAGCACCAGATCAATGGCATCGTTGAGCGTCAGCAGGAAGCGCGTCATGCGGTCATCGGTGATGGTCAGGCGGCTGCCGGTGGCAAGCAGGCGGCGGAACAGCGGAATGACTGAACCGCGCGAGCGCAGCACGTTACCGTAGCGCACGCACGCAAAGCGGGTGCCGCGATTGAGGCGCGACCGGTTGCCTTTCAGCACGATACGCTCCTGCAATGCCTTGGTCATGCCCATCACGTTGACCGGCTTGACCGCCTTGTCGGTGCTAACCATGACAAATGCCTCCAGGCCGTTGCGCAGGGCGGCGTCCACCACATTTTGCGCGCCGGTCACGTTGGTGTAGATAGCTTCATGGGGAAAATTCTCGCAAGCCGGCACTTGTTTCAGTGCGGCAGCGTGGAACATGATGTCAATGCCGCTCATCGCCTCGTCCAGGCATTCTCGGTTGCGCACGTCGCCGATCACGAAAGAAAGGTTGGTGCGCCCGCGATAGAACACGCGCATGTCATGCTGTTTTTTTTCGTCGCGGCTGAGGACGCGCACTTCTTTCGCGCCAAGATCGAGCAGGCGGCGCACGATAAAATTACCGAACGAGCCGGTGCCGCCAGATACGAGAATAGATTTCTGAGAGTAATCCATTTGGGAGTCTTTCTGGTTGATATACGAGCTTGTTTCAACAGGCAGGCCGATTTTACACGATACCGGTTGGAGTGACGGGAGAACTGCTCACAGCGGAATCCGTAGGTGAACCATGCAACGAAAATGCAGTATGCTCCGCTTTTGCTGCCCCATTAAAATTGGGGAGCCGAGGAGAATTTATTTACCCTGAAGCGGATCAACTGCAAACTCCCCTACCCAATTTTTGCGAGATGGGCAATGAAACCGCCCATCCCTGTTTACCCCGCCATAAAGGGGGGGTTACCACGCAGGCTGCGCATTGTTTTAGAGGAAAGTTGAAATACATCAACGCTGGCTGGAAAGAGAAAGCGGGCGGTCCCACACATGAGCAAACCCGGACGCAACGACCCCTGCCCCTGCGGCAGCGGGAAAAAATACAAACAGTGCTGCGAACGGCGCGAAGCATCAGCGGCATCCATCCGCCAGTCGCGCGCCCTGCATTTTAATCACGGCTACTCGCTCAGACAGGCGAACAGACTGGACGAGGCGGCAGAAAGCTACCGCAAAGCGCTTGCTCTTGACCCCTGTTTTGCCGATGGATACGTCAACCTGGGCAACGTGCTTTACGAGCAAGGCAAGCTGGATGAAGCGGCAGAGACTTACCGCAAGGCACTCGCGCTTAATCCGGATTCGGCCCAGGCGCACTACAATCTGGGCAACGCGCTCCACGACCAGGACAAGCTGGGCGAAGCCGCCGAATGCTACCGCCGCACGCTCGCGCTCAAGCGGGATTTTGCCGATGCGCACAACAATCTCGGGCTTGCGCTCCAGAAACAGGGTGAAGTGGACAAAGCGATTGCCTGTTACCAGAAAGCGCTCGCGCTCAAGCCGGATTACGCCGAAGCGTACAGCAACCTGCTGTTCCTCTACGGCTCCCAAGCCTCGCTCGACAAACAGGCGTATCCCGCGCTGGCGCGCGGATGGGAACGCGCCTGCGTGCCCGCGCAGGAACGACAAGCGGCCCGCCACCGAACCTTTAAACGCTCGCCGCTCACTGGCCGACGGCTGAAAGTAGGTTACGTATCGGGAGATTTCCGCCAACATGCGGTGAGCTATTTCGTCGAGCAGCTTTTCGCCCATCACGACCGGGCGCGGGTGGAGGTATTCGCCTACTCCAACCACGGCAAGCGGGACGCAGTCACGGTGCGCTTGCAGGCGCTCGCGGGCCGCTGGGTTCCCGTCTTCGATGCAACAGACGCCGCAGTCCGCGCGCGCATCGAGGCGGACGAAATTGACGTGCTGGTGGATCTTTCCGGACACTCGGCATACAACCGCCTCGGGGTGTTCGCGCGCCGCGCCGCGCCGGTGCAGGCGTTTTATCTGGGTTTCATGTCCAGCACCTGGCTGACCGAGATGGACTACTGGATAGGCGACACCCTCCTGACACCGCCTGAAACAGACAACCACTTCAGCGAGCAGGTGTGGCGTCTGCCGCGCGTATCGGTGTGCTACGGCGGCAAACCGGACGCCCCTCACCCGAACTGGCGACCGAATCCAGATGGCACCGTGCGGATAGGGAGCTTCAACAATCTGCTTAAACTGACTCCGGCAACCTTTGCACTCTGGGCGCAGGTGCTGCGCGCTCTGCCGGAAACCGGGCTGCTGCTTAAGACCAGAGAGCTGGCCGACCCCGGCAACCGGCGGCGCATCCTGGACGTGATGGCCGGCCACGGCATTCCCTCCGAGCGCATCGAACTCGCGGACAGCAGCGCTACGCCAGAGTGGCGGGATCACATGGCTTATTATGACCGGCTGGACATCGCGCTCGACCCGGCAGGAAGCTGGGGCGGCAACACCACCACCTGCGACGCGCTGTGGATGGGCGTGCCGGTCATCACCCTCGAAGGGGAGCGCACGGCCACGCGCATGACCGCTTCGATGCTGGACGCCATCGGCCACCCAGAGTGGGTGGCGCGCTCGGAGACGGAATACGTGGAAAAAGTGGTTGCGCTCGCCCGCGACGTGGAGGGGCGCAAAGCGCTACGCTTGGCCCAGCGCGAGCGCATGGCCGCCAGCTCCCTGTGCGACGCGCGCGGCTTGGCCGAGAGCCTGGAGAACGCTTATTTTGAGACGTTCCGGCGCTGGCTGGAAAGAACGCGTAGCGCGTAGGCTGGGGTGAGGCACGAACCCCAGCATTCATGGTCCGGAAACGCTGGGGTTCGCAAGCTCACCCCAGCCTACGGCTACTGGAAAAACAAAACGGACGCCCCCGTACATGAGCAAACCCGGACGCAACGACCCCTGCCCCTGCGGCAGCGGAAAAAAATATAAGCAATGCTGCGAGCGGCGTGCAGCTGCTTCGGAGAGCGCCAGCCCCGATGCGCACGCGGCAGCCCTGCAAACCGCACTGGCGCACTACCGCGCCGGGCGCCTGCCCGAGGCCGGGGCGCTTTACCGGCAAATTCTTCAAGCCGACCAGAACCACCCGGACGCGCTGCATTACCTGGGCGCCATCGCCAGCGCAGAGGGCCGGCACCGCGATGCCGCCGACATGATCGGCAGGGCGATACGCATCCGCCCCTCGCGCGCCATGCACTACAATCTGGCCAATGCGCTCCGAAGGCTGGGCGACCTGGATGGGGCGGTGCAAAGCTACCGCGAAGTGCTTGCTCTTGACCCAGGTTTTGCCGATGGGTATGTCAACCTCGGCAACGTGCTCTACGAGCAAGGCAAGCTGGACGAGGCAACAATAAACTACCGCAAGGCGCTATTGCACAAACCGGATTCTGCCCAGGCGCACTACAACCTGGGAAATGTACTCTTTGAACAAGGCAAACTGGGCGAAGCGACCGAATGCTACCGCCGCACAATCACGCTCAAACCGGATTTCGCCGATGCGCACTACAACTTGGGAAACGCGTTGCGGGCACAAGGCGAGCTGGGCGAGGCGGCAAAAAACTACCGCGCTGCTTTATCGCTCAACTCGAACGATGCCAAAGTACTTATCAGCCTGTGCGATACCCTGCAAGCGCTTGGCAATCTGGATGAGGCGATCCCTTGTTACCGCAAAACGCTCGCGCTCAGGCCGGATTTCGCAGAGGCCCACATCAGCATGGGGGCCATGCTAAAAAACCTTGACAGGCTGGACGAGGCGCTGGAGCACTACCGCAAAGCCATTGCGCTCAAACCGGATTTCGCCGATGCGCACAACAACCGGGGAAACGCGTTGCGGGCACAAGGCGATCTGGGCGGAGCGATCGTCAGTTTCCGCAGAGCACTCGAGCTCAAACCTGATCATGCCGATGCTTACAGCAACCTGCTGTTCCTTTACGGCTACCACGGCACGCTCGATTCACTGGAATATCTTGCCGCAGCGCGCGGCTGGGAGCTGGCTTGCGTGCCCGAAGAAGAACGGCAAGCGGCTTGCCGCAGGGCCTTCAAGCGCTTGCCGCTCGCCGGTCGGCGGCTAAAAGTGGGTTACGTATCTGGGGATTTCCGGCAACATGCGATAAGCTATTTCATCGAGCAGGTCTTCGCCCGACACGACCGGGCGCGCGTGGAAGTGTTCGCCTACTCCAACCACGGCCAGCGGGATGCCGCCACCGGGCGGCTGCAAGCCTTGGCCGAGCACTGGATCACCATCGCACATCTTTCCGACGCCCAAGTGCTGGAGCGCGTCTGGGCGGATGAGATTGACGTGCTGGTGGATTTGTCTGGCCACGTTGCGTACAACCGCCTGGGGGTGTTCGCCCGCCGCGCCGCCCCAGTACAGACGCACTATCTGGGGTTCTTCGCCAGCACCGGGCTGAGCGAGATGGACTACTGGATAGGCGACGGCATCCTGACCCCGCCGGAAACGGGCGCTCATTTCAGCGAGCAAGTCTGGCGGTTGCCGCGCGTGTGGGTGTGCTATGGGGGCAAGGCGGACGCCCCGCACACCGCATGGCGCCCAGACCCGGACGGCACGGTATGGATTGGCAGCTTCAACAACCTCGGCAAGCTCACGGCCGCGACGCTGGCCCTGTGGGCGGAAGTGCTGCGCGCCCTTCCCGAGGCCAAGCTGCTGCTCAAAACCAGATGCTTGACCGACCCCGGCAACCGGCGGCGCATCATGGACGAAATGGCCGGGCACGGCGTCGCGCCAGAGAGGATCGAACTGCTGGACGCCACAGCCACCCCCGGCTGGGAAGCGCACATGGCCTGCTACGACCGGCTGGACATCGCGCTCGACCCGGTGGGCGGCGTGGGCGGCGGCACCACCACCTGCGACGCGCTGTGGATGGGCGTGCCGGTGATCACCCTGATGGGGGACCGCATGGCCTCACGCATGACGGCCTCGATGCTGGATGCCATTGGCCACCCGGAGTGGGGGGCGCATTCCGAGGCGGATTATGTCGCCAAGGTAGCCGCCCTTGCCCACGACCTTGAAGGAAGAAAATCGTCAAGGGCAAGCCAGCGTGCGCTTATGGCCGCCAGCCCGCTGTGCGACGCGCGCGGCTTGGCCGAGAGCCTGGAGAACGCTTATTTCGAGATGTTTGAACGGTGGCTGACAAAACAAACCGAGCAACCCCATATATGAGCAAACCCGGACGCAACGACCCCTGCCCCTGCGGCAGCGGGAAAAAATACAAGCAGTGCTGCGAACGGCGTGCAGCTGCCACGGAGAGCGCCAGCCCCGGTGCGCACGCTGCATCCCTGCAAGCCGCACTGGCGCACCACCGCGCCGGGCGGTTGCCGCAGGCCGAGGCGCTCTACCGGCAAATTCTTCAAGCCGAGCCGGACCACCCTGACGCGCTGCACTATCTGGGCACCATCGCCTCGGCCACCGGCAGGCAGCGCGATGCCGCCGAGCTCATCGAAGAAGCGATACGCATTCGCCCCTCGCGCGCCATGCACTACAACCTCGGCAACGCGCTCAAGGCGATGGGAGACACGGATGGCGCGGAACGGAGCTACCGCGCGGCGCTCGCTCTCGACCCGGGCTACGCCGAGGCGCACGTCAACCTGGGCAACTCCTTGCAGGCGCAGGGCAAGCTGGAAGATGCGGTCGGGCACTACCGCCGCGCGCTCCAGCTCAAACCGGATCTGGCCGATGCGCACGTCAACCTCGGCAACGCGCTCAACGAACTGGGCAAGTTGGACGAGGCTGTTAGCTGCTTCCAGAAGGCGCTCGCCCTGAAGCCCGGCTTCACCCAGGCATTGAGCGGCCTGCTTTACTTGTACGCTTTCACCCGACTGGTTCCTCCCGAACAGGAGTGCGATCTTGCCGCCAACTGGGAACATATTGCCCTGAGCGAAAGCGAGCGCGCCATCGCGCACCAAAGATTTCCCGGCCAACCCGACCTCCCCCCGCGCGCCGGAAGAAAACTGAAGGTGGGCATCGTTTCCGCAGAACTGGGCCAGCACGCCGTAGCCGAGTTTCTGGAGCCGCTCCTGGAACAGATAGACCGCAACCGCTTCCATGTCACCCTGTATCCGACTGCCGCCAGAACCGAGCCTCGGGCCGCCCGTTTCAGGGAGCTGGCCGACACCTACACCTCGCTGGTCGGGGTGCCGGACAAGGAAGCGGGCGACTTGATACGGTCGGATAGCATAGACGTCCTGGTGGACACCACCGGGCACATGAAGGGTTGCAGGCTGGGTATATTCGCCCGCCGCTCCGCGCCGGTACAGTGCCATTACATCGGCTATCACGGGACGACCGGACTGACAGAGATGGACTGGTTCATCGCCGACGACGTGCTTTTACCCCCCGCCTGCGATGTGCATTTCCGCGAAGGTATCTGGCGGTTGCCGCGCCTGTGGATCGCCTACCGAGGCGACACCTCGCTGCCCGCCAGCAATTGGCGGCCCAATCCAGGCGGAACGATCTGGCTCGGCTCATTCAACAACCTGACCAAAGTCACCGGTGAGACGCTCGCGCTATGGGCCAAAGTAATGAACGCCCTGCCGGAATCGCGGCTCCTGCTCAAAGATATCAAAACCGCCGACCCGGGCGTCCGGCAACGCATAGCGGCAGAGCTTTTCCGGCACGGCATCGCTGGCGGGCGCGTGGAATTTGCCGCCTGGGTGAGCGGCTGGCCACAACACATGGCCCTTTATGACCGCCTCGACATCGCGCTGGATGCCATCCCCCTGAACAGTGGCACCACGGCGTTTGACGCCTTGTGGATGGGCGTTCCTCTGGTTGCGCTGGAAGGCAACTGGATGGGTGGAAGAATGACCTGCTCCATGCTGACCGCACTCGGAAAGCCCGAGTGGATAGCGAAAAACGAAGCGGAGTACGTTGCTATCGTGGCGGCGCTCGCCCGTGACGTTGAGAAGAGAAAATCGCTCAGGGCAAGCCAGCGCGCCCTCGTAGCAGGCAGTCCGTTATGCGACGCGCAGGGCTTGGCCAAGGCGCTCGAAGATGCCTTCGAGGCGATGTTTGATCGGTGGACGGAAAAACAGAATGTGCGGACACCCTCCACTGCCAGAAGAAACGTGGTATTTGTCGGCGACAGCATTACCCGGGGGACTTACAATTCCGCCCGCGAGACTTACACGTCGTTTGCCGACCGCGCCCTGTCCGGCCTGCCGGAGGCCTACCCCGCATATACCTGGCACGTTTATAACGAGGGGGTGAACAGCTCGTGCACCAGAGACTGGGTGCAGTGGGCAGATTCCAAGGTAATCGCGCACCGCCCCACGGATGTCGTCATTTGTCTGGGTATCAATGATGCTGCGGACGACTCGTTTACCTACCATGTTCCGCTTGCGGAATTCCAGAATAATTTGCAGGCCATCATCTCAAAAATCCGGGCGCACAACCGGTCAACCCGCATTATTCTGATCAACATTCCGCTCATCCATCCGGCCAAACAGACCTTGGGAAGAACCGACCCCTACCGGACGCAATACCGAAAGATTATATGTTCAGTCGCCGAGGCGACCGGCTGCGGGATGGTTGATGCCTTTGCGAAAATGGAACAGCTTTCCGGCCAAGCGGATTTTGATCCCTATTATTTCAGCGATGACGGCATTCACTTGAGCGACGCATCACACGTGTTGATCCACCAGAAACTTCTGCCGCTGTTCGGGAGCGGCAGTTGACGAAAACCCTTCTTTGCCAAGATACTGCTGGCAGGCACTTCTAAAAATTGCACTTCGACAGGCTCAGTGCGAACGGCCATTATTATGAATCAGCAAGTTATCCGTTCGTGCTGAGCCTGTCGAAGCATGAACGGATAATTTTTAGAGGTGCCCTACCGGCTTATTCAACCTTCCCGGATTTTTTAAAGCATGCTCCCTTCACAAACAACAAACTCCCCGGACTGGCGCACTCCACCCGAAGCCAAGCCCGATCTCAATTTTGTGGTGCGGGATTTGCAGCGCACGTTTCTGCGCGTGGCCGACAACCTGCGCTGGTACGAACAGACCTGGCTCGGCGTCCCGATCTGGCAGCTTCCCGAAGACCTGGTGGCGTTGCAGCGCATCGTTTTTGACGCCAATCCGAAGTGGATCGTCGAGACCGGCACCAAGTTTGGTGGTTCGGCCATCTTTTTTGCTTCGCTGCTGGCGATGATGGGGCGCACCTCCGATCAGGGTGGCGGCGTCATCACGGTGGACATACACGAAACGGCGGAAGCGCGGGAACTGCTGCAAGACAAGCCGCACCGTTTCGCCCCACTGGTGCGGCAGCGGTTGGTCGGTGACGCCAAGGCACCCGAGATGCTTGCCGCCATGCGCGCCACCATCGCCGCCGACCCCGGCCCGGTGCTGGTTTTTCTGGATGACTGGCACGATGGCGACCATGTTTACGCCGAGTTGCAGGTGTATTCCAAACTGGTGGCACCGGGAGAAATCCTGATCGTCGCAGACACTACCTTCGAGGATCTGGCGGACACGCCGGTGGTTGTACCGAGCGAAAAATATCCGGATGCGAAGCGCTCCAACCCGAGGGTGGCGTTAAAACGCTTTCTGGCGGAACGCGACGATTTTGTGGTGGTTCCGGATTACACGTCAACTGCCATCAGCAATTTCCCGGACAGCGTGCTGCGCAGGGTAGCCTAGCCCGGCCATCACTCAAGATAGGCGCACAGCCCGGCGGTGTCCGCAGTCACGTTGGGGCGCGATTCGTAAATGATGCCGATCACGCCCAGCGGCACGCGCATCCTGCCGACCTGGATGCCGGAAGGGCGGTATTTCAGCTCGCTGATTTCGCCGATGGGGTCGGCCCGTTGCGCGATCTGCCGCAAGCCTTCCGCCATGCCGCTTATGGATTTATCGGTGAGGGTGAGGCGGTCAACCGATGCGGCATCCAGGCCGTTGGCGCGCGGCGGCGACATCCCTGGCGTTCTCCGCGATGAGCTGCGCAGAGTTTTCCACGATGATCCGGGCGATGGCTTCCAGCGCGCGATTCTTGGCATTGGTGCCAACCTGCGCCATGATGCGCGAAGCGGCACGCGCCTGCTGCCCGGTTTGCTGCATATATGCCTTAATGTTTTCCATGACATTTCCCGTGTTGCGAGTGGCGGGCATTTTAACACCCCGATGGAGTTCGTAGCTCGGAGTGTCAGATGTGGCGAGTCCTTCGGGTCGCAGGCAAAATACCAGCACTGCTTGTGGCAAACAGGTGCTGATAATTGTTTGATTATGGCGCGCCCGAAGAGATAAATCTGGGTACTGGATAAGAGAGCTTTATTCTGACTTAACGTTTGAGTTAGGCCGCATTCTCAACCTTGGCAGGGGACGAACCTGAACTGGTCAGCGATACCTGATGGCGATGGCCTTTAGACCATATCCCTGTTGAGCTGCATAAACCATGCTGCCGATGGGAACGCCCAAACCGTAGCTGCCGCTCTGGCCAAGAAGTACGACGCCATCGGCGCCGATCTCCCTAGCCTTCATCAGTATCTGCTGCATATTCCAGTTGTCGTCCGTATCCCCGCAGGAAATTTCGGCAAATTCAATGAAGTCTCGTTGGGGCCTCGCTACTCGATAAACATCAATTGGCGCATCCAGGGCCTTTGCGGTGTATGCGGAACCGAAAAGGGACACCGTCGGTGACGCCATCAGGAAGCCAGTGCTGGCACAGCTACAGCAGAGCGCCGAGGTCAAGACCACTGCCAGTGCCATGCGAGTCATGCTTTCTCCGTTCGTGCTATTCCGACGCTGAGATCTAAGCAGCATCGAGTGGCTGACTCGTGCGGCCTAACGTGCTATTGATCCGGCACGGTGAAGTATTAACTCCGTTCGGCCTGAGCGTGTCGAAGGCCGTGAATCCGTTCATGTTTCGACAAGCTCAACACGAACGGGCTTCAAACATAACCTGGCCGGATCAATAGTGTAGTGCTGCACTCTTGACGATACTTATGTGCAAACCTATGTAGGTCGGGCTTTAGCCCGACATGTCGGGTTTAAACCCGACCTACAATAACGCTCTGGCGGTTCGCATAAGTTCCAGATAACGTGCACCACTACACTAGATCAGGGGCGCGAGCCTCTTTGCGGCGAAGCGTCCCTCTGGAGCGCGTTATGCGTTACCTGTTGCACCGAGTTGTGCCAAATGAGTCTGTGCGGCATGTAGTACCATCTGAACCCCGGGTTGTGCCAAAAGAGTCAGTACGCCAAGAATTCCCCTGGTTGTCACGAGTAGTGCCAAAGGAGTCTGTTCGGTAAGTGCTGCCGTCAGCGCCTCGGGTGGTGCCGAATGAGTCGGTACGCCACGAATTACCCTGATTGTCTCTGGTGGTACCAAAAGAATCGGTTCTGTATGTCGTCCCATCGCTACAACGGGTGGTACCGAATGAATCGGTTCTGCAGGATAGGTCCGCCGCCATTGCTGTGCTGATCGCGCCAAAGGTAAAAATTGCCAAGGCGAATTTCATGAGTTTCATCGTGCTCTCCTTTCGGTTGATGTGGCCGTGCCAAAACGCATAACGTCGCCCATGAGCGACCGAGCAGGCGGGCGAAGCCCGCTTGCGAAGGACCGTCTCGATGGGCCGGTTAGAACTCACCTCTCCCCCCTGTTTCCCGGTGGCCTTTCTATTTTGGTCGTTGCCCTGTCGCGTGCTCAAGCCGCCTCATCAGGAGTTCTTCAAGCTCCCGTAGGTTCTGGTATTCGGGACAATTGTACGCAGCGAGATCGAAGTGAATAAGCGTCGCAGTGCGACGAAAAAGGATCACGCGACGCCCCAGTGCATGCGCGTAGCCGACTTCGTAGTAAACGCTAGGCCTTTCTCCCGATAGATCCGCAAAGAGAAATTCGGCAGTTCTGATTTCATCGAGGATTCTCTTCGTAATGATGTCTTCGTGCTCGATATCGTCAGCGCGAACTGCCTCAACTCCAAACTTGGCAAAGCACCGTTTGACGGTATCAGCAACATCTGTCAGTTCTGGCTTCTCCCGCTGCATGGACATCATCATGAACGCCGTCCCTGGGCGGTAACCGGCGGGAGCGGAGAGGCCGCTACCAACAATTGCGACACGGCCATCTTGAACTCCGGCGCCCACAAGTTCGAGAACTCCTCGCAAGCGGCCTGCCCATTCATCGAAGCGTTTTGCCGCTTCGCGGGGTGACATAGCTAGCTCCTCGGATTGGCCGGCGGGCTTAATGCCGAGGACCTGCCCCTCGTCGTGGAGAACTTCTGGATCCCAATGTCGATAGTCCGCAAGACGAAGTGCGGCACGCATACCTTTTGTGGCATGACCGATTTCCTTACCATCGGAATCGGAAAGCATGGGCGAGCGCCGTACAGCTTCGCTCGCTTGAGGTGCAAGTTCGACCAATTGAGCGATGATCTCATTGCCTTCTTTCAGGACGGCTTCTGGAAGTTTCGCCCGGTAGTTGGCAGCCCCGAACTCGAATTCCTCATTGGCGAGGATATCCGCGACGCGGTCGAGATACGTACGCCCGGCTGCGCAGATCTTCTCGATGCCTTCGAGTAGTACCTTTGCTTCCTCAGTGGGCATGGCGACCTAGCCTGTGAGTTCAACGTAAAGTAGGTGGCAAAAACGCCGGATATGCTGGTGACAATTGCCACATATCCTGTGGAATTTTCTTTTCCACATTGATTTTGAACAAGCTTGATGGTGCAAACAAGGCGTCACCTTAGATCAAAAGCGGCATTTTCTCTTCCCGCGTTCAAGTAACACGGGAGAGCTATAAATTATGAGCATCGGACATTATCAATAAAGCCCAACATTAGCAATATGCCCAAAGGCATACACTCTCCGAGAAGGCTTTGCGTTGCCACCGGATAGCGGTCACCACCGCAGAATCATCCAGCAAGGAATTGTTGATGTGCACTTCTAAAAATTCACATTTCGTCGCTCCCGCGCAGGCGGGAGCCCAGTCAATTCATCAAGCTGGATTCCCGCCTTCGCGGGAATGGCGAATTTTTTGAAGAGCCTTGATGTTTATATGTCATTACGCCATCCGCCTCCGGCCACAGGCCGGGGAACAGATATTTGAGGCTGAAGAATGGCAAGGCCGGTTCCAGCGCGCCGAGCCTTGAAGAAGATTTAACCAGCCTCTGCTCCAGCAGGTTGCCGATCACCCGTGTCGCAGTGCGATCCGACGTATCCGGCATCACCTTGAATTCGCCGCGCTCCAATTTCCCCTCGACGAACAGCCGGTGCAGCGCGCGCCCCAGCAGCTCCGGGCGCAGCTTGCTGCGGTGGTGCAGCAACGGGCCGCGCCGTGCACCGGGAACTGGCCATCGAATTGCTTTGATAATCAGGCTGCCAGCGGCATCACCTGCTCAAGTTGCTCCTTGATCGAACTGCGCGCCTCACGCAATTCATATTCATCCTGCAATCCCATCCAGAATTGCACGGAAGTACCGAAAACTTTTGCCAAGCGCAGCGCAGTATCGGCTGTAACGCCGCGCTTGCCCAGCACGATTTCGTTAATGCGGCGTGGCGGCACACCTATGGCGTTTGCCAACCTGGTTTGACTTATTCCCATCGGAATCAGGAATTCTTCCATGAGAATTTCGCCCGGGTGAATATTCTTCAATTTATTCATCGCTTGCTCCTTAATGGTAATCAACTATCTCGACTGTGTCAGGCCCGCTATTTGTCCACACAAAACAGATACGCCATTGATCGTTGATTCGAATGCTGTGCTGGCCCTTTCGTTCGCCCTTCAATGCTTCAAGCCTATTGGCTGGCGGGATTCGCAAATCATCCAGCGTCTGCGCCTTATCGAGCATGAACAGCTTGCGCAGGGCAACCTGCTGAATATCGCGAGGCGGCTTGCGCGACACTTCGCCTTGCCAGATTTTCTCAGCCTCTCTTGAGGCAAATCCGATAATCATGCGTCAGCATAACGCATCTCGTTATCCCCTTCAACAGAGATACGCATTCAGTGGCCGGATTGTCCTTCTCAAGCCACAAACTTGAGAACCCTTCGAAGAGCAATTTATAGAGGTGCCCTCAAGTCTGGCAAATCTGCCTGGCTATGCAGCATCTGTCCAAGCCTACCTGTTAAAATGCGCGCCTTGATTTGAGCGCGCCTCTACATGTCTGACATCCTGAAAAAAATCCTCGCCGTCAAAGCGCAGGAAGTAGCTGCCACAAAAACAGCCTTCCCTTTGGCGCAAATCCGCACCGAGGCGGAGCAGGCAGCAGCAGCGCGTGATTTTGTTGGCGCGATCCGCGCCAAAATCGCGGCGGGAAGCCCTGCCGTGATCGCGGAAATCAAGAAGGCCAGCCCGAGCAAGGGGGTGCTGCGCGCCGATTTCCGCCCCGCCGAAATCGCCGCCAGCTATGCGCGAAATGGTGCGGCGTGTTTGTCGGTGCTGACCGACGAGCAGTTTTTCCAGGGCAGTGCGGAGTATTTACGACAGGCGCGCGCAGCCTGCCCCATTCCGGTGTTGCGCAAGGATTTCATGGTGGATACCTACCAGATCTACCAGGCGCGGGCGATGGGGGCGGATGCCATCCTGCTGATCGCGGCTGCGTTGGGCGTAAAGCAGATGCAGGAATTCGAGGCGCTGGCGCACAGCCTCAACATGGCGGTGCTGGTGGAAGTGCATGATGGGGAGGAGCTGGAGGCTGCCTTGAAGTTGAAGACCCCGCTCATCGGCGTGAACAACCGCAACCTGCGCACTTTTGAGGTGAGCCTGCAAACCACGCTGGACTTGCTGCCGCGCATTCCGCCAGACCGCATCACCGTCACCGAGAGCGGCATTCTGCAGGCGGCAGATGTGCAATTGATGCGCGGGCGGGGCGTGCATGCTTTCCTGGTGGGCGAAGCGTTCATGCGCGCGGCTGATCCTGGGGCCGAACTAGCGCGGGTATTCGAGGTCAGGCAGTAGCCGCCCGCTTTTTTATTAGGGAAACGCAGATTTAATCCGTTCGTGGTGAGCCTGTCGAACCATGAGCGGATTAAATCTATAACAATCAAAGGGTGCCGCCAACCCTTCGACAAGCTCAGGGCGAACGGATGATTTATTCAGCGTTTCCTTAGCGGCCCAGCCGCAACCGCGCGCGCGGCAATTCCATCACATTCCTGATTTTGACATCCACATATGCCGGGCTGCGCATCGTGGTGCTCACCCATACTGTCCGCATCCCCAGCCGTTTTGCAGCCAGCAGATTTTCCGCGCTGTCTTCCACCATTACGCAGCGCGCCGGGTTCAGACGATATTTACGCAACAGCCGCACAAAGCCAGCCATCTGCGGCTTGGGCCGGTAGCGCGCCTGTTCGATGGCGAATACGCCATCGAACAGGTCATCCACGCGCAACAGTTCCAGCACGGCGTGCGCGTAGTGCTGCGGCGCGTTGGAAAACACCAGTTTCTTGCCCGGCAATTTTTTCAGCGCCTGGCGCAGGCGAGGCTCGCGCAGCACCATCTGCGGCAACTGCGGAAACTGGTGCGTATGCCACAGGAAGTGATCCGGGTCGGTGGCGTGGTGCCGCATCATCCCGCTCAAGGTGGCGCCGTAGCGCTGCCAGTACTGCACGCGCAAATCGCTCGCGGCCTGCTCGTCCAGTTGCAGGTGTTGCTGCAAATATGCAGTCATGCTGCGGTTGATGTGCGGGAAGATGTGCGGCGTCGCGTTGTGCAAGGTGTTGTCGAGGTCGAAGATCCATATCACCCCCCTCTCACGACGGGAGAGGGGGTGATGGAACGCCGCTTCAAGTCTTTCCCCCATCCTGGTAGATCGTTCCATTAAAACAATTACAAATAAACCGTTCGGCCTGAACTTGTCGAAGGCCGGTATTGGCAGGCAACGGGCGGTTCGACAAGCTCACCGCGAACGGTGATGATTTTGCTGGAACGTGCTACGGGCTCTTCCGTCGGGAGAGGGCGCTTGGCCTGCTCACCGGAAATACTCATTTGCTCTTGATGAGCGTCCCTACACCCTCGTCCGTCAATATTTCCAGCAGCAGCGCGTGCTCCACCCGGCCATCAATGATATGCACCGACCTCACCCCGCCGCGCGCCGCGTCCAGCGCCGAACCAATCTTGGGCAACATGCCGCCGGACAGCGTGCCGTCCGCCACCAACCCGTCAATCTGGGCGGGCGTGAGTCCGGTCAGCAGCCTGCCTTCTTTATCCAGCACCCCCGGCGTATTGGTTAGCAGAACCAGCTTCTCCGCGTTCAGCACTTCCGCCAGTTTCCCGGCCACCAGGTCGGCGTTGATGTTCAGCGTTTCCCCATCCGCGCTCACGCCGATCGGCGCGATGACCGGAATGAAATCGCCGGAATCCAGAAAGGTGATGATGGAAGGATCAATCGAGCTGATTTCGCCCACCAGCCCGATGTCCAGCATTTTCCCGGGCTCCTCGCTGCTTTCCAGCAGCATCTTGCGGGCGCGCATGAACGCGCCGTCCTGTCCGGTCAGTCCCACCGCCTTGCCGCCGTGCTTGTTGATGAGGTTGACGATGTCCTTGTTGACCTTGCCGAGCACCATTTCGACCACGTCCATGGTCTCTTCGTCGGTCACGCGCATTCCCTGTATGAATTCGCCCTCCTTGCCGACTCGCTTGAGCAGGTCGTTGATCTGCGGGCCGCCGCCGTGTACGACAACGGGGTTCATGCCCACCAGCTTGAGCAGCACCACGTCGCGCGCGAAACCCTCCTGCAACCTGGGGTCGGTCATAGCGTTGCCGCCGTACTTGATGACGATGGTCTTGTCGAAGAAACGCTGGATATAAGGCAGCGCCTCGGAGAGCGTGCGCGCTTTCTGTTCGGCGGTGGCGGCGGAGAAGGTCATGGCGGTTCCTCGCATGAGATTGCCGCACATTTTATCGCATTACCCCGCAACGCTAACGGTGATCCTGCACTTCGTGGTTGCGGTAATGCTTGTAGCTCAAGTCCAGCGGCTTGACCTCGGCTTCGATATCCAGCTTGAGGGTGCGTTTATCCGAGAATTCCACAGTCAAACTGACCGGAACCCTGTCGCCCACGTTCAGTTGCTTTTTCAAGCCGACCAGCATCAAGGCAAAATCCTTGTCGCCGAACACGACCGTGTAGCGTTTCGGCAAGCGCAGGCTGTCCACTTCGCGGGCCTTGATTTTGCCGCGCTCCGGATACAGGCGCTGTATCTTCACCGTTGCGGATAGCGGGCTGCTCACCGCAACCAGCCTCGCGGGCCTGATGCTGGTCAGGTTCATCTGCAAGGATGCCGCATCCTGCCCCGGCACGCTTTCCCGCAACCAGGGGTTGCTCGCCAGCACGTCGCCTGGCCCGGCCCAGGTATTGGCTGCAACTCCAAGCAGCAGGGCGCACACAGCATCTCTCCAGTTCACGAGTACCTCCTCGTCGGTTGGATATTTCGACCAAAACGGGTTGTTGCCGGGCCATCTGGCTACCCGTTAGTTGTCTTTCCGGCTGGTGGCCCCTTGAATATCCACATCTGGTAGAGCGACACCGTCCACTGGATGGCGAATGAGAACCCCATGAGCGCACCCCCGATAATTACGGCATATGCGAACGGTTCGGAAACCTTGGTTACCCACCATGCGCCGACATCCAGGAAAATCGCGATAAATGGCGTCGCCATCACCGCGCATTTCAGCCAGAGTTTTTCAAAATAGGCGTGGTTGAAAATCAGGCCGACCATGAAGAATATGAATGTCAGGCCGAACAGGTGGATATGCGAAACACGCACCAGGGTGCTGATGCTGACCCCGGTGTCAACGGCGGTCGTGACCTTGATCCCCTCGTAAGTGGTGACGTTCGGCAGGTGCGGGTTGGAGCCATCGTGGCACGCCTTGCACCGGGTTTGCATGATCGGCTTGATGGTGTCGTCGAACTTCTTCTGGTCGGCCCCTCCGTGTATCCAGGCAATGATTTTTTCTTTTTCGTCCGCAGGCAACATGCTGGACATCGGGCCGTTCAGCGCGCTTTCCAGGCGCGAACCGTCTTTGCTGCCGCGGTACGCGATCTGAATATCCTTCACCGACAGACTGGCTTTACCATCGCGCCCGGAATGAACTTCGTAAATCTGGATCATGGCAAAGAGGTAGCCCATACCCATGGTCAGCAATACCATGGTGTAGAGGGTTTTCAGGCTGCATGGCAACTCGTTGAACAAAGGATAGGGGTTGTTTTTGCATTTCATGTCCATAGATGTCACCTTACAGTAAAGTGTCGTTCCGGCTTGGCCGCCCACCGGTCAAAATCTCCGGCGGTAGCGCGGGCTCCATCCGCCCACCTTTGATGGCGATGGTTTTGTCGAGGAAGTGCTGGATGCAGGGTAGAGACCCGGAAAGCGTGCGCGTTTTCTGTTCGGCGATAGCGGCGAAAAATGGCATGGCGATCCCTCGCGTGAAGTTGCCGCGCATTTTACCCTAGAAGCCCCCCGGGTACGCTATTAGAGAGCCGACAGATAACATCATGGCGGGAGTAATTTCATCATGGTTGTTGTACAATTCAGACAGCATTTGCATTGATTCAGCCGCCCCTAACTGCGCTTCAGCCCGGAGATGGTCATGTACCGATATGTTGTTGGAATCTCATTACTGCTAGCCCTTCTGGCGGGCTGCTCTGAAAAAAAAGAACCGAACGCGCTACAGCAATTACCGCTTGATCTCGCCGCCGGTAAAGAGCTTGCCCAAAAGAACTGTTCTGCCTGCCATGGTATGGATGGTCGGGGCGTGAAGGATAATATCCCGAATCTTGCGGCTCAAGTCGAAGCCTACCTGCTCAAAGCCATCAAGACCTACGACCATGGAAAACGCGCCGCCAGCAGCGGCGATGCCATGGAAGTCGCCCAGAAGTTAACTCCAGGTCAGCTGCGTAACGTGCTCGGCTACTATGCTGGATTGCCGCCATTAAGCAACCCCGTGAATGGGGGCACCAGTTACTCGTACTATGAGCGCGGCGAAGAATTGAGCAAGCCTTGTTTTCAGTGCCATGGCACCGACGGCAACCCCACTGTGGCAGGGTTGCCGCGCTTGGCTGGCCAGCACCCGCAATATATTATCAAGGCGACCAAGGCCTATCGGGACGGCACCCGCACCATGCCCGCCATGCACGAGAAGCTGGCGGGGTTGAGCCAGTCCGATCTGGAAAATATCGCCATATATTTTGCCCTGAACAAACCGAAGCCTGCCGCCAGCAAGGTGGCCAACCCCTACGCGGGCAAGACGTACGCCAACAGCTGCACCAAGTGCCACGGCTCGATGGGTTCCAGCGAAGATGTCAGCATACCCAACCTGGCGGGGCAGGACGTGAAATACCTCAAAACCATAATCAAGGCCTATCGCGACAAGGTGCGCGAGCACGGCGTGATGCATCAGGCAATGACCGGGATAAAGGACAGCGAAATCGAAAAGATCGCCATATTTTTCGCCTCGGAACAACCCGCGCAAATCGCATTTGTTCCACCGGAGCCGGTTGATGCGCTCGCCAAGAAATGCGACCTTTGCCACAACCTCGGCAGCGCCAACCCTGACATGCTGACCCCCAAACTCGCAGGGCAGAACCGCGCTTATCTGATCAATGCCATGACCGCTTACCGCGATGGTGACCGCGGCAGTTCTGCCATGCATAGCATGACCACCCTTTTATATTTTGACGCCACCATCGAAGCTGTTGCCGCGCACTACTCTGTCCGGGCTGCCAAGTAAGCAACGCGCAATGCACTATTGCCCGGGCAGTCGTAACTGTCTTTTGCGCCCGGCTCCATGGCTCAAGCCTGCCCTGTTTGGGGGAAATGCCAAACAGGGCAGACCGCACTGAAGCAATATTTTCGTTTCGCCAAAAATGAATAGTGGCGCCACGCACGGGCGAATTTTTCGTGCTTCATCAATAACACCTTCGGATAGTTCCATACCCCCCATTAGGGCTATTTAATATGCTTGGCAAATAAGTCAATATGGCGCCATTCCAAATTGGGTGAATGAGTATCTTCAAGGTTGCGCCGATTCGTGAATCTGGTTCTGATAAAGCAAGTCTGCGCCAAAGTTTATGAGTAACGCCAAATGAGCACCGAGGCCACTGCTCCCGCATTTCGCACCATCTATATCGTCCCCGCATTAATACCGGGAACGATGTTTAAGACGAAATCTTCTGCCGCCAGTGCAACCAGAATTTCCGGGCGGACACTTCCACTCAAAACACTTTTTCAGGATTGCGTATATTGCGGCACCGGCAACGGCATGCGCCACTCATTCAGCGGCGTTTTAGCAGGTTAATTGTGCGAGTAGCAAAAATAAAAATGACCTATCTTTCCCGGTTTTTTAAGTTCGCCGTTATCGCGGTTGCCATTTGTCTGTCGGGCCAGTTTGCTGTTTTGCGAGCAGAAGCCGCCACTAAAGAAATTGCTGGCGGCCATGGGGTTGCTGCGCCATCGGCGAAGCTCGACAACGCGACTTGTTTGACCTGCCACGAGACAGGTAAAGCGCAGCAGAAGCCCGCTGGAGCTAGCGATGAGCCACAATCGCCGCGTGGCGTTGATAATAAAAAATTTGGCAAGAGCGTACACGGCGAGATGCAGTGCGTCGCCTGCCACAAGGATATTACTGACGCGGCCGCACCGCACAAGAAGGACGGGGGGCAAAAAGCCAATTGTGCGAGTTGCCATCAGGAATTATGGGAAACCGCCAAGAAGGAAAATCTGACCAAGGAAAAATCGCGCCTGGGGGTGGTAGTACAGAATATCGAGTATTACAAAAATTCCCACCATGCGCGGCCCCACAAGGAAGACAAGTCGCGCGCCAACGCGGTCTGCGACGATTGCCATCACTCGCATATTTTCAGCATCCCCCCTCAAGGCACATTGAAGCGCGCCGACTGGCACCTCACCATACCCAACGTGTGCGGCGAAAAGTGTCATAGCGATGCGCTCGAAGACTACTCGTCTTCTGTTCACGGCAAGCAAGTTCTTGAAGAACGCAACCTGAAAGCTGCGGATTGTGCCGATTGCCATACCTCACATAGCATCACCACAACGGTGAAGGATCCGTTCAAGATATCCATTACCGAAAAATGTGGAAGCTGTCATACCGAAAGCCTGGAAACCTACCGTGCTACCTATCACGGGCAAGTTAACAAGCTGGGCTACGGGCATACCGCCAAGTGTTATGACTGCCATGGCAGCCATGGCATTTTGAGCCCCAAGGATCCGGAATCGAAGGTGCATCCGGAGAACCGCCTGAATACTTGCCAGAAATGCCATAAAGAGGCGACGCAGGGGTTTGTGACCTTCAGTCCGCACGCCAACACTCACGATTTCGCGCGCTACCCGCAGGTGTGGGTCGTATCAAGATTCATGTGGGCTTTGCTCGTGTGGGTATTTGCATTTTTCTGGCTGCATACCGGATTGTGGTGGTACCGCGAAGCCAAGGACAGCAGGGCGCGCAAGGATCACCCGGACAGGAGAAGGTAAATAAAATGACACATCGAGTGATGGATGAATTCCCGCAAGGGCACGGCAAGCAGGTGCGGCGTTTCGGGCTTATCTGGCGGATTGGGCATTTGTGTTTTGCGTTGAGTGTCATGCTGCTGATCCTGACCGGCATGGCGGTGTTTTACGCGGATACCGCTTGGGCGCCCGTCATCATGGAGGCGTTCGGCGGCCCCAAGACGGCAGGCATCATTCACCGCACCTGCGCCGCGATCATGCTGGGAATATTTTTTCTGCACCTGGTCGGCGTAACCATCAACATTTCGCGGAGCTGGAAAACTTTCAAATGGTTCGGGCCCGATTCGCTGGTGCCGAACTGGCAGGACTTCAAGGATGTTTACGGCATGTTCAGGTGGTTTCTCGGCAAGGGGCAGCGCCCGGTTTTTGATCGCTGGGCGTACTGGGAGAAGTTTGACTACTGGGCGGTGTTCTGGGGGATGGGGATCATCGGCAGCACCGGCATGATGCTGTCGTTCCCGAATGTGACCGCGTCATTTCTTCCGGGATGGGTGTTTAACGTCGCGACCATCGTACACGGTGAAGAAGCCTTTCTGGCCGCCGTGTTCCTGTTTACGGTTCACTTCTTCAACAACCATTTCAGGCCGGACAAGCTGCCCCCGCCGGATGTGGTGATGTTTACCGGCTCGGTTCCCATGGAGGAATTCAAGCGCGAGCATACACTGCAATATAACCGCATGGTTGAAACGGGCCAGCTTGAAAAAAATCTGGTCAACACTCCGCCACGGGCAATGACACTGGGTTCCAAAATACTGGGGCTTACTCTGATAACTATTGGATTAACATTGTTGGTGCTGGTGATCGTTGGTTTCGTAGGTGATTCGACAGGATAGCTAGCGCAAGAGCAGGGCAGTAGCAGTAATTAACCGTTACGAAAGGAAATAAAATGAAAAACCGCTTTATTGCCGGCGCGTTGCTGGCGATTCCCGCCGCCCTCTTCATGACGGCCGCTTCAGCGACCGGGGTTGACGCAGAGGCCGCGAAAAAACTGGCAAAACGCAGCGATTGCTTAACCTGCCATTCCGTGGACAAAAACAAAGTGGGGCCCGCATACAAAAAAGTTGCAGCCAAATACAAAGGCCAGGCAGACGCGGAAGCAAAACTGATCAAGTTCATCACGACCGGCGCCAAGGTAAAGTTGGAAGATGGCACCGAGATGGCCCATGCAATTATCAACAGTAAAGACAATGGCGAGATAAAAAACCTGGCCGGTTGGATACTTTCACAATAGAGCCCCTCTAAAAATTGCACTTCGACAAGCTCAGTGCGAACGGCCATTGTTGTAAATCAGCAAGTTACCCGTTCGTGCTGAGCCTGTCGAAGCATGAACGGGTATTTTTAGAGGTGCCCAATAAACTTGCGGCAACACAAAACCAATCAAGGCGGGGCGGCAAACCGCCCTGCCTTGAGGTTGCGCCGGTTTACTTCAAGGTGGCGTAGTAGGAGGCCAGATCAGCCAGATCCTGATCGGTCAGCTTTTTCGACAGCATTTCCATGATGGGGTGCTTGCGCTTGCCGCTCTGGTAGTCGTTCATTGCGGCCACAAATTTGGTTGCGTCCAGAGCGACGACAGGCGGGTTGGGGCCGCCCCCCTTGCCATCTGCTCCGTGGCAAGTCGCGCATTGGGCCGCTTTGGTTTTGCCGTCATCCGCGTTACCGGCGGCGTGAACCGTTCCGGAAACCGCGACCAGCAAACCTGCCGCGACAGCGATGCCCATTTTGGGTTTCATGATATTCCTCCAGGCTAAAGTTACTGCGGGTTCAACCACACGATCCGAAAACGGCAAAATCGGATCACCAGAGTATTTCCAGCAAAGCAGCAAGCCACCATTCAGCAAAATATCAAATAGCGAAGTCTCCAATAACGGCGCCCGCTCGCGGGCCGCCGAATCAGACCACGACTGGCCCGCAATAATCTCCGCCCCCGGCAACGGTCGCAGATGAAGCGGCGAGCAGCGATTTGCGCTCGTGATCAGACTGCACCTGCAACAATGTCGTGACGCAATTCTCGAGGTCGTCATACTCGGCGCGGCCCGTGCCGTAATGGTCGGCCTCGGAATAAAAAAACTGGCAACGGTAGCGGCCTGCAGCCACTTTGCACACCACGAACTGCGCCTCGCGCTCGCACCAATAGAGGGTGGGGCACACCGTTAACTTTGCGGAAGCAGCCTCGATTTGCAGCTCGCTGTCCGCCAGTTGCACGGGCACGGGTTTGGCATAGCGCCGCAACAGCAGCCGCGCAACGAGCTCCTGTTCGGCGGCGGTGAAATCCGGGATCGAAACGCTCATATCAGGTTTGCGCCCAAGGTAGCCCATCGAACCTCCAGCCGTTGTGGGAGTTGCGGTGGTGCTGTTCGTCCAGGTCGCCCTCGAAGCCGTGCAAGACGTTATACACCTCTTGAAGGCCCGCCTTTTCCAGCGCTTGGGCGGCGTCTATCGAGCGTCTTCCGGAGCGGCAGATCAGCACGACTGGCCGGTTGACGCTGGACGCTTTTTTCACGTGGTTGACAAAGTTCGGGTCTATATCCCAGTTCGGGCCATCCACCCAGGGGATCTGCATCGAGCCGACGGGATGGCCGACAAACATGTGCTCCATCTCGCTGCGTACATCAATGAAAACCGCTTCAGGGTTGGCTTGCAGGAACTCGTAGGCTTCTTTGGGAGTAAGGTGTTGCATGGCGTTGCTCCTGAATGGTGGCAGGGAAGACCGGCCCTATTATAGGGCACCTCTAAAAATTCACATTTCATCCCAACTGCTGTGTGGCAGAAAAAATTTCTTGCTGACATATCAAGCATATGCGGCGCTGCGAAATTCTTTCTGCGCCCTGCATTTGGGCAAACTCTGAATTTTTAGAGGCGCCCTATAGGCAGTACGGCAATGTCTATAAACAGCCGTCCCCGCCACCACTGTTGCAGAAACTCATTTTTTCTCCGGAACAGGTTTGCTGGCGGCTTCCTGCAGTTTTACCGGCTGGATAAGATGGCCGTCCAGCCCGGCTTCTTTGGCGCTGCCGCCGTAGGCGACGGCCATGAGCTGGCTGTAATAGGTGACCGGCATCGCCAGCTTGGTGCCGTATTTCTTGTTGACTTCGGACTGGTAAACCTCGACGTTCGCCTGGCACAGCGCGCATGGCGTGACGATCATGTCCGCGCCGTGATCGTAAGCCGACTCGACAATATCCTTGATCTGTTTCAGGCTCTTTTCCGTTTCGGAAAATGCCAGCGCTCCGCCACAGCAGGTCACTTTCTGCTCGTACCCCGTTGCCGCCTCTCCGCCGACGGTTTCGACCAGCTTGTCGAGGTATTTCGGGTTCTCGAACGATTCCCCGGCAATGCCGAAGGGCCGGTTGGTCTGGCAGCCGACATAGCCCGCAAATTTGATGCCCGCCAAAGGCTTCACCACTGGCTTGGCCAGCTCCTGGTAGCCGAAATCTTCGATCAGCACTTCAACCAAGTGGCGGACTTTGGCTTTGCCGCCGTAGCTCAAGCCCGCTTCCTGTAGCGCTTCGTTGGCGTCCGCCAGAAGCTGCCGGTCAGTTTCGAGCTTGTGCTTCGCTTCGCGCGCGCCCAGCCAGCAAGCGGCGCAGGTGGCGACAATGTCCCGCCCCGGCAGATGGGTTTCGGAGAGCGCAAAGTTGCGCGCGTTCATCACCAGGCGCGACAGCTCGCTGCCGCCCGCATAGCTGATGGAAGCGCCGCAACAGTTCCAGTCCGGAATCGGGGTCATGCCGATGTCGAGCGTTTTGCAGATCGAGTTGGTTGACGTCAGGTAGTTGGCGGCGGATGCGCGCAACTGCGAGGAGCATCCGGGATAAAACGCAAATTCTTTTCTGGCCATGATATTTCCTTCAGACAGCCGTGCGCTTGCGGCGCTGCTCGATTTCCGCCGCTTTGTTCAGCATCGCGCGAATGCCCTTCTGATCTTTGCACACGTGGCCTTTGAGCAACTCGAAGGCGTTCAGCCTTCCGGCCTTGACCAGGCCGAGGCCGATACCGCGCATCGCCCAGCCTTTCTTGATGCCTGCCATAAAACCGCCCATGAAATACAGGCCCAGAGTCAGCTTTAGTTCGTTGACGCGGCCGGTGCGGGTGCAGTTCTTCCAGAACAGGATGGAGAAGTCGCGCGTAGGCTGCGTTTTGGGGGCCAAGCCGAGCTGGTTGGAATAGGTTGCGAGGCCGTGCATGATCTGGGTGATCGGCAGCTTGCGCGGGCAGCGCACCACGCAGTTGTAGCAGGAAGTGCACATCCACATCGAATCGGAGCCTAGCACTTCTGCTCGCTTGCCGGCGCGCACCATCATGAACAATTCCTGCGGCGGATGCGCCCAGTGCGGCCCGAGCGGGCAAGAGCCGGCGCACACGCCGCACTGCATGCACATCTTGACCCATTGGCCTTCCTCGACGTTTTCCTCGACTTCCTTGAGGAAATCGTTGTGGTATTTGATGTTGAGTTCGCTCATGTTGGCCTCACGCAAAACTTTTCATCGGGCTCATGCCGATTCTCTGGATCGTGGCGGCGTATTCGTTGATGAGCTGCGCCACGCGCGCACTGTCGGTGATGGCGACCGAGCAGGTGGTCACGCGCTCGGTTTCCAGCCCGAGCTGCTTCAGCGTATCGTCTATCTTGCTCATGCGGTAATTCGCCAGTTCCGAGCCCTTGACGAAGTGGCACTGGTAATCGTCGCCGTGCTTGCAGCCCATCAGCATCACCCCATCCCATCCGCCGTTGAGCGCGTCGGTGATCCACACCGCGTTGACCGACCCCAGGCAGCGCACCGGAATCACGCGCACGAAGGCGCTGTAAATGTGGCGCTGCATTCCGGCCATGTCCAGCGCCGGATAGGCATCGTTCTCGCAGGCCAGCACCAGAACGCGCGGCTTCTCCGAGAACTCGTCCGGCATGTCCACCGCCTTGATCTGGCTGCCGATGGAGTCCGGCGAGTAGTTCTCAAAAGAGATGACGCGCACCGGGCAGGCGCCCATGCAGGTGCCGCAGCGGCGGCAGCGCGATTCGTTGAATACCGGGTAACGTTTCTCGTCCTCGTCAATCGCGCCGAACGGGCATTCCACCGTGCAGCGCTTGCACTGGGTGCAGCCTTCGATGCGCACGATGGGGAAGGAGAGGTCGCCCGAGCGGGGATGCGCGGCGCGTCCGAGCGAGGCATTCTCCACCGCCTGGATGGCTTTCATCGCTGCGCCGGTGGCATCTTCCGCCGCCTGCGCCATATCCATCGGGCGGCGCACCGGGCCAGCCGCGTAGATGCCGGTGCGGCGGGTTTCGTAGGGGAAGCAGATGAAATGCGAGTCGGTCAGCCCGTGCTTCAATTGCGGCAGATCCTTGCCCTGGCGGTAGTTCAGGTTCAGGATGGAAACCGGCTGGGCCTTCGCCTGCTCATCTTCCGGAAGATCTATGTTCACCCCGGAATTCGGCACCTGGCCGGTGGCGAGCACCACCAGATCGGCCTCGATGCTGCCCTCTTCGTTGAGAATCAAATCCTTGAATTTCACGGTGCAGGTGTTGCCGTTTACCGCGACTTCGGAAACCGCACCCTTGGTGAAGGTCACGCCCTTGTTCTGGCCGCTGCGGTAAAAATCCTCTCCCATGCCAGGCGTGCGCAGGTCGGTGTAGATCACCGCCGTGTCGGTGGCGGGGTTGGCATCCTTGAAATACATCGCCTGCTTGATGCTGGTGTTGCAGCAGTGGCCGGAGCAATACGGCAAATGCTTGCCGGATTCATCGCGCTGCCCCGCGCACTGGACAAATGCCACGCTGCGGATCTCGCCGCCATCGGAAGGTCTCCGCATCGAGCGATTCTGCGCTGCAGCTTCTGCCGCAAGCTTTTCCAGCCCGGCCTGATCCACCACGTTCGGACTCTTGCCGCCACCCAACTCGGGCAGCCTGGCGATATCGTAGCCGCTGAAGCCGCTCGCCTGCACGATGGCGCCGACTTCTTCGGTGGTCGCGGCGCCGCTCTCGCTGGCGATTTGCACCTGGAAGCGCCCCGGAGCGCCGGAGGTCTGCGCGATGGTGGAGCCAAGATGCACCTTGATGCGCGAGTGGTGCGCCACCTTGGCGATCAGTTCGCCGATGCCGGTATCCGCCGGGCCGCTGTAAGGCGATTTTGCCGGCACGCATTTCCAAAGCTGCGCGGCCCATCCTCCCAGCTCGCCCCGTTTTTCCACCAGCACCACTTCATAGCCGGCTGCGGCGCTTTCCAGTGCGGCGGTCAGGCCGGATATTCCTCCGCCGACAACCAGGATGCGCTTGTTTTGCGCCTTGTTTGGCGCGCCTTGCGGCAGCTTCATTTTTTTCAGTTCGGCGCAGCCCATGCGCACGTAATCGTCCGCCATTTCCTGCGTGATTTCCTGCGCCTCATCGCTTTCCGGCTGGCTCCAGAGGACACCTTCGCGGATGTTTGCTCGCACCACTGTCACGTCGTGAAAGCCGAATGCCTCGGTCTTGGCGCGACGCGAGCAGGCGGCGATCATGACATGGGTGACAGCTTCCCTGGCGATGTCGTCGCGGATCATCTGCACGCCTTCCCCGTTGCACAGGAAAGCGTGCTCGCGCACCAGTTGCATTTTCCCTTCCTTCTGCGCGACTACCGCCATTTGTTTGCAGCTCAACCGTTCCGCTATGCCGCAGCCCTGGCAGATGTAAGCCGCCGTTTTCATCTCGCTCATGATGCCTGCTCCGCGCTGTTATTCTTGTTGATAACCTGGATCGCCCGCAACGCCGCCGCCGTCGCATGCTGCACCGAGCGGTTGACATCGAGCGGACCCGAAGCGCATCCGGCGCCGAATATGCTGCTGCCGGGCTCAAGAAAGCCGCTGGAGTCGGCAATGATTTCGGCGGGAATGTCCGCGCCATGCACTGACGGCGCCATGCCAACAGCGAGCACCACCAGATCGTGGGGGTTGGCGTAGCGGTGGTAGCCTTCGGTATCCACGCCGTGCAGGATCAGGTCACCGCTTTGGGTTTCCTGGGCAATGCGCGCCACCTTGGATTTGATGAAACTCACCGTCGAATCCTTGCGCACTTTCTGGTAGAAATCCTCGAAGCGGTCAATGGCGCGGATGTCTATGTAATAAATCGTGGATTTGCCGTCTTCGCCGTAAACATCGCGCACATACTGGGTCTGCTTGAGCGAAGCCATGCAGCAGATGCGGGAACAGTGGCGCAGGTGGTTCTCGTCGCGCGATCCGGCGCACTGGATAAAGGCGATGTTTTTCGCTTCCTTGCCGTCGGATGACCGCAGTATCTTTCCGCCGGTCGGGCCGTGCGGATCGCATAAGCGCTCGAACTCCAGGCTGGTGATGACGTTGGGGAAGCGGTCATAGCCGTAAGGCTGTATTTTTGCCGCGTCGTAAGGCTGCCAGCCGGTTGCCCAGATCACCGCACCCACCGTCAGTTCCAACGCCTCCTCTTGCATGCCGGGATCAACCGCGTTGTACTTGCAGGCTGCCTGGGCCTTGCCCGCCTCCTCCGTACCGATGGCGGAAGGATCGAGCACGTAGCGTAGAGGGTAGGCCATGTCGTGCGGCAGGTAAGCCACTTTCACCTGATCCAGGCCGTAGTTGTACGGGTTGGGTATCCCGGCGGTAACGGCCTTGGCGCATTCGCCGCAGGCGGTGCAGTTTTCGTTGACGTAGCGCGGCGAGACCTTAACCGCAACAGCATAATTGCCGCGCGCGCCGCTGATGCGCGTCACCTCCGCCATGGTGATCACCCGCACGTTGCGGTTGCCCTTGAGGCGGCGCAAGTTGATTTCGAGGCCGCACACCGGATGGCACAGCTTGGGAAAATAGCGGTACAGCAGTGAGGTGCGCCCGCCAAGGGTAGGGCTTTTTTCCAGCAGGATGACCTGCTTGCCGCATTCGGCGGCTTCCAGCGCGGCCGTCATGCCGCTGATGCCGCCGCCGACGACCAATATGGTTTGGCTGGTTGCGATTGGAGTGGTCACATCAATTCTCCAGCGTGCGTATTTCAAAAGACATGCGTTCAAGATCGCCCAGAATCCAGGTGCATGGAGCGATCACACCGGGCGCCTCGATGCCCGCAACGGTGCCAGGATTGACCAGAAAGGTATGGCCTCCCCTGATGTTGCGCTGAACGGTTATCGCGGCGGAGTGGCTGTGGCCGCAACAGACCAGATCATACTCCCCGGTGCAGGCCATACCGCGCCCAAGATGCGGGTAGTGGATGGCGTAAACGCGCCTCCCGGCAAGATTTATCGTGGCCTCAAGGCCATAATAATTGAGCAGTCCCGCCGATTTCATCACCAGATTCTGCATCGCGGTCGGATCGCCGAGGTTGTTGCCATGCACCACATGCAGCGGCAGGCCGAGTTTAATCGAAGAACGCAGGGTCTGTGCGCCGATCACATCGCCGCAGTGTATGACCGCCTGCGCCCCTTGCGCTTTTGCCGCCGACACGGCTGCGGCAAGCGGCTCGGCGCGGTCATGGCTGTCAGAGACAATGCAGATTTTCATTTTTATCGTGTGGCACAAATTCCCGGAGCCATCTGGAAAATGGCAACTTTGCGCTGGCTGTATTAGGCGCAATTGGCGGGGTTGGTGTCTATAGCCATGTCGGGGGGGACGGTACCCCCCAAAAGGGGGATATGCTGGTAATATCAGTACATTACCGGCGCACCTGACCGCGCATTGTGCAGCAACACCCACGACCGAAGCTACATGAACCAGATTCAAGTCAAATTTAATGGAGGCTCCGACCGCACGCTCGCGGCCAATGGCGCGGGCGGTTATGCGCCAGAGCCGGTGCGCGAACGCCGGGAGAACGCCACAAACCAGGGCGAGCTGTGGACGTTGCTCGAAGAGTTTCTCGCCATCATTATCAAATCAGTCGGCGCCAGCGCCGGAGCGGTGCGGATGCTGTCGCCCAACGGAATGGAGCTGCAAATGGTGGGGGCTATCGGCCTGCCGCCCGATGTTTGCCGGAGCGAAGCGATCGTCGGCCTCGATTGCGGCGCTTGCGGCAAAGCGGTGTATCGCAAAGATGTCAGCTCGTCCGATGCAAAAGATTGTTCGCAACATTACAACTGCCATTTCTTCGGCGAGGAATGCAAATATGTGGTTGCCGTGCCCCTCAAATACCGCAGCGACCAGATCGGTGTTTTCACCATTTTTTTTGCTGCCGCCCAGGATGTCCCGGATGATGTCGCGCGGATATTCCGCTCGTTCGCCGAACTCATCGGCATCGCGCTGGAGAACGCCAGGCAAAACCGGGAGAACCGCCGTGCCAATCAGTTGGCCGAACGGCAAATGATGGCCAACGAAATACACGACTCGCTGGCCCACACCCTGGTGTATGCCAAGATGCGCATGAGCCTGCTGAAGGATGCCATGCAGACGCACAACGAGCCGCTGGCCATCGAGTGTGCGCACGACGTGGACGAAGCGTTGCAGCGAAGCCAGAAAACCGTGCGCGAGCTGATCAAGCATTTCCGCAGCCAGATGGATCCGCTGGGGTTGCAGCACGCCTTGCAGCAACTGGTCAACGAATTTGGCGGCCACACCGGGATCGCCCTCGGTTACGCCAACTGGGTGCCCGGCCTTGATCTGCCGCTCGAACACGAATTGCAGGTTTTCCACATCGTGCAAGAGGCGCTGGCCAATATCGCCAGACACTCGGGAGCGACGCGCGCACGCCTGACCATCGGTCGCAGCGGCATCCATTACATCTTTACCGTCGAAGATAACGGCAGCGGCGGATGCACTTCAGACCCGATCGATGGACATTATGGGCTGATGATCATGCGCGAACGCGCGCGACGCATCGGAGGCGAAGTAGCAGTAAAAAGCTCGGAGCGCACCGGCACCCGGGTACGGCTGAGATTTCCTGATCCAGACTTGAACAAGGATGAAATGCAATGAGCGAAAAAATTCGGGTCGCCCTGGTGGATGATCACAACTTGTGCCGGAGCGGGCTGACCGAGCTGCTGGTGCATCGCTACGGCATGACGGTAGTCGGCGCCACGGGAAATGCCGGAGAGTTGATCCGGCTGCTACGCGAACACCAGCCGGATTTGCTGGTCATGGATTTGCGCATGGAGCCGGTGGACGGTTTCACCCTGTTCGAGCGCATCCGCAAGGAGGGGTTCGCCACGCCGGTGGTGATCCTCACCATGAGCGATGCGGAGGCCGATCTATCCAGGGCGCTGCGCGCCGGAGCGCGCGGCTATCTGCTCAAGGACATGGCCCCGGAAGATATTGCGGATGCGATCCGCCGGGTTGCGGGCGGCGAGATGGTGGTGGCTCCCGCAATGACGATAAAAATGCTGGATATATTGCAGAACGGCCAACAAGGGCAGGCCAGCAAGGACTCGCTCGAGCTGCTGACCGAGCGCGAGCGCGAGATACTCCAGCTTTTGGCACGCGGCGAAAGCAACAAGGCGATCGCACTGACGCTCGGGATCAGCAACGACACGGTCAAGCAGCATGTCCGCCACATTCTAACCAAGCTTAACCTCACCTCCAGGGTCGAGGCCGCCGTGCTGTTCGCCGTCAAGCAGCGCGACATGGTGTAGCGCGCAGCCTGCTCCGGGTTCAACCTTAAAAACTCAATTGTCCACGAACGCCACGAAAAGACACGAACAAACTTAAAAGCATTTCTTGTGGCTCCACGGTATCTGGTGGGTGAACTGCCACAATCGGGCAGCCGATTGATTTATTTCGTGCCTTTCGTGTTTTTCGTGAACCAGATACGGCTTTCTGGTTCAATCTTCCTCGTTGCCGGAGGCCTGCGGTTCTTGCCCGGCGGGTTTGCGCGTTGCAGGCTTGGGTTGCGGGGGGCTTTCCAGCAGCAGTTTCTGCCCGACCTTGATTTTGACGGGCTGCACTTTTCCCTGAACCGTTACCGTCAAAGATTCCGGCGCCCGCTCGCCGCCGCTGTCGGCGTTTTGCGCCACGCCGTTGATCCAAACGGTGCGCGCCCCGCCGCGTTTTTGAACGATACCATTCACGGTCAGCACTGAAGTCGAGTCGCTCTCTTCCTCAACAATTTCTGGAGCCTCCGTCTTTCCGGGAGCCACGCTATCCGTCTTTTCGGCTGCGGCGCGCATCCGCCCATGGTCGAGCTGCGCACGCTGTTCTGGCGTAAAAAACAGGCGCCCCAAGCCGTCCGCCTGCGCGGCAGGAGCGAACAGCACAATGGCAATCGCGACAGCGCAGACCTCGCGGATCATGCCTGGCGTTTTCCTGATGTGTTGGTTCATTCCGGCGCGCCCCTTGCGATCATCCCGATTTACCGGCCATGCAGCTCAAAGAGTACATGGTCAGCGCTTCCTCAACGTAATCCACCCGCCTGCACATGCTGCCCTGATCTGCTCCGCTGCTGCGGCGGCATCTGCTTCTGGCGCGGAATGAATGCGCTCCAGCGCGCAGTTATCAAGGATGAACCAGCCCCTGATGTCGCTGCGCATGGCATCGAAAAACGCCATCAACTGCTCTTCGTGCAGCAAGTCGAATCGCAACGTCATGTCGCTGCGGTTGAGTTCAAAATTCCCGCTATCCAGCGCCGGGGCAGGCGCATATACCTTTTGCGGGATAATGGCATACTTGAAATCCGGCTGGTTCAGTGCCGCTCCCCGCTGGCGCATCCTGACAAGACCCTCAACCCAGTCCAGCCGCCGGTCGTTGCCGATGATGTTGCGCGACAGCAGCGCGTTGTATTCCAGTGTATACGTGCGCATGTTTTCCCGGTCTGCCTCGGTGGTGGCAAGCCTGGCGCGTGCCTCGCTCAATTGGCGCCGCGCCTCCTTCTCATCGCGCTGCGCCTGTTCGACAAAATTTCCGCTGGCCAGGATGACTGCGCCACCCGCGCCTAAAACGAGCAGCAAGGTGAGCAGGCTCCAGCGTACATGCCGGAAATCGGATTGAGAGAAAGTCATGGCGCAGGCCTCCATGCCAGCTTCAGCGAAAACTGCGCGGGCTTGATGGTTTCGTCGGCGCCATCCGTGATGCTGCCGCCCGGGCTGATGTCCAGCGGCTGAGTCAAAACCGTCACGCCGTAACCACGCTGGGCCAGAGACTGCCGGAAGCGTTCCAGATAGTCCAGCGTATTGCGGTAATCACCGGGAGCAAACCCGGTCAGTTCACCGTTAAGCAGAATAACCTGGGCGGGGTAGCTTGCAGCCGCGCCATTTTGTGGCGCGAACTCTGCCGCCGCACTCGCCTGCCAGGAGAGCTTGTTGATGCGTATGCGCGGAAAAGCGTCCATGCACTTGCCCAGCCCGTCCAGTATTTTCTGCGGCGGGGGCGAATAGTTTTCCAGTGCGCGCGCCAGCAGAACGGCCGTTTTCATGTCGGTGGCAGCAGCCAGCGTGTTCGGGAACCCTGCGGCGATCTGTTGCGCCTGTTGTGCCAGCCTGACTGTCTGCGCCTTCAGCGCTTCATTGCCTTCGTTCAACGAGCTGCCTTCCCAGATGTTGGCGATGCCCCACAGCAGGCTGGACACCGTCACCACCGCGCTCAACGACAGCAGGCTGCGGCGAACCTGCAACAGATGGAAAAAATGGGTATGCGCGGCTGCCGCGTAGTTGCTGCGCTGCGGCTTGGTGGCAAGCAGGTGCAGGAGCAGCGGTGTTGCGTCCGAATCATCGTAGATCGTTTTCGATTTGATGCGCTGCCCCGCTTCCCGAATATCGAGATAGGCGTAGCGCATGTCGGGGTTGTCGTTGAGCTTTGCTTCCAGTTCGCGCCGGTCGTCCGTATGGCAAACGATCAGCACGTCCAGCGCCTGCCCGACCGGTATCAGGCTCAAGCTCTTCAGGTATTGCTGGGTGCGCACGGCTTCAGTGGCAACCTGCTCGCTGAAGGAACTGCCCGCGACGATGGGGGTCAGGCGCGAAAAGCACAGCAACTTGGCATCGAAATAGGTCTGGCGCAACCCGGCATGCTTCTCCCATGACAACAGCAGCAGGTGCGCGGAGGGACTGTTCCAGGCCAGCGGGGCGCTGATATTGGGGACGGAATAAATGCCGATCAGCGGTATGCCCTGCGCCAGCATGATGTTCAGCCACGGGGAAATCAGGGCGGGGTTGGTCAACGCCGAAAACAGCATCTCGTCGTCGCGCCGCCCTTCTTTTTGCCGCTGCAACAGCGATGCCTGCCGGAACGGGGTATTGCGGTAGAACTGCTCGAATTTGCGTTGTATCAGATCGGTGCGGTCGCTCCCGTGCAGGTGGGGCACGGTTTCATGGCGGAAATCCTCCTCGATCAGATCGGTGAGCAGATGGGTCGGGTAAGGGTGGGTTTGCAAAAACGCGGCGAACTGCTCCTTGCCGTCCGCGCTGTCGGCAAATCTTTGCGGGGCGGAAAGCGCCCCGTTCTTCCAGAGGTATGCGTGGAAGCTCTCGGCGCCGAGGAAGAGCAGGATTTTGCTTGGCATTACATCTGCACCTTGCTGATGATGTCGTAAATCGGCGAAAGCACGGACAGCATCACCCAGCCGAGCAGCAGGCCGAGGATGATGGTCATGGTCGGCTCGATCATGACCTGCACTTTCTTGATCGAATCTTTCACGTCGCGGTCGTAAAAGTAGCTGACGTTGCGCAGCGCCAGGTCAAGTTGCCCGGTCGCCTCGCCCACCTTGAGCATGCGGATCACCAGCGGCGGAAACACGCCGGTATTCTGGAAGCTTTGCGTAAGGTTTTTGCCGGACTCGATTTCCTGCATGACTTGTTCGAGACTCCTGGCGATCACCTGGTTGTTCGCCAGATCGCGCGAGTTGGAGATGCAATCCAGTATGGTGATGCCTGAGCCGTACATGATGGCAAAAGTGTTGGCGAAGCGCGCCAGGATGATTTTGCGCAGGATAGGGCCGGTGGGCCAGATGCGCAACTTGAGGTTGTCCAGGTGGTATTGCAGGCCGGGGTTGTAAGCCACCACCAACTTGAACGCCGCAAACAGCGAAACCGGCAGCCCGAGAATGAGGTACCAGTAATCCACGAATGCGGCGGAGGTGGCCAGCAACAACCTGGTTTGCAGCGGGATATCCTGCCCCATGCCCTTGATGAAACCGACCAGTTGCGGCACCAGATAAATCATCAGGAAAAACGTGATGGCGATTACCACGGTGCCGACGAACACTGGATAAATCATCATATTCTTGGTTTGCGATGCCATTTCGTCCTGCCATTTCAGCGCCTCGGTGAGATGCCCGAACACGTCTGCCAGCCGCCCGCTTTCTTCGCCAGCGCGGGTCAGGCTGAGAAAAATCTTGTCGAAGGCGTCCGGGTGTTCCGCCATGGCTTGCGACAGCTTCATGCCGTTCTGGATGGATTCCACCATGTTGGCGACAATTTCGCGGAATCTCTGATCGTCCATGCTGTCGCGCAAATCGCCCAGGCACTCCAGCAGTGGCACACCGGCGCGCAGGAGTTGCTCCAGGTTGAAGAAGAAAGTAATCAGGTCAGAGCGCTTGACTTTTCTGGCGCCAAGCGCGGTTTTCTTCTCGTCAACTCGGGCGTGAATCAGATCCAGCCCCATGCGCCTCAAACGCAACTCGAGATCCACCACGTTGGCCGCATCCTGCAAGCCTCTGGCGGTTCTGCCTTGGTCGTTGATCGCTTTGTAGGAATACAGCGCCACGTTATTTGCCTTTATTTAGAGAAGGTGGAAGAGGGAAGGGGGAAGGGGGAAGGGTAAAACCGGTTTTGCGCTTTTCACCCTTCACCCTTCACCCTTCACCCTTCACCCTTCACTGTTTTTCAGCTCATGCGATCGGTCAGATCCACCACCCGCGCCACTTCCGACAGCGAGGTGATGCCTTGCAACACGCGCCGCAGGCCGTCCTGCGCCAAAGGCCGGAAGCCTTTGTCCAGCGCCGCCTGTTTCAGGTCGCGAATGCTGGCGCGGCGCGCCACCAGGTCATCCAGGTCATTGTCCATCTTGAGCAGCTCCATGATGGCGAAGCGCCCGTTGTAGCCCTGGTGGCGGCACAAGTCGCAACCGGCGGCGCGGTACAGCGTAACTTCCTCCTCGTGGCCGATGCCAAGCAGCCTGCGATCCAGATTGTCCGGAGGGTACGGATACTTGCAGTAAGGGCAGAGCACGCGCACCAGGCGCTGCGCGATGATGCCGATGATGTTTCCGGCCATGATGTCCGGGAGAATGCCGATGTCCAGCAAGCGGGGGATCGCGCCGATAGCCGAGTTGGTGTGCAGGGTGGAATACACTTGGTGTCCGGTCATGGCAGCGCGGAACGCCATTTCCGCCGTGGGGTGGTCGCGTATTTCGCCGACCAGAATGATGTCCGGATCCTGCCGCATCATGGAGCGGATGCCGTTGGCAAAATCCAGCTTGGCCGCCTCGTTTACCGAGGTCTGGCGGATCAGCGGGATGGGGTACTCCACCGGGTCTTCCAAGGTCATGATGTTGACCGATTCGGTGTTGATATGGTTGAGCACCGAATACAGCGTGGTGGTCTTGCCGCTGCCGGTGGGGCCGGTCACCAGCACGATGCCTTCCGGTTTGGCGATAATCAGTTTGAGCGTCGAAAGCGAGGCTTCGTCCAGGCCGATCTTGTCTATCGGGACGATGCCTTTCTGCCGGTCCAGGATGCGCAGAACCAGGTTTTCGCCGTGCGTGGTGGGGTGGGAGGCGACGCGGAAATCTATGGCACGACCGGACAGGCGTAGCGAGATGCGGCCATCCTGCGGCGCGCGGGTTTCCGCGATGTTCATCCCGCTCATCACTTTCAAGCGCACTACCATGGCCGGCCAGAAGCTCTTGTGCAGGCTGCGCACCTGGCGCAGCACGCCATCAATGCGGTAGCGAATACGCAGGAAGCTGCTTTCCGGCTCGAAGTGGATGTCGGATGCGCCTTGCTGCACCGCCTCGGTGAGCAGGGCGTCAATCAGCCGCACCACCGGCTGGCTGAACTCGGTGACGCCCTGATGCAGCGTCTGGTACTCCATCTCGCCCGGTTCGATCTCGTGCAGGATGCCGTCTATGGACAGCTCGAAACCGTAATACTGGTCTATGGCGCGCAGAATGTCCGACTCGCTGGCGAGCTGCGTGGTCAGGCGGTATTCGTCCTTGAGCAGGGCGCGCAACTGGTCCAGCGCGATGATGTTATCGGGGTCGGCGATGGCCAGGGTGAGGTGCTTGTGCAACACGTCAACCGACAGCGGCAGCAGTTGGTAGCGCCGCGCGATGTCTTTGGGAATCAGCTTGATCGCGGCCGAATCAATAATGACGGTGGAAAGGTCAACGCTTTCCTGCCCCAGGTTCTCCGACAGCACATCGCGGATGGTGGCTTCGGACAGAAAACCCAGCCCCACCAGCAAGCGGCCCAGCGGCTGGTGGTTCTTGTTCTGCTCCTGGACAGCGATGCGCAACTGGTCTTCGCTGATGACGCCCTTCTCCAGCAGCATGCGTCCTAGGGGTTGTTGGGTGTTTACAGCCATGCCAGTATTTTGCGCCACTCCTTCAGGGAGTGGCTGTCAGATCGTTCAGACGCCGTTGCGTCTGCGTGCGGTCAATTCTTGAAGGCTTGGCGGCACCGTCCAATTGCAGCGCACGCCGGTAATGCTGAACAGCGAGCCCGCTTTTCCCCAGATGATCCAGACTGACAGCAAGGTTGAAAGCAAACTGCGCGTTGTCCGGCTCCAGGTTGCTGGCGCTGAAATAGGATTGCTGCGCGTCGCTCCAGCGCGATTGTTCAGCGTACAGGTTGCCCAGCGCAAAGTGCAGCGCGGGCGATTGGGACTGCTGCGCGAGCAGCAGTTTCAGGCGGCTCTCAACGCCCGCCTCATTGCCCCGGGCGAGCAGCGACAACATGCCGGCATGGGCGACGGGGTCGCGCGGATCAAGGGCGAGCACCTGGCGGTAGTAGTATGCGGCTTCATCGTCCCGCGCCTGCTGTTGCGCGATGGCGGCCATGCCCAGCAAAGCGTCGCGGTTCTTCGCATCCAGTTTCAATATCTCGCCGTAACGTTGTCCTGCAGCGCCGAGATCGCCATCTTGATAAGCCTGCCAGGCTGCCAGCAAGGCGGGGGCAACGGGGTTGGCTTGTTGCGGGCCGCGCTCGAAGCGGATGCCAGGCGCGGTCGAAGTGGCTAATGCTTCTTCCTCCACCGTTTCATTTTGCGCGAGCGGGGCAGTTTCCTGCTTTGGCTGCGCCGCAAATCCCCCCCGCTCCCCTTTTTGCAAAGGGGGAAGTGAGGTTGCGGCCAAGCCCGCATTCGCACCAACTGCTGTCGCTCTCCCTTTGCGCAAAGAGGGGTCGGGGGCGGTTGCCATGTCAGCAACCGCATCACCCGCTGCCCCCCCCCTCTGCAAAGGGGGGGTAAGGGAAATTTGCGCGGGCGCTTCCGTAGCGGCAAGCGGTGCGGCTGGCATGCTCTCCTGTGCGGGCACTGCCGGAGCAGGTGCGGGGGGCGGCACGGCGTTCACGATGGGCGCGGCGGGTGGCGGCTTCGAATACTGGCGTGGAGCCTGCGCGGACGGAGTGATTTCGCGCCAGACATAATATCCGCCACCAGCGGCGAGCAACGTGCCGCTGATGAGCGCGATGGGGATAATGCCCAACCGCCTGCCCTCGCGGGTGGGCGCGGATTTTGCGGCAAACAGATTTTTTCCTGCCGCGCGGGGATCGTCGCGAGCCCCGGCGGGTGCGCTACCGGAAGCCCGCCCTTCTGGCGGCTTCGGCGCGGGCGGGGGGGCCTCCTGCGGCGCGGTTGATGAGGGATGATCCTCGAGGCGCAAGGTTTCAGTTAACTGCGGCTCAACAGCCTTGTGGACACCGGTTTGATCCAGCGCGAGCTCGATCTTCCTCCGCGCATCCAGTAGCAGGCTCATGGTTTTATGCCGATATTCGCTTTCCTGCCGGGTTCCTTGAAGAATTCCTCATTCGGCAAGTTGTCGCGAAACGCGCTGTAATCGCCGGTTATGCTGGCGTCCTTGATGACCACCGGGCGCAGGAAAATCACCAGTTCTGTCTTGGTGGTGGTGTCGTTGCGGTTCTTGAAAACGTTTCCCAGCAAGGGAATATCTGAAAAGCCCGGAATCGCGTCTGACAGCCTGTTGATTTCATCCTGCATCAGTCCACCCAGTACAGCAATCTGGTTGTTTTCAATTTTCAGCAGCGATTCCATTTCGCGCACCTGGGTCTGCGGGATGCGGCTGGTCACACCTGCCACAGCCAGCGAAGGGTTGGGATCGTTGACATAACCGAGCAGGCGGGAAATCGAAGGGCGCAGATTGAGCAGCACTGCGTCGCTGTCATTGATCTGCGGCGTTACGCTCATGGTGAAACCAACCGGCACCGTATTGGCGGTGGTGCTGTAAGTGGTGGTGCTGACCCCCTGGGTAGACGTGGTGTCGGCCTTGATGGTGAAATAAACCAGGTTGTCCACCACGCGCAGCATCGCCGTCTGGTTGTTCATGACATTGAGCTTTGGGCTGGACAGCACCTTCACCGTGCCGAAAGATTCCAGCAGGGAGACCTGCGCGCTCAAGTTGCCGAGCGCGGAAGCAGGATTGGCATAGTTGAGGATGAACATGCTGCCGGTATTGGTGGCGGGCAGGCCGGCCGTACCCAGTTGCGACAACTGGAATCCCTTTGTTCCAGCTGCGCGCAGGCGCGACCAATTGATGCCCTGCTGGTACTGGTCGCTCAAGCGCACTTCCACCACGGTCGCCTCGATCAATACCTGGCGCCGCGCGCTGGACATGATCTGGTCTATGAACTCCTGAATCTTTTCGTGCTGTTTGCCGGTGGCGCGCACGGTGATGATGCCGCTTTCAGGGTTTGCGATCACCGAAGCCGCCTCGCGGAAAGTGTTGGTGCGCGTGACAGTGGTGCCGCCTTCCTGCAGGGTGGCGGGATTCGGGCTGCTTTCGATGCCGGAAACCTTGACGGAAGATTTTTTCCCGCCGGTCGCCTGCTGCGCACCTGTACCGGTGGTGCTGATCGCGTTGCTCTGCTGCACCAGCGTTTCGCTGGAACCAGACGGCAGGATTTTATCGGTTTCGCGCAGGATGTCCTTGATGTTCTGGATCAGAGTTTCCCAGAAATGGTTCTTGGAAATATTCTTGATGGCCAGCGACGAATTGTTGCCTGTGCCGCCGCCCCCGCTTGCGCCGCCCGTAGCGCCCGAACCTACCTGCGTGGAATCGGAAATGGCGCTGTCCGAATCGCGCGCCATGTTGACGTAATCAATCTTGTAGTGCTTCAAGAAGGGCGAGTCCGGCATGATGACCAGGTTCGGCCCGTCCATCTCGTAACGCATGTCCACCTGTTTGGCGATGCGGCTGAGGATTTGCTGCAAGGTCTGGTCTATCGCATTCAGGGTGACGACCCCCTGGATGCCGGCATGGATGTCGAGATTGATTTTTGCGTCCCGCGCCAGCGCGAACAGAATTTCCTGCGCCGGAACATTGGTCACAACCACGCTGTAGGTTTCGGCTTTGGGGGCGGCTACGGGTGCGGGGAGCGGAATGGCGCGCTTGATCGGCTGCGGAATATCGGCGGTTTGCGCGGCATCGGCATTCTCGCTCCGGATGTGTTGTCCGGAAAGTTTGACCGGTTGCGTGCTGCACGCGGTGAGCAGAACGAAGCTGAAACACATGAACCACTCATTGCTCGAACGCATGTCCCCCCCTTGTTTTATCGGGTTCAGGCCGTATCCCTGCGACAACCATGCGGTAAACGATCGCCGCCCGACTCTAACACCTTCTCCCCGCGCGCACAACTTACCACTCGCTCAATGCCACCCGCTCTAGCGGGTCACAGCTTGAGCGCCACCCAGCAGATAGAGCGACGGCGCGAAAGCCTTCCGGTAGCGCTGTGGCAGTTGCTCCATTCCCGCGCGCCCCGCCTCGATGTCCGGGTAATAGCCATACAGCACCCTGAAACCGGCCTTGCCGTTCAGCGTGATCGGCAGAACATAGATTTCGGAAAGTTTGCCCAATCCTTTAGCACGTGTCAGAAATCCTTCCATGCGCGCCGGTTGCGCGTCTTCGGTGTAGTACAGCTGGATACTGACGCTGTTCTTTCCGGCCTTGGCGAACATTTCCCGCGTTGCCGCGAAGCGCTGTTGCAACAGGGTGTTTTGCCGCGCCGACCGGATTTCGTCGCCGGCGGCGGCAGGGTTGGAAACATCTGGCCGAGCCGCTACGGGTGCCGTGGGCGTTGCGATGATGCTGGCTACCGCTACGGGTGCGGGTGCGGGTGCGGGTGCAGACGCGGGTGCGGATGCGGGAAGACTGGCGGCAATACCGGAAACCGCGCCGGCAACCGTGGCGCCCGGCGCCACGCCAGACGCCGCTTCCTGCGCCGGTTCGGTAGACGCCACGGCGGAAGCGTCAGCCAGCGGGGGCGGGATGGCCTGATTCGTAGCTGCCATGGGTCCGGCGGTTATCGGATCGGACGCCGCATTCACTGGAGCGAGCGCTCTCCCCGGGGTGGCAGCCTTGTCCGATCCGCCCAGCATCCAGCCAATACCGAACAGAAACAGGGCGACAACGAGAGTGCCGGCAGCCATGAAAGCAATTTTCCAGCCGCCTCCCGGCTGCGGCGGCACAACAAGTTCGCTGTCGCGGATGGCGTCCTGCACGTGGCGCTCTTCGACGCTGTAGGCGTCTTCCACGAAGGCCGCGAGCAGCGATTTGTCGGCGAGAATATTGACGCGCCGCATCATCCCCTGGGATGCTTTGCCGACCAAGGTGACGGCGGCGGCAGAAAACAGATTGGGGCCGCGGTAACCGGCGGTGCGCATGCGGAACAACAAATAGGATTCGATCACCTGCTGGGACAGCGGCAGCATGGTGAAGTGGTGCACGATACGATCCTTGAGCTGGCGCATGTTGGGCTGATCGAGCTTGCCATTCAGTTCGGGTTGGCCGAACAGCACGATTTGCAGCAGCTTGTTGTTGCCAATCTGGAGGTTGTACAGCAGGCGCAGCTCCTCAAGAGTATCCAGCGGCATGGCGTGCGCTTCGTCCACCAGCACCACTACGCGCTTGCCGTCGGCGGTTTTTTGCGCGAGCAGGTTTTGCAGGGTCTGCATGATGACGTTGACACGCTGCCCTTCCAGATTGAGACCAAGCCCGTCGGCGATGGCGTAGAGCATTTCTTCGCGCGACAGGCTGGGGTTGGCGAGATAGACGCTCTCCACCTGCTGCGGCAGGCGCTCCAGCAACATGCGGCACAGCATGGTCTTGCCGCTGCCCACCTCGCCCGTGACCTTGACGATGCCTTCGCTTTCGGTGATGGCGTAGATCAGCGCGTCCAGTATTTCTCCCCGGCTGGCGCCGGAAAAGAAAAAATCGGTGACGGGCGTGATCTTGAACGGCGGGCTGTCGAGGCCAAAGTGTTCCAGATACATTCAGGATTCTCCTGCGGTATTCTGAATGGCCTGGTGCTTCTGCAACGCTTCCATGCGGCTGTACAGCGTGGTGCGGTGCAGACCCAGCAGTTTGGCGGCCTCACTGACGTTGCCGCCCGCCAGCTCCAGGGCCGCATCAATGTAGTGGCTCCCCTGCTCCTGCAGCAGCTTGTCGAGACTGAAATTCGGCTGTTGCTGCAAGGTGTCCCTGGCTTGCTTGCGCGGATCGTCCATCGCTCCGGAGCCGCAGTCGCCTGCGGCGATCTGCCCCAAATCGAGCTCGGTTTCCAGTTGTTCGGCAGAGACCGTCCGGCCCGGATATTTGGTGGCGAGGCGGATCACGATATTGCGCAGCTCGCGCGTGTTGCCGGGAAAGCCGTAGCGCTCCCACAACTGGATGGCAGCAGCATCGAGACCGAACGGAGCGCCGGCAGACTGGCTGGCGTAAAAATCGCGGAAATGGTTGAGCAGCAGCATCCTGTCCGCCCCCATTTCGCGCAGTGGCGGAACCTTGATGGTGAACACGCTGAGGCGGTGGTACAGGTCGGTGCGGAAGCGCCCGGCGCGCACTTCGCCGCGCAAGTCGCGGTTGGTCGCCGCAATGATGCGGGCGTTGCTCTTGCGCGTGGCCGATTCGCCGACACGCTGGTATTCTCCGTTCTCCAGCACGCGCAACAGCTTGGCTTGCAGCTCCAGCGGCAATTCCCCGATCTCGTCGAGAAACAGCGCGCCGTTTCCCGCATCCTCGAAAAAACCGGCCTGGGCGGTGTTGGCGCCGGTAAACGCCCCCTTGCTGTGCCCGAACAACGCAGATTCGATCAGGCTGGGAGAAATCGCCGCGCAGTTGAACACCACGTTGGGCGCCTTGCTGTTCGGCCCGAGGACGCGCAACGCCGCCGCGACCAGCTCCTTGCCGCTGCCCGATTCACCCTCGATCAGAACCGGGAAAGGGGTGGCGGCATACAGCGCGATCTGGCTGCGCATCGCCTGGATCGCGGGGCTGCGCCCCACGATGCCGAGCAGCGCCTCTTCTTGGCCACGGCTTCTTTGCTCGCCTTGCTGGGCCAGCAAGGCGTCGCGCAACAGCTTCCTGATTCTGTCCGGGGAGCAGGGTTTGGCGACAAAATCGCATGCGCCGAGCGTGCGTGCGTGGCGCGCGTTGGATTCCTCGTTTTGCCCGGACAAAACGAGGATCTTGACGCCCGGCGAGTGCGCCAGCAGTTCGGCGATCAGGTGAAAGCCCTCATCGGGGCGGTGCGGGGTGGGCGGCAACCCCAAATCCACCAGCGCCAGTTGCGGTCGGTCGGGCATTTCCCGCAGCAGGCCGATGGCGCTGGCTCGGTTCTCGGCCACGCGGACATCGAACTCGTCGGCGAGCGACAACTGCAACGTTTCGCGGATGAGCGGATCGTCGTCCACGATGAGCAGGCTGGGAAGGGCGTTGTTCAAGTATTGGTTCCGATGTGCGCAACGTGCAGAATAGCCCGCAATGGCTGCAAGCTCAATAGCTTGCAGCCAGCCCGGAAACGGGTGCGCCCTCCTGTGCGAAGCGAACGGCGCAGATTCAAGGCGGGGGGGCTGGCTGTGTGGGTTCGGTGCCGGTTTTCTGGTCGGCACTGCGTGCGACCGGCGACAGAGAGCGCGGCATTACCCGGCCTGGCGCAGAAAGGATGATGGAATCCGGGGGCACATCCCGGGTAACCACACAGTTTGCACCGACCATGGAACGGTCGCCGACCGTGATGCCGCCGAGCACGCGCGCGCCGGGATAAATATCAACATGGCTGCCAATTTTCGGAGTTCCGGGAATTTGTCCCGTGCCCAATGTTACGTCATGAAAAATGACGCAGTCTTCGCCGATTTCAACGCCCCTGCCGATCATGACGTTGGTCGGATGGATAAGCCGCAGGCCCGGGCCTACGCGGGCCCCCCCCTGCCCTGCCCAAAGATGGACGTGGTGGAAGAAGAACGGCAGCTTGAGGAGCCGGTACAGCACCCACATCGGGGTGCGAGAAATAGCGGGCAACGATTGCGCCCACATCCCGAACCGGTAGACCGCTACGATCCAGAATCCAGGGTTGGCGTACCACCGGCCATCGTGCGAGTTTCTTGTTATGTCATGCCGCAAATTCTCGAACATCGGGGTTTATCAACGAAACATTCAGCGCGTCGCTCCGGGCGAAGGCCGTGCCGGAATAGCGGCGAGCGCCGAGACCAGCTCGCGCGCCGCGCGCAGCTTTCCTGCGGTGTTCAGATGACCGCCGTCATCGGTGTAGGCGGCAGCCATCGCCGGCGAGGCGACGCCTTCCCATTCCACGGCTACCGCCGCTCCGTCCGGCGCGGTGGATTCGATCCGCGCCAGATCGAAAATCGGCTCCTTCCCCTGATACGCCTGGCGCATCAATGCGTTGAATTCCTCGCGGCGGCGGTTCTCTGCGACACCGTAAGGAACGCGCCCGAGCAATTTTTTCAGCCCCGCTTTCAGCCCGCCCTGCGCGATGGTGAGCGGAGCGGTCACGTGCATGAAAGTCGTACCGGGATGTTTGGCGCGGAGGTTGTCCATGGTGGTGCGGTAGCGCGCAAAAAGCGCTTTCGCGTCGGTGTCGGCGGAGATGTCCACATAGCAGAATTTGACCAGCGCGATATCCAGGCCAGCGGGCTGCTGCCCCATGGCCTGTTCGAAGCTCTGGAGTTTCAGGAGCGGATCGCCGTTCTTTGCGACCGCAGTATGCCCGAACGTTGCGGGCGGCACCCCGCTCGCCGTCTGGCTTTCTGCCACGCGTACCGGAACACCCGCTTTCTCCGCGAGCTGTTTGACTCCGTCGAGCAGGTTGCTCCCGACCGACTGGTGGCCGAAATAGATGCGCCGCTGCGCGACTCGATCAAGCTCCGTGCGCAGGCTCGCGTCAGCATCTGCGGCCTGAATGCTTGCAGAGCCGGTGGCCGCCGCCAGCACGAGCAAGGTATTTGTCATGAATTTTGTCCCAAACATAACGAGTCCTCCACCAACAAACTCTCCATTGCGGAATACCGTGATGCGACACCCCGCCGGATTCAGGCCGGATTTCTCTTGCGCGAAACGAACATGGTAATCCGCTCGATAGAGTCAAGGTTTTCCGGCACCATTTCGCTGTAGTCAACTTTGATGCCGAAGGTTTCCTCGATAAAAAAGATGACCTCGAGCATGCCGGTCGAATCAACCGTGCCGCTATCCAGCAAAGACGTGCTATCTGCCAGCGCAGCCGGATTTGCCACATAAAAGTTCGCGGTTATAAAAGCGCGAATCTGTTCTTTTAATTCCATTCGATCATCCCCGATTCCTTATAATCCAGATTTGGATTTTAACCTATTCGCAGCTTTCTTTGGTTGTCAGCAAATGTTAGCGTGAAACCGGGGCTGAAGTTATGAAGTGCAGAACTGAAAGAAACTCATGGAACGGTCGCTGGTAGATTTGTTGCGGATAAGCGTGGAGCGTGCGCCGGAGGCTGAAGCGGTCATCCATGCGCAACACCGCGTGAGTTACGGGGAATTGTGGCGCCGGGTGGCGGCGCTGGGCGCCTTTTTGCAGCATCAGGGGTTACACCCAGGCGACCGGGTCGCCTTGTTGCTGGAAAACTCGCCCGAATACGCCGCAGCCTATTACGGCACGCTGTTTGCCGGCGGGGTGGTCGTGGCGCTCAACACTCAGGCGAAGGCGCGCGATTTGGCGAACTGGCTGAAGCACAGTGAGGCAAGCTGGTTGATCGCATCGGCGCGCCACCCGGAACTTGCGGCGCTGCTGGCGCAGCGCGGCGATTGCAGGGTGATACGCGTTGCCAGTGACGGCCAACAACCCGGCGATGCCGGCGAGGCGCCGGATTGGAGCGCGGTAATGAATGCGGGGGCAACAAGCAACCCGCCCTGCCCCCCGGTCTCGCCCGGCAATCTGGCGCAAATCATCTATACCTCCGGCACCACGGGGGCGCCCAAGGGCGTCATGCTCAGCCACGGCAACCTGTGCGCGAACAACCGATCCATTCTGGCTTATCTCAAGCTGACCGCGAACGACCGGATATTGAATGTGCTGCCGTTTTATTATTCCTACGGCAACTCGGTACTGCACACGCATTTGTCGGTTGGGGCGAGCCTGGTGCTGGAAAACAGCCTGGCCTACCCGCATACCGTAATGCAGAAAATGGCGCAGGAAGGTATCACGGGTTTTTCCGGGGTGCCCTCCACCTTCGCGCTGTTGCTCAACCGCGTAAAACTGAACGATTACGACCTATCCCGAGTGTGCTACATGACGCAGGCGGGTGGGGCCATGTCTCCCGCGCACGTCAAGCGCCTCACGGAGGAGTTGCCACACATAAATTTTTTCGTCATGTACGGACAAACCGAGGCGACCGCCCGCATCGCCTACCTGCCGCCCGAGCAGTTGAAAGCCAAGGTTGGGGCGGTAGGCATTGCCATTCCCGGCGTAACGATGGAGTTGCGCGACGAACACGGCATGACGGTCGCGCCAGGAAAGACCGGCGAAATCTGGGTGCGCGGAGAAAACATCATGCTGGGCTACTGGAACAGCCCGGAGGCTACCGCGCGCGCCCTGCACGATGGCTGGCTCAAGACCGGCGACCTCGCGCAGCAGGACAGCGACGGTTATTTCTTCATCCAGGGCCGCCGCTCCGACATGATAAAAGCGGGCGCCCACCGCATCAGCCCGCAGGAAATCGAGGAGGCGATTCTGGAACTGGAAGGCGTGGCGGAAGTGGCAGTTGTCGGCGAACCCGACGAGATCATGGGTGAAACCATCAAGGCGGTGGTGGTGCCGCGCGCCGACTACGAGCTGGACGCGCGCACGGTTCAGGCCCATTGCCACCAGCGCCTCGCATCGTACAAGGTGCCGAAGCGGGTGGAGTTTGCCGCCGAGTTGCCCAAGACTTCTTCGGGCAAGGTCAAACGGTTTCAACTGGCCGGGACCAACACACAACCCGACACCAGCGCTTCGCCGGGCTGCGGCGCGAAAACTAGTGCCTAATTGTATTTTTGATATACCTTCTTAAACGAACATCTGTAGGTCGGGTTAGCGGCTTTATCGCGTAACCCGACGTGATCCGGCACAGAACGTCGGGTTACGGCGCAAATAACCGCGCCTAACCAGACCTACATATTGCCGTGTAATTATGCAATTAAACACTAGCGTGTGGGAGTAGTTTTGTCTATGTCCGTGCGTAGCGTGATGGGGCCGCTTTCACCGGGGCAGCTCGCAATAAATTGCCGGTAAAGAAGCTGGGTGGACAGCACCCCTACCAACGCCATGTTGTCGGCGTTCGAGAGTTGGCCGTCCCGCCCCCGCGTGCGGCATTTGCGCAAAAGCTGGGCGATGGTCTGCGGCTCGAACATGTTGGCCTCGCGCAGCGCGGACTCGGAAAGCGCTTCGCAGATATAGTCCGGTGCATCCTCCGCGATGAATGAAAGCGCGTCCGGCGCGCGGTAGGGCTGTTTTTTCCGCTCCAGGATCTCGCGCGGCACCACACCTTCCGCCGCGCGCTTTACGACGTGCTTCTCATCCAGCACGCGCAGTTTGTAAGCCGGGGGCAACGAGTCGGCAAGCGCGATGACGTTCTGGTCGAGAAAGGGGAAGCGCCCTTCCACGGAGTGGGCCATCAGCATCCGGTCGCCTTGCGAGGAAAGCAGATAACCTGACAAGAGAGTGCGGATTTCGATGTGTTGGTCCTGCGCCAGCGGGTTCCAGCGCGCGAAGTCGGCGGGCAGTGCGGCGAGAAATTCGGCGACGGTGTCGCGCCCCGCAACCGCCGCCTGCATGTCCCCGGATAGCAATCGTTTGAGCGCGCCAGTGGTGTGCCAGCGGGTGTCGTGCGCGAAACCGGGCGTTTGGTAATCGGCGAGGTTGCGCCCGAAAAATTGCCGCGACATGGCCTGCTGCGCGACCGGCGAGCGTGCGAGATAGGGGTAAAGCCGCTCCAGCAGCCTTGGGCGCCATGCGGATTGCGGCTGGTGCCCCCAGAAACGGCGTACCTTGCCTTCGCGAAAAATATCGTAGCCAGCAAACATTTCGTCTGCGCCCTCGCCGGTGAGTACGACTTTGATGCCAACATTGCGAACGAGCCTGGAGAGCAGGAAGAGCGGCGCCGGGGCGGTTCTCAATATGGGGCGCTCGGCGTGGTAGATCACTTCCGGAAATACCCTGGCGATGTCACCGCGCGATACGACCACCTCGTGATGCTCGCTGCCCAGCTTCTGCACCATCAGGCGCTGGTACTCGGTTTCATCGTATTCGGCATCCTCGAACCGCAGCGAAAAAGTGTGGAAACGGTCGCCCGCAAAGCGCCGCCCGAGCGCGGCCACCAGCGAGCTGTCGAGCCCGCCGGAAAGATAGCTGCCGACCGGCACGTCGGCGCGCAGCATGCAGAGTGAGGCAGCGTCATCGAGCGCCTTGCGCACCGCGACCACCGCATCGTCGAGTGTTCCCTGAAACCGGCTGCATGGATCGCCCGGTAGCGGGTAGCACGGAGTCCAGTAAGCGCGGTCGCGCACCGTGCCGTTCTGGTAAACCCGGATATGACCTGGCTCCAACTCGGTCACGCCACGGAACACGCCCTGCGGCGGCGCTATGGTCCAAAAGGTGAAGGTCTGGGCGATGCCGACCGGATCGAAAGCTCTCGGAATCGCGGCATTTGCCGCGAAGATGGCTTTGACCTCGCTGGCAAAATAGAGCTGGCCGCCGTGCTCGCACAGGTGGAGCGGACAGATGCCGGCACGGTCGCGGCACAGCACCAGCCGCTTGGCTGCCGAATCCCACAAGGCCACGGCCCATTGCCCGTTGAAGCGCTCGAAGGCGGCTTCGCCCCAGGCGCGGTAGGCGTGAAGGATTACCTCGGTGTCGCTCTGGGTGCGGAACTGGTGGCCGAGTCCGGCCAGTTCCCGGCGCAGTTCCACATAGTTGAATATTTCCCCGTTAAACGCGATCCAGGTTGTGTCGTTCTCATCCGCCATCGGCTGCTGGCCGGTAGCGAGATCAATGATGGATAAGCGCGCGTGTGCGAGCCCCGCGCGATCGTCCCGATAGACGCCGAATTCGTCCGGGCCGCGGTGGGTGAGCGCGCCGGCCATGCGCAACAACGCTGCTTTGTCCGGCGAAGGCGCGCCATCGCCGAGGCGCACTATCCCGGCGATGCCGCACATGGGCTATTGATCTTCCGGGAGCGGAGCAACGAGAAGAGGGGGCGTATGGAGGTAGCGGGCAGCGCGGCGCTTGGCTTCGATATCCTTGAAGACGCGCTCTACTTGAGTTGTGGTAATGCCGACCACCGGCGCCACCTCTGCCGCCGGAACGCCGTGGTTGTGGGCGTACAGGCAAAGATCCATGCGGTCGTAGGGCAGCGCAAAATAAAATTCTTCCTGCGTCTGCGGCATCGAGAAGGTGTCCGTGGTGGGCGGGCGGCGGCGGATTTCTTCCGGCACGCCCAGATATTCGGCGAGCTGGTAAACCTGGGTCTTGTAGAGGTGGGCGATGGGTTTGAAATCGGCGCTGCCGTCTCCCTGTTTGACGAAAAACCCCTGATCGTATTCAAGGCGGTTCGGCGTACCGGCCACGGCGTAATTCAGGCGGTCGGCGTGGTAATACTCGGTCATCTTGCGCGCGCGTTGTTTGTAGTTGGTCGCGGCGACGATCTGCATGTAGGCGCCAGGCGTGAGCCGTACCGTGGACATTTCTCCCTTGGGGTTCTGCACGGTGAGCTGGGTGATGTTGATGCGGTCGCTCTCGAGGATGGATGGCAGCACCAGCTTGCATTTCCAGCCTTCGCCGTATTCCGGAACAACCGTGCGGATGGCCTCGAGCTGGTGGCGGTAGCAGCCGAGCCCTTCGAGGGCGGGTGCAATGTTCTCGACGATGGCTTCGATGCCGAAGCGCCCGGCGAGCATCCGGCCCAGCATGAGCGAGTCGTCGGAAGAGTGCTGTTCCGGCATAAACAGGCCCAGTACCTTCTCCTTGCCGAAGGCGCGCACGCATAGCGCCGTCACCACCGAGCTGTCAATGCCTCCGGAGATGCCGACAACGGCACCACGGCGGCGCAACTGGCCGAGAACCTGCTCGCGCAGAGTTGCGGCAATGCGCTCCACCTCTGCGGAAGGATCCAGTTTGAGTACGCTTTTGTCGAACATGCCACCCCCGGCTCAATCAAAACAGCGGCGGATATTACCCGTCTTTAGCGCTGCCAGGCAAGCTCCAGCGTTAGCACTGACAAAGACTCCTGCTTCCCCACGCTATTGTTTATAATCCACGCCCCGTTACAAACCGGGCTATACGCCTCGTTGTCTGCCTGGTTCGGCCCCGGCCCCAGGCATCTCCCGACCGATGTTAAGCAAGCTCAACTCCTCACAACGCGAAGCGGTGAAATACCTGAATGGCCCCCTGCTGGTGCTGGCCGGCGCAGGCAGCGGCAAGACCCGCGTCATCACCCACAAGCTGGCCTACCTGATCGAACAATGCGGCTTTGCGCCGCGCTGCATCGCCGCCATCACCTTCACCAACAAGGCCGCGAACGAGATGCGCGAGCGCGTCGGCAAACTGCTGAGCGGGCGCGACGCCAAAGGCATGACCATCAGCACCTTCCACGCGCTGGGCATGCAAATCCTGCGCGAGGAAGCGCCGCTGCTCGGCTACAANNCGCGCTGCTGTATGCGCGCTACCAGGAAACGCTGCGCGCCTACCAGGCGGTGGATTTCGACGACCTGATCCGCCTGCCGGTGGAACTGTTCCTGACCCAGCCGGAAGCCTTGCAGCGCTGGCAGCGGCGCTTCCGCCACCTGCTGATAGACGAATACCAGGACACCAACGATTGCCAGTACCAGATGACCCGCTTGCTGGCGGGCGGCCTCGCCACACTCACCGTCGTGGGCGACGATGACCAGGCAATCTACGCCTGGCGCGGCGCGAGTACCGCGAACCTGCACAACCTGCAAAAAGACCATCCCAGCCTGCGCGTCATCAAGCTGGAGCAGAACTATCGCTCCTCGCAGCGCATCCTCACCTGCGCCAACCACCTCATCAGGAACAACCCCAAGCTGTTCGAGAAAAAACTCTGGAGCGAACACGGGCCGGGCGACCCCATCCGGGTGTTTGCCGCAAAAGACGAAGAAAATGAAGCCGAATCGGTGGTGATGCGCCTCCTGGCCCACAAATTCGAGTGCGGCACGAAATTCTCCGACTACGCCATCCTCTACCGCAGCAACCACCTGTCGCGCATCTTCGAGGAACAATTGCGCACGCAGAACATTCCTTACACCGTCAGCGGCGGCACCTCATTCTTCGACCGGGCCGAGATCAGGGACCTCGTCGCCTACCTGCGCCTGATCACCAACCCGGATGACGACCCCGCCTTCATCCGCGCCATCACCACGCCCAAGCGGGGCATCGGCAACACCACGCTGGAAAAACTTGCCGCCTACGCCGCCACGCGCAACGTCAGCCTGTTCGAGGCCGCCTTCGAAACCCCCATGGCACACCAGTTGCAGCCGCGCCAGCATGAAGACCTGACCACCTTCTGCAACTTCATCAACCGCATGACAGCGCGCGCCGAGAAAGAGCCGTGCCAGGAAGTGATGAACGACCTGCTCGCCGCCATTGACTACGAAGCCTGGCTGTTCGACAGCCACGACCCGCGCCAGGCCGAGACAAAATGGAGCAACGTGCAGGATTTCGCCGGCTGGATCAACCGCAAATCCGCAGCCGATGAAAAAACCATGATCGCCATGACGCAGACCATCGCCCTGTTGAACCTGCTCGAATCGCGCGAACAGGAAACCGATGCCGTATCGCTCTCCACCCTGCACGCCGCCAAGGGGCTGGAGTTCGGCCACGTGTTCCTGTCCGGCGTGGAAGAAGGCATCCTGCCGCACGAACGCAGCGAAGCACCGGAACAGGTCGAAGAAGAACGCCGCCTGATGTACGTCGGCATCACCCGCGCCCAGCGCTCGCTGCAAATCAGCTACTGCACCA
>CXWL01002331.1_pt1 | contig 58718 bp, 50 predicted proteins | sample 590931 | NCBI WGS metagenome assembly CXWL01 (sample SAMEA3498368, study PRJEB10139) | groundwater metagenome | biome: water well; material: biofilm material | place: Germany | collected 2015-04-27 | reverse complement strand
GAGCAACTCCCCCACTCCGTGGTCCGTCGCCTCGACGGCCTTGATGGCCGCGGGCAATGAGCCGGTGTGGCCGACCATGTCGGGATTGGCATAATTGACGACGATGAAGCCGTATTTGCCGGAGAGGATAGCCGCCTTGGCGGTCGCCGTCACCTCGGCCGCCGCCATCTCGGGTTGCAGGTCGTAGGTCGGCACCTTGGGGCTCGGCGGGCAGGCGCGTTCCTCGCCGGGAAATGGCTCCGCCCGGTAGTTGTTGAAGAAAAACGTCACGTGGGGATTCTTCTCCGTCTCCGCGCAGCGAAACTGGGCGATGCCGGCCCGGCCCACCACCTCACCGAGAATGTTCTTCAATTTCTCCGGTTTGCCGGAAACCACGTGGACCGGCAGGCCCTTCTCATACTCGGTCATGGTCGCGTAGAAGAGGTCGAGTTTGGCCCCGCGGTCGAAACCCTTGAAGTCATCAAGGACGAACGCCTTGGTGATCTCGCGCGGCCGGTCGCCGCGGTAGTTGTAGAACAGCACCGCGTCGCCATTGCCGATCACGGCCACCGGCTTGCCGTCAGCGCCCACGACCGCGGTCGCGGGCACAAACTCGTCGCCGTTCTGCGTCGGACTGAGCGGATTGGTGTAATAGTTTGCCACCGCCGCCCCGGCGCTCCGCGCGGAGGCGGCGGCCTTGCGGCCCGTGAGCATGTCGTAGGCCTGCTGCACGCGCTCCCAGCGGTTGTCCCGGTCCATCGCCCAGAACCGGCCGCAGACCGAGGCGATCTGCCCGACGCCGATGAGGCGGCACTGCGCCTCGACCTGCTGGATGTAACCAAGCCCGCTCTGTGGCGGGGTGTCACGACCGTCGGTGAAAGCATGGATGAACACCTCCGTCAGGCCGTCGGCCTTCGCCTGCCGGAGGATTCCGTAGAGGTGCTCCAGCATGCCATGCACCCCCGCGTCGCTGACAATGCCCATGAGGTGCAGCCGGGAGCCGCGCGACTGCACGCGCCCGACCACGGCCCGCCAGACGGGATTGGCCGCGAGACGTTGGTCGGAAAAAAGCTTGTTCAGGCGCACCAGCTCCTGATCCACGATCCGACCCGCCCCGATGTTCTCATGGCCGACCTCGCTGTTGCCCATGACCCCGTCGGGCAGGCCGACGTCTAGGCCGCTGGCGGCGACCAGGGTCACCGGATATCTGGCGTGCAATTCGTCGTCACAGGGTTTCCGGGCGAGATGCACCGCATTAAAGGCGTTTTGCTCCGGGCGTGGATTTTTTCCCCACCCGTCGCGAATTACGAGCAGCACCGGCGCACGCATGGCAGTCATGTGGTTGTTGTCCGGTTTACCCGGGGAGCGGGCAACCAAAAACCTCTGGCCCCGGTTGACATTGCTGCCGAAACCCCGCCACTTTCCCCCCATGCCCAAGAAGGCCGTCCTCCTGCTCAACCTCGGTTCGCCCGACTCCACGTCCGTGCCGGATGTGCGCCGCTACCTGAAGGAATTCCTCGGGGACGAGCGGGTGATCGACCGGCCGGCCAACCCCTTCCTCCGGAGCTTGCTCGTCAACCAGATCATCTGCCGTTTCCGCGCGCCCAAGTCCGCCCACGCCTACGCGAGCATCTGGACGGCCGAGGGTTCGCCCCTGATCGTCACCAGCAAGCGCGTGCAGCAGCGTTTGCAGGAAAAACTGCCCGGCCTGCCCGTCACGCTGGCGATGAATTATGGCAACCCCTCCATCCCGGATGTGTTGCACCGGCTGGTCAACGACGGCGTCGACCACCTGCTGCTCTTTCCCCAATACCCGCATTACGCGATGTCGAGCTGGGAGACGGTCGTCGCCAAGGTCCATCGCGCGGCCGACAAGATCGCGCCGGATATGAAGATCGAATGCGTGCAACCGTATTACGCGGACGACGACTACATCGCCGCGCTCGTCGAGACGGCGCGCCCCTACCTGGCACAACCGCACGATCACCTGCTGTTCAGCTACCACGGCATCCCCGTGCGGCATCTGACCAAGGCCGACAGCTCCCGGGCGCACTGCCAGGTCGTCGCAGATTGCTGCAGCACCTGCTCCCCGGCCCACGCCACCTGCTACAAGGCGCAGATCACGCGGACCACCCAGGCATTTGCGAAAAAAGCGGGACTCGATTCCGCCAAATGGTCGGTCTCCTTCCAGTCCCGGCTCGTCGGTGAACCTTGGTTGTCGCCCTACACAGATCACCTTTTCCACGAGCTGCCCAAGGCCGGTAAAAGACGTTTGCTGGTCATCACGCCGGCCTTCGTGACCGATTGCCTGGAAACTTTGGAGGAAATCCGTGTGGCGGGTGCTCAGTCATTCAAAACCGCCGGCGGCGAATCGTTCACGCACATTCCTTGCCTTAATGACCAGCCTGTGTGGATTGACCTCTTGGTGAGCCGTTTGCGCGTCTGGCAAGCTGCCTGAACCTCGGCCGGTATTCGAGACGCGATTGGGTGATTGCACCCATTCATTCGTAAATGCCGTATAAAGACTTTGTCCTAAAGGGTATCAGGGTTGGCGGCAGCGTTGGGTCCATGCAATCTGACACTCCTTTGCGCACTCTTTATAACCAGTCCTCCATCGGTGCACTGCTGGCCACCTGCGGCCAGAGCAACCCGCAGACGCATGCGGCCACAGAGATTGGCCGCATCCTCTTCATGGACGACGATGAGCACATCCGCACGCTCACCCACAACCAGCTCGAAAATATGGGCTATATTTGTGATCTCGCGAAAAACGGCGAGGAGGCGATCCAACTCTATCGACGCCGCCTCGATTTCAACCGTTCCTACGACGCCGTCGTCATGGATCTCACCATCATCGGTGGCATGGGCGGCGAAGAGACCTTCCGGGTGTTGCGCGCCATGCATCCCGGGGTGTGCGCCATCATTGCCAGCGGCCACGCCAATGAGGATATGACCCGCCAGTTCCTCGCGATGGGCTTCTCCGGCTACCTGACCAAGCCTTATCGCGTCAGTGAACTCGGCGAGACTGTCAGGAAAGTGCTGGGCCGGTAAATCCTCCCGCCGTCAGCGCATCACCGGACGGAAGCGGGTCTCATCCCAGCTGAGCCCGATGGCAAAGTCCTTGGTCACGAAATCGAGGAAGTCCCGCCCGCTGATCACCAGGCAACTCGCCCCCTTGCTCAGCACCGTGACGGTGGCGGTCGCAATGCCGTCGCCCAGCAGGCTCATCTCGCCGAACCCGTCGCCCGCTTTCATCCGGCGCAGCTCCTCGTTTTTCACCTTCACCACCAGCTCGCCGCGGTGCACCAGATAGAACCAGTGGTTGTTGGCGCCCTCCTGCATGACGGCTGCGCCCTCGGCATACTCCACCAGCTTGGCCCGCCGGGCAAACGCCGTGAGCGTGGCCTGGCTCCAGTTGCGGGAGAGCTCGGTGTGCTGCAGGAAACCGACCTTCTGCACCGCGTCCTCCACGGCCGTGCGCGACATCTTGGACAGCACCAGCCGCTCGAAGTCCGCTTTGTCCAGGCCCAGCAGCGTGCTGCGGGAGCGGCAGCGGACGGACCGGGTTCGCACGCCGCCCTGCAACAACGCAATCTCGCCAAACACATCGCCTTCGCCCATCTCCGCCACCGGTTCCGACCGGCCCGGGGCATAATCGCGCCGCACCTCAAGCCGTCCGGACAACACCAGGTAGAGCCGCTCACCCGCCTCCCCCTCGCGCACCACGAAGCTCCCGCGCTTGTGCTCCTCCGGTTTCACGGCCGCGGCCAGCGCCAGCAAGTCCGCCGCCGCCAGCTCGCGGAACAGCACGGTCCGACCCAGCCATTCGGCGATGGTCTCGGCCGACACCAGCACGGCCGAGGGCCGCATTTTTCGCTCGGCGCGCTCGCGCGCCCAAGCCCGGATGTGCCGGTAGGCGATCCAGCTGGAGGTGATGACCGATGCCGCCACGAGCAGTCCGACTAAAACCAGCAGGGCCAGCGCCGTGTAGCGCCAGCCGCCCGCCGCGTGGAAACGTGCCAGCAGCTCCGTCGCGTTCGTCTGGAGCAGCACGCCGCCGCCGAGGAAGACAACCAGCAACCATCCCACGGTGGCGACGGCGCACGCGAGCAGGTATTTTTGGTCGGCCAGCTGCTGCCGCGCACTGCGCAACAGCGTCAAGAGCCGGTCCTGCGCCAGGACAAAGTCGTAGGAGGTGGCCAGCTGCGGGTCGTGGTAAAGNNCCCTGCCAGGCCGCCACCGTGATGAAAACCAGGGCGGGGGCCAGCCGGGCCAGGGCGACGTTGATCTCCGTGCTGCGTCCACCCATGACGGCATCTGCCAGTTCCGCGCGGAAGCGCGGGGCCAAGGTCTTCCAGTCAAAGCGTGGGAAATAGACATCGCCACCCGCCGCCCGCACCACCCCGGCGGCCAGCGCGCAACCCGCGCTGGCGGCGGCGCAAGCCGCCAGCCAGCCAGCCACGAGCCAGCCCGGATGCTGTGGCATCTGCACCGGTCGCAACCCGAGACTGACGCTCGCCGCGACCAGGAAAATCGCCGTGCCCCACCGGATCACAGTGCCGTTGATCCGCAAGGGCCACCGTGACGGCAGCACCGCGGAAGGAAGTGGCTGCGCGTCGGTTTGCAGGATGCCCGCCCGCACCGCTTTCACCACCAGTTCATAAAATTCCCGCAGCGACGGACAACGCTGGGCGCCAATCACGGCGCAGAGCACGTTGGTGACCGTGCGCCCGGCCCCGAATTCCTGCAGCATCTCCCACTGCCGGGGCGTCACCACCAGATAGCGGCGGCCGGGAGGATACTTCACCACCAGCCGGTCGGAGCGGAGCTTGGTCGTGACCACCTCCGGACCGAGTCGCAACACCGCCTGGTTCAGCAGCGCGCCCAGTTCGGCCGGGGTGGGTTTTCGCTCTGGAGGACTGGCCGTCATGGTTGCTTGAGCAGCCGGTATAAACGTCTTTTCCCTGGGAAGTTCAAGCGCGCTCTCGCGCCGGCCTGGCTTCAGCCCGCCGCCGCCGGCACCCGGCGTCCATCCAGCCGGCCGAGCAGGCGCAACAGGCCGTCGAGGATCGTCAGCGGATGCGGCGGGCATCCGGGGATGAACAGGTCCACCGGCACGACCGAGGCCGCCCCGTCGTTGACTTCCGCGTGACCAACGAAGGGACCGCCGGCGATCGCGCACGCGCCGACCGCAATGACAATCTTCGGCTCCGGCACCGCATCCCAGGTTTTCCTCAGGGCCAGTTCCATGCTCTTCGTCACCGGCCCCGTGATCAGCAGCCCGTCCGCGTGACGCGGCGATGCGACAAACTGGATACCGAAACGGCCGAGGTCCCAGCCGATGGTGCCGAGCACGTTGACATCGGCCTCACAGGCGGCGCAGCCGCCGGCGCTGACCTGCCGCAGGCGCAGCGAACGGCCGAAAAGCTTGCGTAGTTTGTCGTTGAGCGCGGCGGCGAGGCGGAGCTCTTCCTGGCCGGGCGAGCCAAGCACGAGATCCTCGCGTTTCCGCACCGCCATGCGATGGTCGCCGGTCTGCGTGATCGCTTTCGCCGGACACGCCTCGACGCAGGCGGCGCAAAAAATGCAGCGGCCGAGATCCAGCGCGACGGGTCTGCTCTCCGGCCGGATGATGGCCTCGGTCGGGCACACGGGCACGCAAGCGGAGCAGCCCTCGGCGCATTTGGCCGCATCGACCCGGAGAGCGCCGCCATGGCGGTCGGGCAGAGCGGGGGCCGGACCTTGCGGATAGGCCATCGTCTCGCAGCCGCGCTTCAGGCGATGAGTGAGGGTGTCGTAGACGAACATGGCGTGGAGCGCGGCCTTACAGGTCAAAACCGCAATAGGAGAGGTTGAAGCTTTTGTTGCAGATCGGGAAATCCGAGATGGCCGTGCCCCGCAGGGCCAGGGCCACGCCGAACCAATTGTGGAACGAAGGGTCGATGATCTTGTAGCGCCGGAACCGGCCGGCGGCATCGGTCAGGGCCACGTGGCACACCTCGCCGCGCCAACCCTCGACTAGCGCGACCGCCAGGGTCTCCGGCGCCGCGGGCGCGGGCTCGCCGTGCACCCCCCCCTCGACGGGGGCGGCAAGTTGCTCGCGGAGAAACTGCCCCGAACGCTGGATCTCGAGCGAACGCACGCGGGCGCGGGCAAACACGTCCCCGCCCGGCCACACCACCACCGGCGCCTGGGCGAACCGATGCCAGCCGGCCGGATGATCATAACGCACGTCGCGCACCAGCCCGCAGGCGCGCGCGGCCAGGCCGACCAACCCGATTTCATCGGCCTGGGCCGGGAAGACCGTGCCGGTGTTTTCAAAACGTCCCCGCACGGCGGCGGAGTCCCACAGCCAGGCGGAGGCCTGCTCGGCGTCGGCCACCGCCGTCACCAGCCGGTCGAGCAACTCCGCCGCGCGCCCGGCCTCGAGATCATACCGGCAACCGCCGGGACGCACAAGGCCCCGGCCGAAACGGTTGCCGCAGAGCAGCGCCGTGAGGTTCAGAAAATCGCCGCGGATTTTCCCGCAGGCCGCGGCCGTGGGCAGGAAGGCCACGTCATTCGCGAGCGCCCCGAGATCGCCGGTGTGGTTAGCCAGGCGCTCCAGCTCGAGGGCGATGGCCCGCAGCCATTGCGCCCGCAGCGGCGCCTCGCTCCCGGCGAGCGTCTCTCTGATCGTCGCGTAAGCGGTGGCATGGGCGACCGTCGTGTCGCCCGCCACCGTTTCCATCTGGCTGAGCGTCGCGCGGTGCGGACCGCCCGCGAGCGCCTCCTCCATTCCGCGATGCTGGTAGCCGAGCGCAATCTCCAGGTGCAACACCTCCTCGCCCGCACATTGAAAGCGGAAATGCCCCGGCTCGATGATGCCGGCGTGCACCGGACCGACGGCGACCTCATGCACCTCGCGCCCTTCCACCCGGAAAAATTCGCCATTCGCCGGCGCGGGCCCGGCCCCGGTTTTCCGCACGGGCTTCAGCCACGGATGCCCCTGCGGCACCAAGCCGTGCTGCTCCCACACTTCCCGCTCGAACAGATGAGCCTGGGCGTGCCGCGCCGTCAGCGACGGATAGCAGTTGGACACCACAAAGGGCATGCTCCCCTCCGGCTCGACCGGCGTGCTGCGGCCGACGGCGAGGGTGTTGTCGGCATCGAACGCCAGCACGGCGACCAGGCGCACGCTGTCCCCCTCCGGCACGCCAAACCAGGCGCACAGCCGTGCGCCGCGTCCCAGTTCGACAGCGGTGGCCTCGACAAATTCCGCCGCCGGCCACTCCGGCACGTCCGTCCACGGCAGACTGGTGGCGTTGGCCAGCAGGGCAAAGGGCGTGGTGGTGCTCATGGCGTGGGGAAAAGCTGGGCGACGGCGGCCGACCAGGCCTCCTGTAGCACCGTCGGCGTGAAAAGCCCGAGCCACAACGACAGGCCCATCAGCACCAGCGGCGGCACGATCAAGCCTGCCGATTCCACAAAGCGCTGGCCGTCGGCTTTCATCCCCGGGTATGGCCGTCCGTCCACGATGCCGAAGACCACCCGGGTGAGGCCGAAGAAGGCGAACAGCAGGCAACCGAGAAAGATCGCGACGGCCAGCCCGTGACCCGGACGGGCGAGCGCGGCGCGGACCACCTTGAGCTCGCTGAAAAACGGGCCGAAAGGCGGCAGCGCCGTGACCGCAAACATTCCCGCCACAAAGATCATCGCCGAGCGCGGAGCGAGAGCCGCCATGCCGCGCACCTTGTCCATCGAGGCGGAACCCGCCGCCCGGCGGATGTTGCCGGCGCTCAGGAAAAGCGCGCCCTTGGTCAGGCCGTTGCTCCACACATGAAACAAGGCGGCCCACACGCCCGCGCCGCCGAGCGCCGCACCGAGGCTCAAAATGCCCATGTGCTCCACGCTCGAATACGCCAGCATCCGCTTGAAGTCGCGCGTGCCGAGCAGGAACAGCGCCGCCACCAGCATCGAGAACAACCCGATGACGAGCAGCGTCCGGTCGGCCATCGCGCCCGCCCCCGCGGCGCTGACCACGGCCCGCACGCGCAGGATCGCGGTGAACGCCACGGTGGTGACGCCGCCGGCGAGCAGCGCTCCCACGATGCCCGGCGCCTCGCCGTAGGCATCGGGCTTCCAGGTGTGCATCGGCGCGAGTCCCATCTTCGTGCCATAACCGACCAGCAGCAGCACCCATGCGATCAGCACCCAGGGCCGCGACAGCCCGGCCCCCTGCGCCATCAGGCTCACAAAGGTCAGGTTGCCCTCGCCGCCGCCGTGCAGCGACGCATAGCCGAGGCAGAAGGATCCCAGCAGCGACAGCGCGATGCCCGTGCCGCCGACCAGCAGGTATTTCCAAGTGGCCTCGAAGGCCCGCGGGGTGCCGTTGAAGTGCAGCAGCGGCACCGCGGCGAGCGTGACCGCCTCGGTCGCGATCCAAAGCAGGCCCAGGTGCCGGGATTGGTGGCCCGCGCTCAACAGGCCCAGCACCGCCAGCAGCAGGGCGACAAACACGCGGTTGGGCCGCTCGTGTCTCACCCGGAGGTAGGTCACGCCATAGGTGGCGCAGACAAAAAACAGCAGCGACACCGCCGGCAGCACCGCCCGCGCCAGCGGATCAAACGCCAGCCAGGCGCCCGGCGCGATCACCGGCGGGTGCAGCAGCAGCCAGAAGGTCAGCCCCGTATGCACTAGTCCGACGGCCGGCAACAGCCACGGCCGGGTGTGATTGCCGCGCCAAAGGGCGGCCAGAACCGCTCCCGCGAGGGGCACGAGGATGAGCAGGAGGGAAATCATTCGCGGAGAATGGTGAGTTTGCGGGTGTCGAGGGAATCGAAGGCGCGCTGGATGCGGTCGACGATGATGCCGATGACAAACACGCCCACCGTCAGGTCGAGCAGCACGCCCGCCTCGACCAGCAGCGGCGTCGAGTGGATGAGCAGCAGGCCGAACAGGTAGATGCCGTTTTCCAGGATCAGATAACCGCAGACCTGCGCGATCGCCTTGGCCCGGCCGATGAGCAGGATGAATCCGGTCAGCACGGACGCCAGCGCGCCCGGCACCAGCAGCGAGCCCGCGTGCTCCGGCAACAGCGGCAGCGCGCGCGCCAGGGCCACCGCCGCGATGGTGCCGCCGGCCCCGAGCAACAGCGACGGCACAAAGCCGATGAATGGGTCGAGTTCGCGCTCGATGTTGGCCGCCCGCATCGCCCGCCGCAAAAGCGCGGGGATGATCAGGCCCTTGCCGGCCATGGTGGCCAGCGCGATCATCCCGACCCGCCAGTCGAAATGCTGCTCCATCAGCAGCGGCATCATGCCGAGCACCACGCCCTGCAACGACATCGCCTGGATGAGCGACGGCAGCCGGCTGCTGCCCAGGGCGAGCAGATTGAGCCCCATGGCCAGGCCGATCAGCAGATTCAGGTTCGCGTTCATACCGCGCCTCCTTTCCACGCCACCAGCAGGGCGAACAGGCAGAGCAGCACCGCCGTCGTGAGCAGCAACGGCACGCGGCGGAAGGCAAACCGCGCCAGGAAGGATTCCACCGCGCCCACGCTGACCGTAACCGTCAGGACCCCCGCCAGCAACGCGCCCATTTTCGCAAACGGCGAGAACTCGCCCATCGGCAGGACCGCCTCGGTCAGCAGCACGGCGAAGAGCAGGAGTTTCAGCGCCGCCCCGTGCAGGATCGCGGCGAGCGGCGGGCCGCTGTGGTCGAGGATCATGGCCTCATGGATCATCGTCAGTTCGAGGTGGGTGTTGGGATCATCGAAGGGCACGCGGCAGTTTTCCGCCAACAGCACGGTGAACAAACCCGCCGCCAGCAGCGCCGCCCCCGCCCCCGCCGACGGCTCCAGCATCGCGGCCAGCGAAACGCTCCCGGTCTGCACGCTCAGGGAAAGCATGGCGGCGATCATGGCGGCCTCCGCCAGGACCGCATAGCTGACCTCGCGCGCCGACCCCATGCCCTCGAAGGCCGAACCGGTTTCCATCGCAGCCCACGTCGTGCAAAACCGCGCCAGGGCCAGCAGGTAGAGCAGCAGCAGCGCGTCGCCGCGAAAACTCAGCGCCGCGCCCGCGGGCCCGAGGGGCACCAGCAGCGCCGCCCCGGTCACCGCGACCCAGGCCACCGCCGGTCCGGCCACGAAGCCCGGCGACGCGAGCGTGCTTAACACCACGCCTTTGCGCCACAGCTTCGCCAGATCATAGTAAAGCTGCAGCACCGGCGGCCCGCGGCGGCCCGCCACCCAAGCCTTCACCTTGTTGATGATGCCCGGGAGCAGCGGGGCCAGTAGCAGCCACCACGCCAGCCGGGAAAAGAGCTCCAGCACCACGGTCATGACGGACCTCCCAGCAGCACGAGGCCGCTCAGGGCCGCGAGCCCGGCCGCAATGTAGAGGATATAGGCCTGCAGCCGGCCGTGTTGCAGGCGGCGCACCGCCGTGGACACCTGCAGGATCACTTCGCCCGTCGGTGCGATCACCCGCTCCAGCACGGTTTCCGGAATGTATTCCAGGCGCAGCGCCGCCGCCGGGAACGGTCCGCGCGGTCGCCGCAGCTTGAGCGCCGGCCGCAAAATCCACGAAAACCACCGGGCTGCGATGCCCGCGAAGGATCCGCCGGAATACTGCATGCGCGCCGTCGGCGTCCCGTAGCCGCAGTCCCACGTCAGGCCGCGCCGCAGGCCGTTGGTGCGCGCCAACCGCCACAACCATCCCGCCGCCAGGGCGCACAGCACCGCCAGCGCCACCTGCGCCAGCCCGAGCGTGAACAGCGCCGCCGGCGCCGCCTCCGCCGCCCAGGCCGGATGCCAGACCTCCACCACCCGCGCCAACGCCGGCCAGAAAAGCATCGGGACGAGCCCGATCACGACGCACAATCCCGCCAGCCCCAGCATCGGCGCCCGCATCCGCCAGCCGCATTCATGCGCCTGCGCCGCCGCCTGGGTGCGCGGCGCGCCGAGAAAAATCATCGCGCCGGCCTTCACGAAGCTCGCCAGTGCCAGCGCCCCCGCCATGCCGAGCATGATCGCCGCCAGCATGGCCGCGCCCGCCGCCGGACCGCGCGCGGTCACCGCGTCAAACAGACCGAGATAGACCAGCCATTCGCTGGCAAAGCCGTTGAGCGGCGGCAGACCGGCCACGGCCACGGCCCCCAGCGCAAAGAGCCCGGCCGTCCACGGCATCGCCCGCCACAATCCGCCGAGCCGGCTCATCTCCCGCGTGCCGGTCGCATGCAGCACCGACCCCGCGCCGAAAAACAGCAGCGATTTGAACGCCCCGTGGTTCCACACGTGCAGCAGGGCCCCCGCCAGCGCCAGCCGGCCCCAGGGGGCGTCGCCATGCGCGGCGGCCAGCAACGCCCCGCCCAGGCCGATCATGATGATGCCGACGTTCTCGACCGAGCAATACGCCAGCAGACGCTTGAAATCGTTTTGCGCAAAGGCGAAGGCGATGCCGAGCAGCGCGCTCGCCGCCCCGAACGCGATCACCACCCAGCCCGCCGCCGCCGGCACCGGCAGCCAGCCGCTGCAGCGCACGATCCCGTAGACGCCCATCTTGATGGCCACGCCCGACATGATGGCTGACACGTGGCTGGGCGCGTTGGCATGCGCAGACGGCAGCCAGACGTGCAGCGGAAAGACGCCGGCCTTCACGCCGAAGCCCAGCAGCGCGAGCCAAAGCAAGGGCGCGAGCCCGGCCTGCTCCCGCATGGGGCCGAGATCCCAGCTCCCGGTGCGCGCCGCCAGCGCGGAGAAGAAGGCAAAGAGGCAGACCGTGCCCGCGTGCGACGCGACCAGGTAAAGCCGGCCGGCCGCGCGCACGTCACGCCGCGCCGCCTCCAGCGTGATCAGAAAATACGCGCACACGGTGAAGAGCTCCCAGCCGATGAGAAAATGCAGACCGTTGGACGACACCAGCACCCAGCCCATGCTCAGCATCAGCGCGCTCCACCAGGCCCGGCCGCGCGGCGCGGAGGCCGGATGGTGTTGATCGGACCAATATTCGCCGGCGTAGATCGTCCCGGCTCCGCCCACCACGCTCAGCAGCGCCAGAAACAACGCGCTCAGGCCGTCGAGCCGCAGGTGCAGCGGCTCGCCGCCCACGGAAAATCCGCTGTGCCAATCCCACTCCGGCGCGCCGCAAAGCACAAGCGACGCCGCGCCCAAGGCCGCGACCGCCCCGGTCACGGTCAGGCCGGTCCACGCCCGGGCCGAGCGGGGGCCGGTGGCAATGCCGGCCGCCAGACCGGCGGCCGCGAGCAGCAGGAGCGGTCCCGGTGTCACGGTCCCGCCTCCCCCTTCTTCGCGCCTTCGTCACTCGCCGCCGCCGCCAGGTAAATTTCGACATCTTCCGCCCCGGTCACCACCAGTTCGCGCAACGGCCCGCGGGAGAGCGCCCGGCTGAGCCGCCCGAGCAGGTCGAGGTGCGCGCGGGGTGACGGGGCGATGAAAAAAAACATCCGGGTGATCGGCACCCCGTCGGGGGGGGCGGTCGCCGGCAGCGCGTCGCCCAACAGCAGCAGGGCCAGGGTGCCGGAGTCGCGGCCCAGCGCGATGCGCGTGCTCGGGTGCGGCAGGGCAAAACCGCCGCCGACGGGCGCGATCGTCACCCCGCCCGGCGTCTGCAACCGTTGCGCCAGCAACTGGCGCGCGGCCGGGGTCGTCCCCGGCAGCGCGGCCACGATCTTTCCGAAAACGGCCGGCGTGTCCGCCCCCGCCACCCCGCGCCAGATGCCACCGGTGCGCAGCAATTGTTCCAGCCGGATGCCGGTGGCGAAGGGTGAACTGGTCTCCGGCGCCAGAAAGCCCGCCGAGGTGGCGAGGCCACGGTTGGCGGCCCACTGGACGACCTGCGCCCGGTCGAAGAGCAGCCGGCCGCGGTCCGGCGTGTGCGGCAGGCCTTCGTCCCGGATCCAGCCTTCCACCACTCTTTCCGAGACTCCAAACGACTCGGCAATCTGGATGAGGTTTAAATACATGGCGGTAGGTACAGCATGAAAGACGGCTCTGGTTCCGTCACCCAAAATGTTTGGCCGGCTGGGCCTGGCTTTGTCCTCGCGAGGCTGGCACAGCCGGCCGGGGCGATCCCTCCAGGTGGATCGCTTCGTCGCCCGCTGCGCGGGTCGCCTCGCCATGACAAATCCGGGCGCCCAGAAAATATTTGCCGGCCGTCCGGCGCCACCGCTCTGTTCATCGTCCGCCCCCCGCCAGCACGAGGCCGGCCAGCGCGGCGATCCCGATCAGCAGATAAAACAGGTAGGACTGCACGCGCCCGTGCTGGAGCCGGCGCACCATGGTGGAAATTTGCAACACGACGCCGCCCGCCGGCTCCACGACCTGCTCCAGCACCGTCTCGGGCGTGTGCTCCTCGAAATCCGCCGCGGACGGAAAGTGGACTTCCGGGCGATGTTCATGCCGCCGCGGGCGCAAAATGAACGCGAACCACTCGGTGATCGTGGCGGCAAAGGAGCCCGCGGTGTATTGCATGCGCGCCGTCGGCGCCGCGTAGCCGCAATCCCACGTCAGCGCCCGCGCCAGGCCGTTCCGCCGCACCCGCCGCCAGAGCCACCATGCGGCCGTGGCCGCGAGCGCCGCCAGCCCGAGATTCACCGCGCCCAAAGTGAACAGCGGAGCCGGCGCCGCCGCGCCCTCCCAGGCCGGACGCCACGCCTGCGCCGCCCGCGCGATCGCCGGCCAGAAAAAGACCGGGACCAGGCCGATCGCCCCGCACGCGCCCGCCAGGGTGAGCATCGCGCCGCGCATCGCCGGCCCGCTCTCGTGCGCCCGTTGCGCCGCGACCGAACGCGGGGCGCCGAGGAAAACCACGCTGCACACCTTCACGAAGCAGGCCAAGGCCAGCGCACCCGTCACCGCGAGCAAAATCGCCGCCGGAATCGCAGCCCACGCGGCGGATCCGTGCGAGATCGTGGCGTCGAAGAGCCCGAGATAAACCAGCCATTCACTGACGAAGCCGTTGAGCGGCGGCAGGCCGCAGATGGCCACGGCGCCGAGACCGAAAAGCCCCGCCGTCCACGGCATCGCGCGCCACAACCCGCCCAGCCGGCTCATCTCGCGGGTGCCGGTCGCGTGCAGGATGGAGCCGGCGCCGAAAAACAGGAGTGCCTTGAACAGGCCGTGGTTCCACACGTGCAGCAATCCGCCGGCCAGCGCCAGCCGGCCCCAGGCGGGATCGCCCTGTTGCACCGCCACGAGGGCGAAGCCAAAACCGATGAGGATGATGCCGATGTTTTCGACGCTGTGATAGGCGAGCAGGCGCTTGAGGTCATGCTGGCCCAGGGCGAACGCCACGCCCAGGACCGCGCTGGCCACCCCGAGCGCCGCCACCACCCAGCCCGCGGCGGCGGGCACCGGCAGCCAGCCGCTGAAACGGACCAGGCCGTAGAGGCCTAGCTTGATCGTGACACCCGAGAGGATGGCGGAGACATGGCTCGGCGCGTTGGCGTGCGCCGACGGCAGCCAGATGTGCAGCGGAAACAGGCCGGCCTTCAGGCCGAATCCGAACAAGGCCAGCCAGAACAACCAGGCCAGCTCCGGATGCCCGCTCACGGGGCCGAGTTCCCAACCGCCCGTGCCGGCCGCCAACAGGGCGAAAAACGCGAAGAGCGCCAGCACCGCCGCGTGCGAGGCCACGAGATACAGCCAGCCCGCCGCGCGCACCTCGGCGTGATGGCGGTCGAGCGTGATGAGGAAATACGCGGCGAGCGTGAACAGTTCCCACGCGAGGAGGAAATGCAGGCCGTTGGCGGCGAGCAGCACCAGACCGAGGTTCGGCAGCATCACGCTCCACCAGAAGCGGCCGGCCGGCGCGGACCGCGGATGCGCGTTGTCCGTCCAATACTCGCCGGCATAGACCGTCGCGGCCCCGCCCACGACGCACAGCAGGGCGAGAAAAAGCGCGCTGAGCGCATCGAGCCGGAAATGCAGCGGATCGCCGCCCACGGAAAACCCGCTGTGCCAATCCCAGTCCGCCCCGCCGGCCAGCACGATGACCGCCGCGGCGAGGGCCGCGCCCGCAGCCACCAAGATCGCCACCAGCCAGAACCGCGGCGCCCGGTATCCGACGAGGATCGCGGCCAGGGAGCCGAGGGCGGCGACCAGCAGCGGGGATCCGGGAGTCATGGGAGAAAAGATGCACGCAACCCGCCCGCGTTTCCAGCTTCATCATCACCCCACCACCGCGGCCCGGCGGGTTTCAGGGCGGTGGGGCGGTCTGTTCTCATTTTTCCTGGCCGGATGTGGCCGGCGGGGCCGGCTCGGGCTCGCCGAGGATCCGGTTGGTGCGCTCGAGCGCCGCGGTCAGCTCGCGCCGCGCCGACTCGAGCTGCTGTTTTTCGGCGCGCAACGCCTCGGGCGCGTCCGTCGGGGCAGACACGGGGGGCAGACCGAGAATCACGCGGGCCCGCGCGAGCGCGGCGTCGATGTGCGGGCAGATATTTTCGCGGCCGATGCGGTCGAGAAAACCCGCCTTCTCCATGACAAACAGCGGCTGCGTGTGCGGCGCGCTGATGATGAGCTGCTTGCCTTTGGCCCGCAGTTTGGCGTGCAGATCCTCCAGCGCCTGGAGTCCCGTGGCGTCGATGGCCAGCACCTTGCGGATGCGCAGGATCAGGATGTCCGGCTCCTGCTTGGTCCGCTTCAGCTCGTCGTCGAGTTTGTCCACCACGCCGAAGAAAAACGCTCCGAACACACGGAAGATCAGCACGCCGTCGGGAATTTCCTTGCCGATCAGCGAATGGTGCGAGCCCTCGGTCTCGGACGACTCGTCCACGGCGGTGATCTGCGAGGTTTCGGAAATCCGCTTGACCATCAGCAGCGCGGCCAGGACCACGCCCACCTCCACCGCGACCGTCAGGTCGGCCAGCACCGTGAGAATGAAGGTGGCGAGAAACACCGAGGAATCGCTCAGCGGCCACCGTGAGAGCCGCGCGAACTGCTTCCACGACACCATGCGGTAGGCGGCCACCACCAGGATCGCGCTCAGCGTCGCCAGCGGGATGTAGCTGACGAGCGGTGCTGCGATCAGCAGCACCGCCAGCAGGAGCAGCGCATGCGCCAGGCCCGCCACCGGCGTGCGCCCGCCGGCCCGCACATTCGACAGGGAACGGGCGATCGCCCCGGTCACCGGGATGCAGCCGAATAGCGGGCCGACCACGTTCGCCACGCCCTGCCCGATCAGCTCCTGGTTTGAATCATGCCGCTCGTCCAGCATGCCGTCGGTCACCACGGCGCAGAGCAGCGCCTGCATCGCCACCAGCAGCGCGATGGTGAAGGCTGGCTGGACCAGCTCGCGCGCCATCGGCAGGTCCGCCACCGGCAGGTGGAACGACGGGAAGCCGCGGGCGATCCCGCCGAACTCGGAGCCGATGGTCGCAATCTGCCCGTTCGCCTGCAGCCCGAACAAAACGACGGCCACCGAAGCGACCACCAGCCCGACCATCGACCCTGGCACGAAACGCGAAAGCTTTTTCGGCCACAACCCGACGATCAGCAGCGACCCCGCCGCCAGCGCCACCGTCGGCCAGTGGATCGCATCCAGATGCGTCACGAGCAGTTTCATCTTGTCGGCGAAACCCACCGGCAGTTTCTCCACCCGGAGCCCGAAAAAGTTTTTGACCTGCGAACTGAGGATGAGCAGGGCGATGCCCTTGGTGAAGGCGCGCGACACCGGATAGGGGATGAACCGGATGACCGATCCCATCCGCGCCAGGCCCATCACGCACAGGATCCCGCCCGCCATCAGCGTGCACAGGAGCAGGCCGTCCAGGCCGAACCGTTGCAGCACGCTGTAGGTGATGACCACAAAGGCCCCGGTCGGCCCGCCGATCTGGACGCTCGAGCCGCCCAGCGCCGCGACCAGGCCGCCGCCGATGATCGCCGTGAAGAGCCCCTGCTCCGGCTTGACCCCCGAGGCGATGGCGAAGGCGATCGACAACGGGAAGGCGATGACCATCACGTTCAACCCGGCCAAGGCGTCCGTGCGCAACCGGGCCCAGGAATAGTTTTTCCAGGCGTCCAGCAATCGCGGACGGTATGCAGTGTGAAATGCGCTCATGCCCCGTTGAAATTGACATAATTGCGGCTCCCACCGCACACAAGCATCCCGTGCGTCACCCGCCCCAATTATAAGCCGGCGGGCACCGGCCGATTAACCACAAAACAAACGGCCGCGTCACCCCCGCCAAGTCAGCGCATGGCACAACGCCACGCCGGCGGCGTCGGCCTCGTCAAAGGCCATCGCCCGGCCATGCCCCAGCATCGCCATCACGGTACGGGCCATCTGGTCCTTGCTCGCGCGGCCCTGCCCCACCACCGCCAGTTTCACGCGGAGCGGGGCGTATTCGAAGATTTCCTTTTGCTGCAGCGCCGCCGCCGCAATGGCCGCGCCACGGGCCGCACCGAGAATCTGCGCCGTCTGGAAGTTCTGCACGTAGATGGTCTGTTCGAGCGCCACGTGACGCGGGTCGAACTCCGTCACAAAGGCCGTCACCGCCCGGTTGATCTCACCAAGGCAGAACGCCATGGAGGCACGCGGTGCAACCTTTACGGTCCGGCAGTGCAGCAGCACCGGCTGGCGGCCCGGTCTGAACTCGATCAGCGCCAGGCCCGTGCCGCGCAGGCTCGGATCAATGCCGAGCACGCGGCCGGAAAACGCCGGCCGCGACAGCGACGGTGCGTCCGGCCAGGATTTGGCCGTGAGCTTCCCTTCCAATTTCGCCTGCCACATTTGCCTGACGGACATTCGCGCCATATGAGCGGACTTGTTATCGATTCCGGCTTAGAACACGAGCAGCTTCACGGCCGCGAGCAGGGTCAGTCCCAGCGCGGTTGCCTCGAACACCCGCTGGTTCATTCGCGAAGCGGCGTAGCGTCCGAGCAGACCGCCCATGATCACGGCGGGGGCGAGCTTCAGGTTGAGCCGGAGGCTTTCTTGGTTGATGAGTCCGAGGTTCACCATGAACGGCACCTTGAACCAGTTCAGCAGGAGGAAAAACACCGCGTTCGTGCCGAGGAAACCCATTTTTGGCAGCCGCATCGCCAGCAGGTAGATCGTCATCACCGAGCCGGCGGCGTTGGCTACGAGCGTGGTGAATCCCGCGAGCAGCCCGGTGCCCGCCGCGACCCAGTGCGGCGCGTGCGCGATCTCGTCCTCTGGCGGCGCCGACCGTGATTTCCGCCAGAAATGCAACGCCACCAGCGCCGTCAGGATGCCGCCAATCAGCCGCTTGGTCTGCAGGTCGTCGATGTGCCCCAGCGCGAACCAACCGAGCACCACCCCCGCCGCCGTCCACGGAAACAGTTTCCACAGATGCCGCCATTCCGTGTGCCGCCGATAGAGCAGCACACCGAAAACGTCGCCTAGGATCAGCATGGGCAGGATGACGCCCGTCGCCTGCCGGGCCGGCATCGCGTTGGCGAGCAGGCCCACGAACAGGATGTTCACGCCCGGAATGCCTGTCTTCGCCAGGCCGACGCTCACGGCCCCGCCGATCAGCAGCGCCCATTGCCACAGTTCGAAACTCATGCTTTTGTCATCGCGAGTCTGCCAAAGGCAGGCGGGGCGATCCAGCCCCTCGACAAGCTCGGGGCCTTGAGCCTGCCGAAACGGCTGGATTGCTTTGTCGTCCCTCGACTGGCTCGGGACCTTGAGCTTGTCGAAACGGCTGCCCTTCCCGCAATGACATTCATCCGGCTCGTATCATCCCGTTGGCCACCTGCAAAACCTGCCAGCTCCCGTCGGCCGCGGGCGAACTGGTCCCTGTGGCGATGACTTGCGGCTCGCCGGCAAGTGACGCCCAAAAACGCGCCCGCCGCTGCGGGTCGAGTTCGCCGAGCACATCGTCGCACAGCAGCACGGGCGTGACACCACCCTTGAGCTTGAAATACGCCGCCTGCGCCAGTCGCAGCGCGATCACCAGGCAACGCTGCTGTCCTTCGGAGGCGAACTGCCTGGCTGGCCGGCCGTTGAGCACGAGTTCGAGATCGTCCCGATGCGGGCCGCGTTCCGTCGATTTCAGCAGGGTATCACGCGGCCGGCACTTCACCAGCACGGCGGCGAATTCTTCGGGTGCATTCACGACCGAGTCCGGCGCGTAGATGAGTCCGGCTTGTTCGCCCTCCGGCACGAGCCGCGCATGCGCCGTCCGGAAGAATTCCCCCAGTTCCGCCAGGCCGGCGCTGCGTTTCGCAACCAGCGGTCCCGCCTGGGCCGCCAGTTCATGCTCGAAGGCCTCCAGCGCCCCGGCATCGCGTCCGCCCTGCCTGAGCAGCATGTTCCGTTCGGCCACCGCCCGCGTGTAGCGTTGCAAAGTCGACAGATAGGCTGCGTCCATGGCCGCCAGCGTGAGGTCGAGCCAGCGGCGGCGCAGCGAGGGCAAGCCGCGCAAAAACTGATTGTCGTGCGAGGAGAACGCCACCGTGGGGAATTTTCCGATAAGGTCCGCCAGCCGTGTCACCCTGCCCTGCTCCCACATCACCACCCTTTCCTGCAGACCCAAGGTGATGCTGAGCCGGCTCTCGCCGAAAACTTCGTGCGCGAGGGTGAAGGCCAGCCCCGCCTGGGACTGTCCCAGCCCGATGAGTGCCCGCGACTCCGCCCCGCGGAACGAGCGCAGGGCCGTCACATAGCCCGCCGCCTCAAGAAAGTTGGTTTTCCCCTGCGCGTTGGACCCGCACAGGAACGTCCGCGCCCCGGTCAGCGGCACATCCACGAGAGACAGGTTGCGAAAGCCCTGCAGGGTGATCCTTTGGAAACGCACCGCCCCAGTCAGGCAACCCCCGCGGCCTCTGTCCATTTGGTTCTTGCCGACCGGCACTCAGGGATGCTTGTTGGGCGCCCTCCATGAGTAATGTTCCCGCTAGCAACGAAGTCGCCGTGCTGAAGACCAGCTACGGCGAAATGACCATCGCCTTTTGGCCCGACGTCGCGCCGAAGACCGTCGATAATTTCAAAAAACTCGCCCTCGAGGGCTTCTATGACGGCACCGCCTTCCACCGCATCATCAAAGGCTTCATGGTCCAGGGCGGCTGTCCCAACACCAGGGCCGGCGAGACCGGCATGCCCGGCACCGGCGGCCCGGGTTACATGATCAAGGCCGAGTTCAGCGCCAAGTCGCACGTCCGCGGCGTCATCTCGATGGCCCGTTCGGCATCTCCCGACTCCGCCGGTTCCCAGTTCTTCCTTTGCCACGGCGACGCCAAGTTCCTCGACCGCCAATACACCGCCTTCGGCCAGCTCAGCAAAGGCGACGAAGTGCTGGAGCAACTCGCCAACATCCCGACCAAGTCCGGCGGCGGCGGCGAAAAGAGCACGCCGATCGAGCGGGTCGGACTGCTGAGCGTGAAGATCGTGGCCCAAGCGTAAGCGACCGGCGCTTCCCCACTTCCTCAAACAAAAACCCGGGGCGTTTGCCCCGGGTTTTTGTTTAGAAGCTCGGCCTGGTTTACTTGTCGAAGCCGACGGCTTTGGCGACGGCGTCGTAGGTGATGCGGCCGTTGCGGGTGTTCACGCCCTTGGCGAGGCCCTTGTGCTCGCTCAGCGCGCGCTCCACGCCCTTTTGCACCATCATGGCGACGAACGGCTCGGTGGCTTGGGTGAGGCCCATGGTCGAGGTGCGGCCGACCAGCGCCGGCATGTTGGGCACCGCGTAATGGATGACCCCGTGCTCCTTGTAGACCGGCTTCGTGTGGGAGGTGGCGTGGATCGTCTCAATGCAGCCGCCCTGGTCGATGGCGATGTCGCAGATGACACTGCCAGGACGCATCCGCGCGACCATCTTGCCGGAAACAACAATAGGCGCCTTGGCGGCGGGAATGAGCACGGCGCCGATGAGCAGGTCGCAGTCGGCGACGGCATGCTCGATGTTGGCGGGGTTCGACATCAACGTGACGATGCGTCCGCGATACTCGGTATCGAGCGCCTCAAGCTTGCGGGTGTCGAGGTCGAGCACGGTCACGCGGGCACCCATGCCGGCGGCCATCTGCACGGCGTGAGCACCGGAGTTGCCCGCCCCGACCACGACAACATGGCCGGGCATCGTGCCAGGGATGCCTCCGAGCAGCACACCCGAGCCGCCATGTTGCGACTGGAGGAAATAGGCGCCGATCTGGATCGAAAGCCGGCCGGCGATCTGCGACATGGGCTTGAGCAGGGGGAATTGCCCGTCCGCGCTTTCCACCGTCTCATAGGCGATGCCGAGGATGCTTTTCCGGCACAGCTCCTTGGCCAACGCGGCGCCGGCGGCGAGATGCAGGTAGGTGAAGATGGTCTGGCCCTGCTGCATGAGGCCGTATTCGGACTCGAGCGGTTCCTTCACCTTGAGGATCAGGTCGGCGGTTTTCCAAACCTTTGCCGCGGTGGGGGCGAAGGTGGCGCCGGCGGATTTGTATTCATCGTCGGAGAAGCCGGCGCTGAGGCCGGCGCCTTTCTCGATCACCACCTTGCCCCCGAGCGTGGTCACGCGGCGGCACAAACTGGGGGTCATCGAGACGCGGGTTTCTCCGATCTTAACTTCCTTGGGGACTCCGATAATCATAGGCCGGTTATGACACGTGATTCTTTTCCAGCAGGCAATGCCGGAAGCGCTTCAGGGTGCACCGCTTCCACGGAACTCGACAATTGCACCCCAACCGCGCTACCTAACCCGCTGATGACCAAACCCCTCAACCTCATCGTCGCCTGCGCCGAAAACCGGGTGATGGGCCTTGGCCGCCGGCTCCCCTTTCACATTCCGGAGGACAAGGCGTGGTTCTATGCCAAGACCGCCAACACCGTTTGCGTGCTCGGTCGCGTGTGCTATGAAATCTGGCCGCGGGTTCTGCTCGACGGCCGCCAGCCGGTCGTCATCACCTCGCAACCGGCATTGGTCCGCGCCGATGCCGAGCGGCGTTTCGGCCCCGGGGCGGCAGCCCGTGTCCAGCTCGCCCCCGACGTGCCCACTGCGCTGGCGAAAGCCCTGACGCTGCCCGGCGAAATCATGATCTGCGGCGGTCAGCGCATCTACGAGGAGACGCTGCCACAATGCGACCGGCTCCTCCTCACGCTCGTCCACGCCGACGTGCCCGGCGACACGTTCTTCCCCGAGTGGCGGCACCTGCCCTGGCGTGAGACATGGCGCAAGGACGGCAGCGACGCAAATTACCGCTACACCTTCTCCATCCTGGAGCGTCCGGCCGGTGCTACCGGTCCGTGAAAGTCGTGTCGATGTGGAAAGGCAGATAGAGCGGGCAAAAGCCGGCCAGGCTCGTGAAGATCGGTATCAGGCCGAGCAATCCCCACAGGGAATCATGGTGGTTGCCTATCCCCATGATCAAGCAACCCAGCACGAAACGTACCGCGGCATCGTAGGAACCGACATTGGTTTTCATTGGAATGTTGGGATTCACCCCAACATACGCCTCCCGGGGAGGCCCGCTCCGCGTTTCTTGGCCTAAGCCAAGCATGAATCAACTTGGGGCCGGAGCGCGGCGTGCGCCTTGGCGACCTCGATGTATTTCTCGGCCCACCCGCGCAGGCCGAGCAGCTCCTGTCCCGTCAGCGGACGCACCACCTTGGCGGGTGCACCGAGAATCATCGAGCCGGGCGGGGCCACGAACCGCTGCGTGACGAGCGCGTTCGCCCCGACGATGCAATGGTCGCCGATCCTGGCGCCATCGAGGATGGTCGCGCCCATGCCGATCAGGCACTCGTCGCCAATCTCGCAGGCGTGGATGATGGAGGTGTGACCGATGGTGCAGTAACGGCCGATCTTGACGCCGTAATCGTCGGCGAGATGGACCATCGTCAGATCCTGGATGTTGGTGCCCTCCCCGATCTCGATCGAGTTGATGTCGCCGCGCAGCACGCAGCCATACCACACGCTGCTGCTGGCCCCGAGGGTCACATCGCCGAGCACCGTGGCGTTGGCGGCCACGAAGGCCGCACGCGCCGTGTCGGGTTTTTTGGCGAGATGCCGGGCCAGCCGCTGCTTAACATCCATGCCGGCCACGCTAAGGGGAGTTCGGCCTGCGCCAAGCCTGCAAAAGGCCGCCTATTTGGGCGGCACGGATTTGCCACCGGCCAGCCACACCACCAGGCCCACCCCGCAGACGGCACTGACCGCGCCGACGGCCAGCAAGCCGCCGAGTATCAGAATAATGTCGATCACATTCATGGTAGAGGAGTTTGCTTTCGTGACGATCAACCACGTTGAAAGTTACACCGGCAAAGCTATCGGGCCGGCCCACCCCACTTTGACCGGGCTTTTACCGGGCAACCCCGGGGATAAAATCAGCCACCCCTCCGCGGCTCAGGTCACTATCCCGGCGATGGTCGCGGAGAGATACGAGGCGAGTGTGCCGCAGAACAATGCTTTGAGCCCCAGCTTGGCGAGGTCCGTGCGGCGCTCGGGGACCAGCGCGCCGATGCCGCCGATCTGCATGCCGACGCTGCTGAAGTTGGCGAAGCCGCAGATGGCGATGCTCAGGATCAGCAGGCCCTTCTCGGTGACGATGGGCACGCTCTTGTTGGTCAGGTTCTGGAAGGCCACGAATTCGTTGATCGTGAGTTTCTGGCCGAGCAACGTGGCCACGTTGGCGATGTCGGCCGTCGGCACTCCCATGGCCCAGGCCATCGGGTAGAATAGTTTCCCAAAGATCCAGTTCAGCGTCAGGTTGAAGTCCGGGTTGAAAAGATGGCCGGCGGATATCAAAATCCAGTCGAGGCAGGCGATGACGGCGATGAAACCGATGAGCATCGCAATGACGTTCATGGAAATCTTGAACCCGTCGGCGGCGCCGTGGGAGACGGCGTCGATCACGTTGCTGTAGTCGCTCTTCACCTCGAGCTTCACGGTGCCCATGGTCTGGCTCTCCAGCGTCTCGGGGAAGACCATCTTGGCGATGACCAGCGCGCCGGGCGCGGCCATGAGCGAGGCCGTGATAAGCTTGGGGGCGAGATCCATGCCGGCGGCCGCACCCATGTTGGCGTAGACGACGAGGATGCCGCCGGCGATGCAGGCCAGGCTGCCGCTCATCGAGGCGAGCAGCTCGCTGTTGGTCATGCCGGGGAGGTAGGGCCGGATCATCACCTGCGCCTCCACCTGGCCGACAAACGCGCTGGCGACATTGCTCAACGACTCCGCGCCGCTGACCCGCATGACCACATTCATGGCGCGGGCAATGAGCGCAACCACCCGCTGCATGATGCCAAAGTGGTAGAGAATGGCCACGAGCGCGCAGACCAGGATGATCGTCGCCGTGACGTTGAAGGCGAAGACGAAGCCCCCGAACATGTAGTTGCCGATCTTGCCGCCCTGGTCCACGGCGATGCCGCCGTAGACGAAGCCCGCGCCCTGCCGGGCGAACTCCTCCAGTTTCCCCATGGCGTGGCCGAGTCCGGAAAAGAATCTCGCCACCGGCCCGACCTTGAAGATCAGGAGGGCAATCGCCACCTGCAGCGCGATGCCGGTGACCACGAGCCGCCAGTTGATCCTGCCCCGATTGTTGGAGAACAAAAAGGCGAGGCCGAGGATGAGAACGATGCCGAGCAAACCATGTAGACGATCCATAGGGTTGGGATGTTGGGGACGGGTTGCGCGGACACTGCGATAGGCCCCGGGTGAATTCAACTCCCGATACGACCCAGCCGGCCCCACCAGTCCGGGCGGGTGCGACCCGTCACTTGGGCGGCGATTCGAGGTCGAGATTAAGGTATCGTTCCAACGAACCGGTGACCTCTACGTCGAACACGATCGGCGCCTGCCCCTCGCGGTCCTCCGGCACTCCGACGATGTGCAATTGGGCCGAGCAGCCCGGCGGGGCACCGGGCGGCCGGATCGCGAGGTGCAGTTCGGTGAGCTGCAGTTTGCGCCGGTTGCCGGCCGTGAACTGCAGCCGGGCCGGGACCCCGGGCTTGAGCTCCAAAGAGCCGGGGCCGAACCGCAGCCCGCGGTCATCAACCCGGATGGGGAAGCGCCCGTTCAGCCGGCCGGTAACCATCGCCGGCAGGTCCCGCGTGAGCTCCATGACCTCCGCGAGGCTGGCACCGTCAACCCGCACCACCGTCTCCAGTTCGCGCAGCGCGGGAAAATAATCAAAGGGTTCCAACGCGACTGTGCCGCCGAGGGCCTGGAACGAGGCGTGGCTCACGGCGATCTTGTTGGCGCCGCGCAAGGCCAGTCCGGCTTCGAGCCCGCGCAGAACCAGCCGGCCCGTCCGCAGTTCACGGATGCGCAGATTGCCGGGCTTGGTGCTGATGGGCACGAGACCGGTGAACTCCAAGTGGGCCTCGATGCCTTCGCCCAGGATGGCGCGCTGCCGGCTGGCCGCCTTTCCCTCGCGCCACTGCACCGCTCCCGTGGCGGTGATTTTTTTTTGCAACATCCGCCCCTCAACGCGGCCCGTGAGCTGCCCCGCCAACTCCCAGGGGCCGCCGGGCAGCAGGATGAGCCGCTGCACGAAATTCTGCCAGGTTTTCAGATCGAGCGCCATGTCCGGCACCTTGAAAGTCAGGTCGTCCCCCGCCACATCATAGCTGCCCTCCGCTTGCCCCGCCAAACCGGGTCCGCCCGCCTGCACCCGGAACTCCCAGGTTTTCCCCGGCGACAGGCGCGCCGCGATCTTACCGGTCAATACCTGCGCGGGCAGGGCCGCGGCTTGCACGACCAGTTCACCGTCCACCGCCAGTTCGTCCAGGGGTATCTGCCATGGCTGCACCTTCGCCCGGCTGTTCTGGTAAGTGACCCAATTCAGCGCATTGGTGTCAGATCCGTCGATGGTCACGGGCACGCGGGCCTGCTCGACCTGCACGGCGCCGAGCGAAGGCGCCCACCAGTGGCGGCGGGTGATGGTCACGCGCCGGGCGGAAAAAGCCTGGGAGCGCACGTGAAACCGAAGATCCGCCACCACCACGCGCCACGGTGATGCCTGCGTGACGCTGAGATTGATTTCCGAGGCACCTCCCAGGTGCAACAGCGCGCTCACGACCAAGCCGGTGATTTTCAACCGGGCGAGCAGCAGCATGAGCAGCGTCGCCAGGCTGAGCCCGCCTGCGCCGAGGAACAGGCGGCGTTTGCTCCGCGGGAGAATCATGCGGGATCGAGGGTTGGCATCGGGACGGGCCGGCTGGCTTCGGCCCGGCCAATTCCTACAACCCGAACCGGATTCTACCATGAAAAAGTCGCGGGGCACACCGTCCCCCCTGGCGCTTCACCCACGCTTGCCGCTTCCGGCACCCCGGCCCCCGCCCCGCCTTCCGGTGGCGGCGACAGGCCGGTCAGTCACGCCAAAGTGGGACTGTGCAAGCCGCGCGTAGAATCCCCGGAGCTTGCTCCGGGGAGTAGCGCTGGCGGTAGGACGGCGTTCAATGCCGCGCCCGGGAGCAGAAAACCGGAGACTGGCAGAACCCCAATCCCACACCGCCAGGGAATTTCCGCGCCGACCCTGATCGCTAGCCGACGGGGGCAACCGGCAGCGGCTTGAGGTGCCAGATGTCCCGGGCGTATTCCCGGATGGTGCGGTCGCTGGAGAACTTGCCCAGGCGGGCGGTGTTGAGAATGGCCATCTTCGCCCATTTGGCCCGGTCGCGGTAGGCTGCGTCCACCCGCGCGTGGCAGTCACTGTAACTGCGGAAATCGGCCAGCACCATGAACGGATCGCCGCCCGACAGCAGGCTGTCGTGCACCAGTGAAAACGCGCCGTGCTCCCCGGGCGTGAAAAAATCGCTGCCGAGCCAATCGAGCACCGCGCGCAGTTCCTCATCGGCCCGGTAGCAGTCCCACGGCTTGTAGCCTTTCGCCCACAACGCCGCGACCTCGTCCACGTTGAGGCCGAAGATGTAGATGTTTTCCTCGCCCACCTCCTCCCGAATCTCGACGTTGGCGCCGTCGAGCGTGCCGATGGTCAGCGCGCCGTTGAGGGAGAGCTTCATGTTGCCGGTGCCCGAAGCCTCTTTGCCGGCGGTGGAGATCTGCTCGGAGAGGTCGGCCGCCGGGATGATCTTCTCGGCGAGCGACACGCGGTAGTTCGGCAGGAACGCCACCTTGAGCTTTCCGTTGATCCGTTGGTCGGCGTTGATCCGGGCGCCGACGACATTGATCGCGCGGATGATGTTCTTGGCCAAATCGTAGCCGGGCGCGGCCTTGGCGCCGAAGATGAAGACGCGGGGCACCACATCCAGCCCCGGGTTCTGCAGGAGCCGGCGGTAGAGCGCGATGATGTGGAGCAGGTTCAGGTGCTGGCGCTTGTATTCGTGCAGGCGCTTGATCTGCACATCGAACAGGGCGTCCGGCGAGACCTCGACGCCGCATTCGGCCTTGATGACCGCCGCCAAGTCCACCTTGTTGGCGCGCTTGATGGCCATGAATTCGTTTTGGAAGGCGGCGTTGCCGGCGAATTTTTCCAACTTGCGCAGCAGGTCGAGGTCGCGGATCCAGCCTTTGCCACCCAGCTTTTCGGTGATGAGGGCGGAGAGGCGCGGGTTGGCCTTCAGCAGCCAGCGGCGGGGGGTGATCCCGTTGGTCTTGTTCTGGAATTTGCCAGGATAGAGCGCGTCAAACTCGGGAAAGAGGTTCTTCTTGAGCAACTCCGTGTGCAGGGCTGCGACGCCGTTGACCGCGTGTGAGCCGGCGACGGAGAGATGGGCCATGCGCACCTGCTTGTGGCCGTTCTCCTCGATCAGCGAGCAGATGCGTTTCTTCTCACTGTCGCCGGGCCAGTTCTTTTCCACGGCCTGGAGCAGTTTCGCGTTGATGTCGTAGATGAGCTGGAGGTGGCGCGGCAAAAGGCGCTCAAACAATCCGACGCCCCACTTTTCGAGCGCCTCGGGCAGGAGCGTGTGGTTGGTGTAGGCGAAGGTCCGGCTGGTGATCGTCCAGGCGGCGTCCCACTCCATGTTTTCCTCGTCGAGCAGGATGCGCTGCAGCTCGACGATGGCGATGGCCGGGTGGGTGTCGTTGAGCTGCACCGCGACCTTGTCGGCGAAATTACCCCAGGAGTTGGCCGGGTGGCGCAGGTGGCGGCGGATGATGTCGCGCAGCGAGCACGCCACGAAGAAATACTGCTGCATCAGGCGCAGCTCCTTGCCGTTCTCGGTCTTGTCGTTCGGATAAAGCACCTTGGAGACCGTCTCGCCGATGGCCTTTTCCCGGACCGCCTCGACGTAGCCGCCGCGGTTGAAGGCCTCGAGGTCGAAATCCTCCGTGGACTTCGAGGCCCAGAGCCGGAGCAGGTTGACGGTCCCGGTGCCGTAGCCCGCGATGGGGATGTCGTGCGGCACGCCGAGGACGGTCTTGGTGTCGACCCAGCGCGGGCGGTAGTTGCCGCGGTCGTCGAACACGTTCTCCACCCGGCCGAACAGGTGGACTTGCTGGATGAACTCGGGCCGCATGACCTCCCACGGGCTGCCGAAGATGATCCAGTTGTCGGGGTGCTCGATCTGCTGGCCGTGCTCGAACGCCTGCTTGAACAGGCCGTATTCGTAATAGATGCCGTAGCCGAGCGCCGGGTAGTCAAGCGTGGCGAGCGAGTCCAGGAAGCACGCGGCCAGCCGCCCGAGGCCGCCGTTGCCCAGGCCCATGTCCGCCTCGGCTTCGCGGATCTGGTCAAAGTCCTGTCCCAGCGACCGGAGCGCGGCCTCGGCGGTCTCGAGCAGGCCGGTGGCGAGCAGGTTGTTGCTGAACATCCGGCCCATGAGGTATTCGAGCGAGAAATAGTAAACGCGGCGGACGTTGGCGGCATTATGGGCCCCTTGGGTGGCGATCATGCGCTCGTGGATGGTGTCGCGCACCGAGAGGGCCGTCGCCACCCACCAGTCGCGCGGCGTGGCCGAGCCCGTATGGCGGGCCAGGGTCGAGATCAGGTGGCGCTGGATCAGCGAGCGGAATACTATTTCGGGCGAATCGGTGGACGGTCGGCCCGGGCGCTTGGCGGGTTTGGTCGCGGTGGCTTTTGCTGGCATGGGAGGATTTGAATCACAAGTCGTGCCTCCGTGACAGGCAAGGCGGGAATCGCCGGTTTGCCGGGCGACCGGCCCGGACAAACACCGGCCGGTCAGCCCCTCGACCAGTCCGGGGCCCCGTCGACTTCAGCTCAGGGCCTGAGTTTATCGAACGGCTTGAGCCTGTCGAAACGGCAGGCCGGAACGGTGCCCTGCTCTGCCTTCACCGCTCAAACCGCCGGCCCAGCTCCCCTTTGCTCAGCTCAAAATGCGTCGGCCGGCCCGCGGGGCTGGTGTGCGGCTGGCGGCAGGTGAAAAGTTGCGCGACCAGCGCCAGCGCCTCGGTCTCGCTGACGGCCGCCGGCAGCCGCACGGCCTTTTGCGCCGCCAGCCGGGCCAGTTCCTCGTTGGCCAGCCCGGCCTTCTTTTCATCCAGCCGGCCTTCGCGCATCAGCCCGATGATATCGCGCAGGAAAATTTCCGCATCGGCGGGATCCAGCCAGATCGGGACACCCTCGATCCGGAAAAAATTCCGGCCGAACTCGGCCACCTCCAGGCCAAGGGCGTGCAAGTATTTCAGCCGGTCGAGCAAAAGGGCGCTGGCGATTGCATCCAATTCGACGGGCAGGGCAAACAACAGCCGCTGGCTGGCCACCTCGCCCCGCGTGAATTGATCCTGCAACCGTTCAAACCACACCCGCTCGTGAGCCGCGCGGCGGTCGAGCACCACCACCCCCCCGGGAGCTTCGAACAGCGCGTAGTCGCCGTGCGCCGTGCCGAGAAAACGCCAGCCCATGAGGGAGGAAGCAGGGAGCGGGGAGCGGGGAGCGGGGAGTGCAGCAGTGGATTCGGATGCTGACGATGCTGGAGTCTGTTGAGACGGTGGCACGACCGCTCGCGCTGGCAGCGGCGCAAAATGACGGAAGGGCTGTGACATCGGGCTCGGTGTCGGAGCAGGGCGTGATATCGGATCACCGGGCAGAAAATCGGGCGGGATTGTCTGGACCGGCTCCCCGCTCCCTGCCCCCTGCCCCTTGCTGGGTAACCCAAACTCCCGCAGCGCCTGCAAAACCGCCCGGATGACGAACCCGCGCACGGCTCCCTCGCTGCGGAAGCGCACCTCTCGCTTTGCGGGATGCACATTCACATCCACCGCGGCGGGATCGAGGTCCAGGAACAGCACGGCGACCGGATAGCGGCCCTTGCCCAGCGAGGTCGCATACGACTCGATGATCGCGTAATTCAGGGTGCGGCTGTCCACCGGCCGGCGGTTGACGAACATCAGCATCTCGTGCCGCGTCGCGCGGCTGACACCCGGCTGGCCGATCAGGCCGCTCAATTTCAGCCCCGCCTCGGTCATCTCGACCGGCAGCAGATCACCGGCCAATTGCCGGCCAAAGATCTCCGCGACCCGCTCGGCCAGCGTCGAGCAGACGGGTGATTGGAACAGCACCCGGCCGTCCTCCACGAGGGTGAACGCCGTCGCCGGGCAAGCCAGGGCGTAGAGCCGCACCGTCTGGATAATGTGCGCCGACTCGGTCGCGTCACTTTTGAGGAATTTCCGGCGCGCCGGCACCGAATTGAACAGATGCGCAACCGTCGTGCGCGTGCCCGGCGCCAGGCCGCACTCGCGCACGTGGACCAGTTTGCCGCCATTGACGACGATCTCCGTGCCGGGACCGGTCGCGGGCCGGGTCTGCAGCCCGAAGTGCGACACGCTGGCGATGGACGGCATCGCCTCACCTCGAAAACCAAAGGTGCCCAAGCGGTCCAGATCGGCGGTTTCGACCAGCTTGCTGGTTGCATGCCGCTCGAGTGAGAGCAGCGCGTCGTCCTTGGTCATGCCGCTGCCGTTGTCCTCGACGCGGATATAGCTGCGGCCCCCGTGGCGAAACTCCACCTCGATGCGCGTGGCGCCGGCGTCGAGGCTGTTCTCGACCAATTCCTTCACGACCGCCGCCGGACGCTCGATGACCTCGCCGGCGGCGATCTGGTTGGCAACCCGGTCGGAAAGGATGCGAATCGTTGGCATGAGCAGAAAAAACCGCTAATTGGCGCTAATCATCGCTGATTAAGAGCCCCAAGCAAAGGGAGCTTCGGGCATTAGCGGTAATTAGCGAAGATTAGCGGTTCAACCCAGCAGTTTCTGCCAGCGCTGGAACTGCCGCGCCAACTGCGTCGGGCCGGGCATGCCGGTGCCGGTGCGGCGGGCCATGGCCTTGGCCACATCAAACGTCGCCGCCCAGTCCCGGCCAAAGGCGGGGTGGACCGCCTTCACGTCGGCGTGGCCCAGCCGGTCGAGCGCGACGCCCTTCTGCTCCGCAAGCCGAACGACCGCCCCGACGGCATGGTGGGCGGCGCGGAACGCCACGCCCTTTCGCACGAGATAGTCCGCCAGATCCGTCGCGAGCAGCGCGGGATCAGCCACGGCGGCGGCACACCGGGCCCGGTTGACTTTCAAACCGGCGAAAGTGCCCGCCAGCACCTCCAGGCACAGCGCCGTCTGGTCGTGGCTGTCGAACACCGGCGGCTTGTCCTCCTGCAGGTCGCGGTTGTAGGTCAGGGGCAAACCTTTGACGAGCACGAGGAGCGAGTGTAGGTTGCCCTGCAACCGCGCGGCCTTGCCCCGCAGCAGTTCCGCCGAATCGGGATTCTTCTTCTGCGGCATGAGGCTTGAGCCGGTGCAGAAGGCATCGGGCAACTCCACGAACCCGAACTCCTGCGTGGCCCAGAGGATCAGGTCTTCCGCCATGCGGGAGAAATGCACGCCGGTCAGGGCACAGGCCGCGGCGAACTCGATGAACACGTCGCGGTCACTGACCGCATCCATGCTGTTCGGGGTGACGCGGGGCCGGCCGGCGGCATCGACAAACCCGAGCATCTCGGCGGCAAACTCGCGGTCAAGGCGCAGCGTCGTACCGGCGATGGCCCCGGAGCCGAGGGGACACCAGTTGGCGTGATCCGCGACGGTGGCGAAGCGCTGGGCGTCGCGCTGCAACATCTCAAGGTAGGCGAAAAGATGGTGCGCGAAAAACACCGGCTGCGCCCGCTGGAGGTGGGTGTAGCCCGGGATCAGCACGTCGCGGTTTTTGGCCGCGATCTTCAGGATGACGCGCTGGGCGGCGTTGATTTTGCCGATCAGGTCTGCGCAGGCGGCCTTGAAGTAGAGCCTCATGTCCGTCGCTACCTGGTCGTTGCGGCTGCGGGCCGTGTGCAGCTTGGCGGCGGCGGGCACGCGCTTGGTTAGCGCCTGCTCGATGTTCATGTGCACATCCTCCAGCGCGGTGCTCCACTTGAACCGACCCGCCTTGATCTCGCGGCCGATGGCCTCGAGACCGCGGTGGATGGCGTCGCGCTCCCGGCGGGTGATCAGGCCGACCTTCGCCAGCATGGCGGCGTGTGCGACGCTGCCGGCAATGTCGAACGGGGCGAGGCGGCGGTCGAAGGAGACCGACTCGCTGAACCGCAGCATGAGCTCGGCCGGACCCGCCGCGAAACGTCCCCCCCAGGTGGCTTGCGCCTTTTTTGCCATAGCGGCCAAGCAACGCCCCGCCGCCGGTCTTGGCAACGCGGAAATGGGGCGGCCACCGGAGATCACGGAAGCACGGAACTGCGGAATTGGTGTCCTGGGCATCGAATCGTCATTCCGTTCCTCCGTGTTTCCGTGATTTTTCCGGTAATTCCCGTTTACCTGCAACCCCTGCCTTCTCATGGTGACCTCAATGCTGATGACGCGATCAACCCTGTTCCTGCTGCTGGGTGCCGCGGTGTTTTTGCGGGCTGACACCTCCAAAATAATCGGCGACTGGGACTCCGTGTCGATGGCACCGGTGAAAACCTCGATCTACGTGGGCAGCGTCAAGTTGACGACGAGCGAGTTTCGGCGCGCCGGCGACAAGTTCACGGCCACCTATGAGGCCAAGGTCTGGCCCTGGTTTTTCTGGAGTGAGAGCGGGAAGATTGCCATCAGCCTGCCCCTGGCCGAACTCGAAAAGCTGGCCCGGGGCGAGCGGGTGGAGTTCAGCGGCGAAGCCTTCAATCACAAGTACAAGCCCCGCCATGTCACAGGTCGGGCGGAGCGCACTGACCCCGCCAGCGGGACGATCAAAGTGCGGATACGCGTGGACGACACCGAGTTGATCTTCAACACCACCTACCGCTTCAACAACGTGGTGAAGTGACCACCGTCACTCCGCCCAGTGGAAAGTGACCGGCCGGGCGATCGCCGGGTGCAGGCTGTGGTGGACCGGACAGTTGAGCGCGGCCTGCTCGAGAATGCCTCCGGGATCCTTGGTCTTCGGAATCGGCAGCCAGACGGTCGCCGCCATCCGCGCGATGCGGCGCGGGGCGTCGACGGACATTTCCTTTGTCACTTCCCAGCGCATGCCGGGAAGGTCGAAACCGAGCTTGGTGCGCGCGGCGATCGCCATGGTCGTGACCATGCAGGCCCCAAAGGACGCGGTGGTAAGATCCGTCGGCGAAAACGCCAGGCCGCGGCCATGGTTGTCCTTCGGCGCATCGGTCTCCATCTGCTGGCCGGACGGGCCGTGCGTCAGCCGGCAGTTGAGTTCGCCTTGGTAGATGCCGGTGCTTTTGACCATGGAGGCAGGGAAACCACGAAACACACGAAAGACACGAAAATATTCCGACCCAGACGGATCACGGAAATGCGGAATCGCGGGAATGATCCCCCTATCCGTGCTGCAGCACTTCCGCGTTTCCGCGATTGCTCCGATCTTACTTAAACCGCCGCAACCGCTCCTTCACATCGGTGCGGAACCGATCGATTTGGGCCAACGCGTATTTTTCCACATTGAGCCGGGGATTGGCCACCAGCGGCGTCAGGTCCATCGCCCAAGTCAGCGCCGTGGTGCGGTCGGTGGCGTGGGAGGCGTGGAAGGTGGCGTTGGCGAGCCGCCGGCCGGCGATGGCGAGATCGTAGCGCTTGCCGCCGGCGATCTGCGATTGGAAGGCGCCGATGAGTTTCGCCGCGAGCCGCGGGTTGGCGGAGTCGTCGAGCACGACCTTGTCGGCGTCGGGCAGCCAGTCGAGGTTGCGCCAGACTTCACAGCCATGGACGGCCAGGGGGCGGAGCCGGGCCGGCAGGGAGCGCAGGGCCTCCAGGCACCGCTGGAAGCAGGCGACGTGCGTGTCGTGCTTGTCGGCCGGGTTGTGCAGGTAGACAACCTCCGGCGTGGTGGCGCGGAGGATGGCGGCGAGATCGGCCACGACCTCGGGACGGCGCGAGTCCTTCACCACCGCGCTGGGGTGGGCCAATTGGAGCTGGGCCGCGTAATGCCCCAGCCGCGCGGCGCGGCGTTGCTCGGCGCGGCGGACACGTTTCATTTGCTCGTCGGAACAGCCCGCGAACCGGCCGCTGCGCGGACTGCCCCCGCCATCGGTGATCACCACCCCGGTGAAGGTGCGGCGGCGGTATCCCGCCGCGATGCCGTGGTAGGCCATGATTTCAATGTCGTCCTGGTGCGCGGCGAGGCAAAGGTGGGTCGTGCGCCGCAGGGCGGCCCGGAGCGGGCGGCCATCGGGCACATAGCGGTCGGCGGCGGGCGACGAGAGTTTCATCAGGACAGTTTCAGCCCCAGCCACTCGATGCGCTCCGCGCGACCGGTTTTCGCGAACTCCACGAGGGCGGCCGACAACCGGTTGTCACCCGTGGCCACTTCGAAGCGGCGCGGCAGGCCGTCGAGGAAGCGACCGACGACGGGCTCGATCTCGCGACCCAACACCGATTCGTGCGGACCGGTCATGCCGACATCGCACATGAAGGCCGTCTGCTTGCGCAACAGGGACGCATCCGCCGTGGCGACATGCGTGTGCGTGCCCAGCACCGCAGTGGCGCGGCCGTCGAGATGCCGGCCGAGGGCCTGTTTTTCCGAGGTCGCCTCGGCATGAACCTCGGCCAGCGCACCATCGAATTGGCCCGCAAGTTGCTTGAGCAACGCATCGGCGCAAAGGAACGGGCACTCGGCCTTGGCCCCCATGAAGCTACGGCCCAGCACCGTGAACACGAGGAGACGGAAGCCGTCTTTCTCGATGATGACATGGCCGCGTCCCGGATTGCCGGCGGGCAGATTGGCCGGACGGCAGACACGGTCAAACGCGGTGATCTCCTGCTCGAAACCCTTCTGGTCCCACACATGGTCGCCCAGGGTGATGACGTCGATGCCAGCCTCGAGCAGTGATTTGCAGATGGCACCCGTGATGCCGGCACCCGCCGCGGCGTTCTCCCCATTGGCGATGACGAAATCGATGTTCCGCTCGGCGCGGATTTTCGGCACCAGCGCGCCGACGATCTCGCGCCCGGGCTTGCCGACGATGTCGCCGATGAAGAGAAGCTTCATGAACTACGGCGCGAGGTAGGCCGCGCCGGAAGCGTTGCCGAGCGAGGTCGGGCTGAGGCGCGTGGCCCTGCCGGACTCGGTGTCGAGCAGGTAAAGGCTGCGGGTGTTGGCCGCGCGAAAGGTGCAGATGACGTGGCGGCCATCAGCCATCCAGACCGGCTCAATGGCGTCGGTGGGGGCCTTTGAGGCGATCTTGCTGGCACGGGCCGCCAGGTCGAAAACGCCGATCTGGTAACCGCTGCCCATTTTGGCGGTGAAAGCGATCTTGTCGGGGTTGGTGGCGCTCCAGTCTGGCTCGGCGCAATAGCCGGAAATATTGGTGGCGAGACGGGTCGGGACGCCGCCGGTGGCGGGCATGGTGTAGAGCTGCGGGCCGCCGGCGCTGTCGGATACGTAAACCAGGCGCGAGCCATCGGGCGACCAGGCGGGCGAAGCCTCGACGGCAGGCGTGTTGGTCAGCCGGCGGATCTGCCGGCCCTGTGCGTTGCCGACGTAAACCTCGGGGTTGCCCTCGCCGGAGAGCACCATGGCGACACGCGATCCGTCGGGGCTGTAGCGCCCGCCGCTGTTGGTGCCCTTGAAACTCGCCAGCAGTGAAATGCGACGATTGGTGAGCTCGAGCACGTAGATGTCCGGAAAACTGGTGCGGTAGCTCGTGAAAACAATCTTTGTGCCGTCGGGCGACCAGCGCGGGCTCATCGTCTGCTTGCCGTCGGAGGTCCAGCGCAGCACATCGCCAAAGAAAACATCGGAGGTGTAGATCTCGGTCCGGCCGGTCGTTTCCCCGACAAAAGCCAGCTTGCCCGCAAAGAAACCGCGCAGCCCGCTGGTCTTGGTGACCGCCACGTCGGCGGCGCGGAGCAGCGCGTTGCGCCAGTTGGTGCCGGAGACAGTTTCGGTATGCACCGGCGTCTCGGCGCTGCCTTTCGTGATGCTGACCGTGACCTGGTTGGCTCCCGCCGGGGTAAAGGTGAGATTGAATGAACCGCCGCTGGCGACGGGACGGTAGCGGCCATGGGCGCCGAAGGCCTTGAGCGCGAGGTTTTGCAGCTCGGGCGACGACGAGCTGAGCGTGATCGCGGTGGTCTGGGTGTCGGCGGCCACGTTGATCGTGCCGATGTCGCGCTGCGCAAAGAGCGGTGCGGCGAGTCCGAACCCGAGAAAAAAGCGAAAGGCGGTCTGCATGTGGGTGAGTCTGGAATTAAGGGAGAAAGTTCACGGCCGGTTTTTGTTTTACTCCCGGCACCCTACTCACAAGGTCAAAGCCCACTCTTTTCCAAGCCATTTTCACACCCATGGTGACTGCCGACAACATCAAGGAAGCCCTCAAGCAGGTTAAGTATCCCGGATTCAGCCGGGACATCGTCTCTTTCGGGCTCGTGCGCTCCGCGACGTTCACCGACGGCACCGCGCAGGTTGCCGTGGCCATCACGACCTCGGACCCGACGGTGCCGACGAGGCTCAAAGCCGAGATCGAGAAATGTCTGCGCGCACTGCCCGGCGTGAAGGACGTGATCATCGAGCTCGCCGTCTCCGCCGCCAAGGCCCCGCCGACCGGCGGCACCGGCGGAGCCACCGGAACCGCCCCCGCCGGCCTGAAACATTCCATTGCCATCGCCTCAGGCAAGGGCGGCGTGGGCAAGTCCACCTTTGCGGTCAATCTCGCCTGTGCCCTCGCGCAGATTTTGGAAAAGCGCGGCCGGCCCGGGCGCGTCGGCCTGATGGATTGCGACATCTACGGCCCCTCCGTGCCTCTGATGATGGGCTTGCAGGGCCGGCCGGCCATCGACGGCGAGTCACTTGTGCCGCTGGAGCGCTACGGCGTCAAAGTGATGTCCATGGGCTTCCTCGTGGACGACAACACGCCGGTCGTCTGGCGCGGCCCGATGATCATGAAAACCATCCAGCAGTTCGTCCAAAACGTGAAATGGGGCGAGTTGGACGTGCTGCTGGTCGATCTGCCACCCGGCACGGGCGACGCCCAGCTTTCCCTGGTGCAGACCCTCCCGCTTGATGGGGCCATCATCGTCACCACGCCCCAGACGGCCTCGACCAACGTCGCCCGGAAGGGCGGCCTGATGTTCCAAAAGGTCAACGTCCCGCTCTTCGGGGTGGCCGAGAACATGAGCTGGTTCGATGACGCCAACGGCAACCGGCAATCCCTGTTCGGCGAAGGCGGCGGGGGCACCACAGCGGAGCTGCTCGGCACGGTCCTGCTGGGCCAGGTGCCGCTCCACCCGGAGATCCGCGCGGGTGGCGACTCCGGCCACCCGGTCACCGTCAACACTCCCGACAGCAAACCGGCGCAGGTTTTCCGCGAAATCGCCCGCACTCTGCTGCTTAGACTGAAGGTGTGAGCGGCTGGTTGACACCGGCCCGACGAAACATCTAGTTTTCCGCTCATGCTGACGCTGCCCGGTCGCCACCAACATCCGACGATGCAAGTCGGGCGTGTTTCACGTTGTCCCTGAGCCTCGCCATGCCTGCCACGATGCCCTCCCCGCCTGAGACCAGTGGCAGCCGCGACTTCGTCAAGCAGTCGAGCCTTTATCAGGAATTTTTGGCGGAGCGGGAGGAAATCCTGAAGCACAAGTGGATTGAATCGGAGCGCCTCGGTTACGACATCGGCTTCGAGCGCGCCTTGCTTGACTGGATCCGCAAGCACCGCGACGCCTGGCGCTCCAACCGCCGCGCGCAACTGGCCGGGCAGCCGGCCGTGGCGAAGAAATAGNNCAAAGCCTTACTTGATCTCCTTGTGCAGCGTGTGACGCTTGAGGAAGGGATTGTATTTCTTCTTCTCAATCCGCTCGGTGACGGTCTTCTTGTTGCGCTTGGTGAGATAGCGCGAAGGCGGTTTGCCCTCTTTGCGGGCTTCGGTGCACTCCAGTGTTACGGTTTCTTGCATGAGTTAAATGGGTTGGAAGGGGCGAAGAAAGGCCGCCCCTCCCCCACGCGCAATCCAAAACTTCCAAATGTCGGGAACGTTCGGTTCGGGGCCGGCCCGCGCCCCAAACCCCTCCCCCAATCGGCTCGCCACTAGGCGCTTACCCTCTTCTCTGTCAGCGACATCATCACCCCCCGGCGGAAAAGAGTCACCTGCCCGGAGCTCGACGAGACCACCAGCGCGATGCAGTCGGCCGCCACCGAGATGGCCGCCGCCGCCGCGTGGCGGGCGCCGAGTCCGCTGGGCAGCGCATGATTGTAGTCGGAGACCTGGATGAGCGAGCCGGCCGCCTCCACCACTCCGTCGCCCCGGATGACAAACGCGCCGTCGATGGACGAAAACTCCTTGATCGTCTCGTCCATGAAGGGATTCAGGATGTTCCGGTCTTCCTCCTTGTAACCGTAAAAGGGATTGAGCACGAGCGGCTTGGTCAGCGTCGACAGCTTTTCGCTGTCGCCCACGACGAAGAGGCAGCCGACCGGCCGGCCCTCGCGGCCCTCGACCGCCAGCTCGGTGGCCACGGCAATCACGCGTTCGAGCACCTCGGGCTTCACATCCGAGGGCAGCAGGTCGGTGTGGCCGGTGAGCAACGTGGAGAATTCCTTCTCCACGTCCACGATCACGATCGTGTCGAACTGGTTGCTGCCCGCCAACCCGCCCACGCAGCAGATGCGGTCGTTGAAAGTGATCAGCCCGCGGGTGATGCCCACGAGCACAGCGCTGCGCAACTGGGCCATCCGCTGGTTGGAAAAAGAGCGCACCTGGATGCTGTCGTCGAACCGCTTCGCCCGTTCGTCCGCTTCGGCCAGGTTGCGGGTCACCAGGATGGTCTTGAGCGGGCCGGCCCACTTCGGCGCCTTGAAACGGCCGGCAAAGGTGTCGCCAAACACCATCAACCCGGTGCAGCCGCTGCCCACGGCGATTTTTTCCGACTCGCGCAGGACGACGCGGTTGACGCGGGTCTGGGGCGCGGCCAGGGGCTTGGCGACCATGCCACCGAAGCCGGCGAAGAGCCGGTCGTAGAGCGTGTCGAGGTCGGGCGCCTGGACGAGGCTGTCCACGAAGTCCGGCTCCTTCATCAGCCGGGCCAGGGAGGCGAGCAGCTGGAGGTAGTCGCGCGTCTTCTCGTCGGCAATGAGCATCAGGACGAGCCGCACCGGCTCGTTCTCCATCGCGCCGTCGTAGCGGATGCCGTAGTGGCTGCGGCCGACCGCGAGGATGTAGCGCCGGCCCATCTTCACGCGCACGTGCGGCATCGCGACGCCGAGACCGAGGTAGGTCGTCATCGTGTTCTCGCGACGCAACAGGCCCTTGAGCAGCGCGTCCTTGCTCAGGTCGGGGAAGCTCTCGACCGTCAGGTTGAGCAACTCAACCAAGGCGCCTTCCATGTCGGCGCTGCCGAGATCGATGACGCGGCTGCGGGAGATGTATTTGTCGAGCCGCATNNNNGAGGAACTCGCGGTAGACGAAGGCCCACGGGATGAGAAACACCACCTCGATGTCGAACAGGATGAAGAGCATCGCCGTCACATAGAACTTCACCGGGAAGCGCGTGTGCGTGCTGCCATCGGACCGGATGCCGCACTCGTAGGCCGCGTCCTTGATCTTGGTGTGCGCCGCGCGCTGGCCGAGGAACTGGCTGAGCGCGATCACCCCGCCGGTGATCCCGGCGGCGAGGACGATCTGGACCAGAAACGGCAGATAGGCGGCGTAGCTCATCACCCGATAGAGTTCCCAGCCCGCGCGCCGGTTCAAGGGGAAACTTTGGCCCGGGCCAGAACAGCATTGCCGCAAATCGCCGGCCTGTTTGGCTCCCACCATCGGCTGCTGTCAGCAGCATCTGCTCCAACCGAGCCCGCCGGATATAATATGAAGAAACGGCCGCTCCTCTTTGTCGGCGCCATGCTGCTGGCGACTCTCAGCCTCCGGGCGGAGGTAACGCCCGCGGAGTATCGCAGCACCGGCAAGGACACCCTGGAAGAGCGGAGTACGGGCGACTGGGCAGGCATCCTGCTCTGGCAGCGCAAATCCTGACGATCGGCTGCGAGCNNAGCACGCGGGCCCGTTCGAAGCGGTGTTCGGTGCCCGCCCGCAACCGCTGCACATTGGCGCGGTGCGTGAACACGACAAACGCCGCGATCAGCACCGTCGCGACCAACCAGACGGGCCGGTCCCTCCCGGGAGCAATCAGCAGCGCGGCCGGGATCAGCGCCGCCGCCGCCAGCATCGAACCGAGCCCCACGTAGCCGGTCGTGGTCAGGACCAACAACAACACGCCGGCCAGCACCGCCAGCGCCGCCGGCCAGAGCACCAAGAGCATGCCGATCACCACCGCCACTCCCTTGCCCCCCCGAAAACCATGGTAGAGCGGCCACACGTGACCGCACGCCGCCGCCGCGCCCGTCAACAAGGCCACCGACAGGGCCTGCGGGCCGTCCGCGATGCCGAGGCCGCCAATCCACGCAGCCAGCGCCCCCTTGCCCACATCGATCAACCCAACCCCCAGCCCGAACCACAGACCCTGGGTGCGAAACGCATTGGTGCCGCCGGCATTGCCACTGCCTTGGGTGCGGATGTCCACGCCCCGCAGGCGGCCGAGCCAGAGGCTGCCGGAGACGGAGCCGAGCAGGTAGCCAAGCAGAATTTTCCCGAAGATCGTTATCATGGTGCCGGCGGTTCGTAATCCTGCACGCCAATCACGAGCGAACCGGGTCCGGCATGGGCCCCGATCGCCACCCCGGTCTCGACGACCCACGAACGATCGATGGTCCGGCCGCTCGCCCGCAGCTCCTCGTGGGCGCGCCGGGCATCGTCGGCGCAATCACAGTGCCCGACGATCACGCGGTAACGCCGCACCGGATCAAGCCGCCGGGCGACCGAGCGCGCGAAACGCTCGGGAATGTTCTTCCGGCCCCACAGGCCGCCCATCAGTCCGAGCCGGCCGTTTGGCCGGAGCGTGATCGTCAGCGTCAAGTGCAACAAGCGCATCAACGTGAGAGCCACCCGCGGGATCCGTCCGCCGCGCACCCCATACTCGATGTCGCGGACCACGGCATAGACCTTCGTGCGCGGCCGCATCCGGGCCAGCCCGGCGAGGATCCACCCTGCCTCGCAGCCGGCCTGCGCCGCCTCCGCCGCCCAGAGGGCCAGCAGACCCTGCCCGGTGGCGGCGCTGCCGGTGTCGAACACGTGCACACGGCCCGCGCCGCCCCGCGCGGCCGCGCTCTCCGCCGATTGTAGCGTGCCCGACAAAACCCGGGCCAGCGACACGTCGACCACGCTCGCGTGATGCGTGAGCAGAAATTCAAACAGGCGCCGGAAATCGCCCGGTGCAGGCTGCGAGGTGCGCGGCGGAACCAGGCTGGTCCGCATCACGTGATAGAACTCCGACGTCGTGATCGACAACCGGTCGATGTGGTCCCGCCCCTCGATCGAAAGCCGCTGCGGAACCAGATGAATGCCCAGCCGGGCCATTTCCTCGAGGGGAATGTCAGCCCCGGAATCGGTGGCGATCGCCACCGGCGGACGCCGACCCCCGGGCGGCTGGACCGCCAGGCTCATGTCCTCCACCCTGTCCAGTGACACCCGCCCAAAGCGGGCGGCCAAGGCCAGAAATTGCTCCGGTTCGTTGACATGGGCGTGCAGGCGCACTTGTTCGCGCGTGCCGGAGATCACCAGTTCGGAAAGCGGCAACACCAGCAAGGCGTCCTTCAGGGCGGCGCGATCCACGTGGGGGGCATTGAGCACACACTCGACGCAGCAGCGATGCGGGCCGTCCCCGCTCCGGGTGATATCGACACCCGCGGCGACCAGATCCGCCGGTATCTCGCCGATGCGCGCCAAACGTCCGCGCTCGACATAGTCGGCGATGCCCTCGAGCAGGGCGACGAAGCCGAGCGCACCCGCATCGACCACGCCGGCCGAACGCAGGGCGGGGTTGAGATCGCGGGTCTGGCGCAACGTCTCCTGCGCGCGGGCGAGTGCGGCGGCAAATCCGTCGCGCAGATCCCCGGTTCCGGCCCGGGCCCCCAGTTCATCCGCCAAGACCTGGATCACGCTCAGCATGGTGCCTGCTTGTGGCGCGGCCACGGTCGCTCTTGCCAGCACGTGACCCCGGGCGGCGGCGGCCGCCAGCTGGGCCGGGGTCACGCGCGGGCTGGCCGCCAATGTTTCCGCGAGCCCTTGGAAAAATTGCGCCAGCATCACCCCGGAGCAGCCGCGGGCGCTGTCGGTGATCTCGTGCGCCACCCGTTGCAGGACGACGCCGGCCGCGGCGGGCTGCGGCTGGCGCAAGCACTGCAACACCGACCCCACCGTGTAAGCCAGGTTGGTGCCGGCGTCATGGTCCCGCACCGGAAAGACATTGATCCGGTTGAGCTCATCCCGCCGGGCAATGACCCGCTGGCAGCCGGCGATGAGCGCCCGGCGCAAACCATAAGCCGTCAGCCGCATCATCCTCTGGCGCGCAGCTGAGGCGCGCTGAGCCATTGGAGCTGGGACGATGCGGTCATGCCTTGATCATTGAGCGAGGTGCCTGCTGGCCAGCCCGGCGGCGAAGAAGATCTGGACCAGAAACGGCAGATAGACGGCGTAACTCATCCCCGGCAAGATGCCCGCAACCCCCGCCGCGCTTCAAGGGGAATTTTTGCTCATGGTCAGATGACTATTGCCGAAATTCCCCAACCTGCTTGGCTCCCACTACCGGCCGCCGTAGTGCCGTTTTTCGGCACCTAACGCTGCGATTAGACCACCATGCAATTCATGGTGGGGTTTTCGAATGGTATCATCGGCTTTCATGCTATGGATACGACCCTCGGCGAGGTATTTGAAATAAACTTGCCGCAGCTGTCACCAGACAGTGAGCTATTGAGAGCAAACCATGAAGACATTTATTCGTTTAGCGGCAGCTGCTGTTGTCATCGCCGGACTCACCGGCTTCTCCGATCCGAGTGGCTATTACACTGTCGATATTCCACCGGGTTGGGAGTTCTACAAGAAAATCGAAGCCAGCGATACCATATACTGTCCGAATGGCGACCCGCGGCGTGGCTCCCTCAATTTATCCCGCACCGCCCAGTCGCATGGAAAGACCTTGCACGATGAGGCGGAGTGGCACGCGAAATACGGAAAGCAGACCCTCCTCACGCAAGAGAAAGTCACTGTTGCCGGACGTGATTGCCTGCACGTGACCTACGAATCCAAGAGCAATAAAGGCGAACGCCTCCTGACCCATATGCTGATCTGTGATGTTACTGACAGGCCCTACCCCAATGCCACGGGTATCTTCTCTATCGATGTTGTTGCCATTCCGGGCGCTCAGGGGATCAACGGCGAATCCATTTTCTGGAGTGTTGTGCGGTCGCTGAAATTCTCCAAGGCACCTGTCCATTAAAGTTGGACAGTCCTTGCGCTGGAATTCTGACGGCTACCCTAAGTCTTTATCCCTCGCAGGTGCAGTTCACCGGCAATCCCGACAGGCGGTGGACACAGGGCGGTGGCGATAGTAAGCTCAAAGGACGACAGAACTATTTCACTTCTTTCGCGACGTCGGGCCGGCGGGGGTCACGATGGTGGGGTTCTGATACAGCGTGCCGGGCGTCACGTCCGACACCATCTGCTTCTTCAACGAACCGCCGGGGCTGACGAGGTTCGCCGTGACGAAAATCAGCAGGTTGCGCTTTTGGGAACTCTCGCCCTGGCTGCGGAACAACCGGCCCACGACCGGCAGGCTGCCCAGCACCGGCACCTTGTCGCTCACCTTCTTCACGTCCTCGCGCGTGAGGCCGCCCATGACGAGCGTGGCGCCGTCCCAGATCGTCACCTTGGTCGTCACCTCGCGCACCGCGAAGATCGGCTGATAAAACCCGGGCGGCACCGTCACCGTCGTGCCGCCGGAGATGGCGACGCTCGGCCCGCCGTATTCGACGAAGCCCTCGAATTCGGTGACCTTCGGATTCAGGTCGAGGCTGACGGAGTAATCGTCCTCCTCGACGGTCGGTGTGACCTTCAGCTCCACACCTACATTTCGCGTGGTGAATTCCTGCGGCGTACCCGAGGTGATCGACACGCCGGCCGAGCCGCCGCCCGACACGCTGCCGGTGCCGACCTGGCTCTGGATCTGGCCATAGGACTGGGGATACCTCAACTCCTGCGCCACCGTGATCGTCGCCTGGTTGCCCGAGAGCACCGTGAGTTTGGGTGCGCTCAGCAGTTCCGTTCCGCTCTTCTGCGACAACGCCCGGATGACCGCCTGGACGTCGAACTCGCCGACGATACCCGCGATGTTGGCGAGTGGCCCGGCCCCCGCGCCCAGCAATACCCCGCCCGGGATGGTTGGCGCCGAGGCCGGTAAATTAAGCCCGCCGTCGGGCTGGCCGGCACCGGAGATGGAAATTTGCTGTGAAGTCGTGGCGTTGCGGAAAGCGTCCGCCAGCGTGCGGTTGATGCCGTCGCCCGTGGTGTAGGCGGCCTGCGCGGCATTGCGCTGCGTGGTCTTGGTCGCGAGGTTCCACTGCACGCCAAGTTCTTCCAGCGCCCCCTGCTGCACTTCCATGAACTTCGCCTCGATTTCGACCTGCCTCACGTCGTTGTAGCGGGTCAGAATGTTCCGGATGCGCTCAAGGTTGCGCGGGGTCTGCGTGGCGATGAGCTGGGAGCCGTCAAAGGCCAGCGTGCTGCCCGTCACGCCCTCGAAACTCACGCCAGCCAGCTGCAGGAAGTTCCTGATGGCCTGGCCCTCGCTTGCCACGTTGGCCGCCGTGCCCTCGGCGGCAGCCGCGGCGGTGCCTTTGCCGGTCATGCGCAACACGGTGGAACGCGAGACCGGGAAAAACTGCGTCGCCAGCGCGGATTGCTCTCCGCCCGGTCGCACCACCACGGCGTCGGCCTGCACCTCGTATTGGTAGCCGACCGAGTCGGTGATGAAATCAAGCACGCGTTTCAACGGCAGGTTGCGCAGCGTGATATTGACCGTGGGATTGGAGTTGCTCTGGTCGAGCAGGACGATGTTCACGCCCTTGGGGGTGCCGCCGGTCCGGTCGAATTCCTCCGAGATAACGCTGAGGGTGTTGACCACGCGGCTCAACTCCATGCCGCTGAAGTTCACGTTCGGCAGCACGATGGTGTTCAGCTTCGCCCACAGCGGCGACGGGCCGCTGCCCGCGGCCTCGCCGGCGGGTTTCTGCTCAAGCACCCCCGGGCGCTGCCACGCCTGGTCCACTTCACTCATCATCTGGCCGCTGGTGCGATTGCGCGCCGAGCCGCCCACGGGGGTTTCACCGGCGATGCGCTTCAGGAAATACGCGGCAGCGGTGTTGTCCGGATCCTGGGCCTCGACTTGCCGGAAAGTCCCGGCGGCGGCGGCGGCTTCACCGGCCAGATATTGACTGCGGCCGCGCGCGACCAGACTGGCGGTGTTGTCCATCGGCACCGGCGGACCAGGCGCCACCACCGGTTCTTCCACCGTCGGAACCAGCTGGTCGGCCTCCGCATCGGCCGCAGGATTCGCGGCGGCTGGTGCCAAGGTGCCACCCGACACGCTGACTTTCTTCGCCGGGAGCTGCTCGAGACTGGCGAGCAGACGCTTCGCGGTTTCGTCGTGCGGATTTATTCTGAGCAATTCCTCCAGATACTGGCGCGCCGTGGCCGTGTCCCCGGCATCCCGGGCCTGCAGGGCCTCGGAAAGCAGACGGATCTTTGGTTCAGCCATGGCCGGGGCGGCGGGGGGCGCGGCTGACATCGGCCTCAGGACCAGGCAGGCCAGGCCGAGCAGAATGGCGAAATGGCGGACGGGGCGGAGCATGAGTCGGGTGATCAATTGCCCGTGCGGGCGAGGCCGGTTTTGGGTGGGGCGGGTAACTTTTGGGGCGACGGCGTTTTGCCGGCTACCTGCGCCCTGTCCTTCCCAACCGGACGGAGAATCCTGGTCTCGGGCAGCGGCAACCCCGGCGTCTGCCTGGCCACGACCACTTCGGGTGGATCGACCTGGATGCGCTCAATGCGGTAGGAACCGGTGTCGTCGGAAAACGTGTCACCCTCGTGCAGCGTTCGTGGCGCGCTGCCGTCCGCCACGAACCGGAGCACGGCGAACGGCGTGTCGGTGAGTCTGCGTGCCCGGCTGTCGAGCACAACTTCCGTGCCGGACTTTTCATCAAACAGCACGGCCAACGCGGCCACGTCGTAGACGGGCCACTCGTCGGTGTGCGCCACCACGACTTTCTTTACGTCGAAGCTCTTCAGGGTGAGACCGAGCTGGTCGAAGCGCCGCCCGCTGCGCGCCAGCCATGTCTCCGGCTGGTTCGGACTGACAAATGCCGCCAGAAAATCGCCCGGCTCGCCAAAGTAGCCCACGAGTTGCAGCCGATAGGGCTCGAACTTCACGTCCAGCAGCTCGAGGTCAAACGGGGCTCCGTCCTCGGCCAGATTCATCGGCGGTGTCACGGTGAAGGATTTGGCCAGCGTGTTGTAGTAGATGACCGGCGGGGTGAACACCTCGTAGAGCCACCCACTGCCCTGCGATTGCGCCGCCGGCTTGGGCCAGGCCGAGGTTGGGGCATCCGGCAACAGCAAGCCGGAGGCCACGTAAGCCGAGCCAGCCAGCCCGACCGTCACCGGTTGGAGTTGCAGCCGGGTGATATCCACCTGGTGCACCCCCATCCAACCTCCGCTCACGGCCAGCAGCGCCGCCCCCAGCCCGACCAGCAGCTTGTCGTAATTGGTCTTGATGAGTTCGCTCATGGGGTGGACGTCTCCGGGGCGGCCAATAGCTCAACACATTCCACGACGACCGCAAACTTTGAAAGATTCTGCGACACCAACGGCACCGGCGCGCCGGACGGGAGGCTGGCGGTCGCCGACGCTTCGGCTGTCAGCCGCTCCACCTCCACCCGGCGCACGATGGCAGGCATCGGGCCCGACGCCAAACTGTTCAGAAAGGCCCGCAACGCGGGGGTCTGGCCGGTGAATTCCAACCGGAAAACCTCGCTTTCAATCCGGCCGGGCAGCCGCAGCGAACTCCGGGCGTCAAATTCAAAGTAATCGGCCGCCAATCCGCCAGCGCTGGCCGGCGAGGCTCCAGCGGGCATCCCGGCCGGGCCGGGCTGGTTGCGCTGGACACGCTGCGCGGCCGTCAGGGGCCGCTCGCGTTGCACACTGAGCAAGGCCCGCGGGTGGGATTCCAGCAGGGCCTCCACCAGAAATTGTGCCACGAGCCGCTGGCGGTAAACCGCCGGCACCAGCTCCGTGGCCGGCCCCTCATTCGCGTGCGCTGCGAAGCCAAACCGTTCATCGGGTTTGAGCATCACCTGGGCCCGCGCCGCCAGCGTCCGGGTCGTCTCGACGAAGGTGGCGATGTCGAAATACGCATCGATCGGTTTCGCGGGTGGTGCACCCGGGGGAGTTTTTGTGCCCCGGCCCTGCAAGGCCGCGCGCAGTCCCGCCAGCACCTTTGCCGCCTGGGTGAGATCCTGCACGATCGCCTGTTCATTGGCCGCGCTCAACCCGGGTGTCTGCCGGGCCAGCCAGTCCCGCTCCTGCTTCTTCCGCTCAAGGCCGGCCAGGGCCCGCGCCGCCTGCTGCCGGGCCTCCCGCCACAGCCACCCTTCCGCGGCCAGGGCGATTCCGCACAGGAAGAGCACGCTGCCCAGCAGGAAGTTTCCTTTGAACCCGTTCATGGTCAGAGGGGCCGCACAGGGTCGGCCACAAGCGTGAAGTCGAACTGCAGGATGCCGGGCTGCTCGTTGTTGAAACGCTCACCCTCGACGCCCGCGACGAACGGCGAGTCCACGATGCTGGCAAGCAGCGCCTTCACGCGGTTGAAGGTCTCGGGACTGACCTTCGAAAGCGGATTGGTCTTGTCGAGCATCCGGCCCGAGACCGCAAGCCGGAGCGGCGTGCCGGGAGCGGACGCAACGGTCATCCGTTCAAACCACACATCCTCAACGCGCACCAGACGGTCCTGCAGATCGGCCAGCAGGTTCAGCCAGCCCGCGCGGCGATCAATGACGTCCCGCAACTGTGCGACCTGCTGTTGGACCGCCGCGAGTTGCCGCAGGTTGGCGCGGTTGCGGGCATCGCGTTCGCGCAGGGGCGCAAGTTCACGCTCGATCGCCTCCGTCTTGTGCCGGGCCTCGGCCGCCGCCGTGCGAAAATGCAGGAGCGGAGGCAGCAACGCCGCCACCGCGAGCACGGCCGCGGCGATCAACCAGGGCTGACGCTGACGCCGGCTTTCGTGGCGGCGCAGGGGCGCGGGCAGGAGGTTGAGCACCGGCTGATCCGGCCGCAGTTGGGTCATGGCCGCACCGGCCAGGTCCGCCAGCATGAGCGCGTGGTCGGCCGCGTCGTTGCCAGCGGCCCCGCCGGCGGTATCGATCGCACCGAGCACGTCGAACCGGTCGGCCGGAATCTTCAGCTTCGCGGCCAAAGCCTCGCCGAGGCCCGCCAGACGGGCCCCACCGCCGGTGAGCCAGACCCGGCCGGGATTCTCCAGGGCGTTCTGCCGGCGGAAATGAAGCACTGACCGCGTGATTTCCTGCGCCAGCCGGGTGGCCAGGGTCTCCATCGCGTCGGCGGTCAGCAGGCTGCTGCGTTCAGAAAGCTTGATCGTCTCGGCCTCCTCCACGTCGCAGTCTTGGTTTTCCGCCAATTGCCGGGTGATGCTCTGCCCGCCGAGCGCAATGGTGCGCGCGGCAAACCGGCGGCCCTCCAGATGCAACAGGGTGGTCGAACGGGCGCCGAGGTTGAGCACGAGCGCTGATTCCCCGGGTGTCGCGTGCACCAGCCGGAAAGCCGCCAGCGTCGCCAGTGGCGAGGGCAAAACCAGCCGGGGCTCGAAACCGGCCGCCTGCACCGCGGCGCACAGCGGCTCAACCGCCGTGAGCTTGGCCGCCACGAGCAGCACCTCCAAATCGAGGGCGTGCTCGGCGGCGACGACACTGTCCCAAACCACATCGGTGAGCGCGTAGGGGATGCTCAGCTCGGCCTCGAAGCGGATGACCTTCTCGCGCTGGGCCCGCTCCACCCGCGGCGTCTTGATGAGCTTGGTCAGAGCCAGGTGGGCCGGCAGGACCAGCACGACCGGGCCCCCGGACTTCAGTTTGCCGCGCAGTGCGGTCAGGGCCGCCCGCGTGTGCTCCAGCCAGCGGTCCTCGTCGCCGGATTGCACGGGAAAAATCTCCACGGCGTGGTCGTCGAGGCGCAGCCGATGGCCCTTCCGGCTGAACACCCCCAGCGCTGTCCGGCTGGCCCCACAGTCGATGATCAATGTGCGGTTGGAAACCACTGGCGGAAGTCACACGAGGCCCATTGCGGGGATTTGTTTGCCCGACGCCGGGCGGCGGGTCACGCTCTTTCGCATATGGTTTCTGTCCTGCCCTACAAGATCAGCGTCCTGGTCTTCATTGAAAACGCCGCCGGCGAACTGTTGCTCCTGCTGCGGGCCAAGCAGCCCAACCTCGGCGTGTGGACGCCCATCGGGGGCAAACTGGAGATGAAGACCGGCGAGTCGCCTTTCGAATGTGCCGTGCGCGAGACATGGGAGGAGGCGGGATTGCGGATCAGCCCGGCAGACCTGCACCTGTTCGCCATGATCGCGGAAAAAGCCTACCAGGGCGAAACCCACTGGCTGATGTTCCTCTTTCGTTGCAAGCAGCCCATCGCCACCCGGCCACCCGACATCGCGGAGGGCAAATTCGCGTTTTTTACCCGCGAACAGATCAAGGATTTGCCCATCCCCGAAACCGACCAGGCCGCCCTCTGGCCCATCTATGACCAATACCGCGACGGCTTCGTCGCCCTGAAAGCCGACTGCGCGCGTTCGCCCATCGTTGTGACGGTGGAGCAGATCACGCCAAGGGAGTGAGTGAACTCAATCTCTGAGCAGTTAATGGGTAACGAATGCTGGCAGAGGGCCAGCCTTCGCGGAGTAACCAGATTGGCAAGCGATCCGGGAATCCTGCTTGCGGGGTTTGGGCTGGTAAACACCAAAGCCAATCGCATCTGCTGTCCATCCGCGTGCAGGAGGGAATTATTTCGATCATCGGTGAGCTGTTTTGGCGAAAAATCCAGCACTGTCTGGTAGCCGAAACCACCCCCATCCCATGAACCAAATCCCACCGTCCAGCTCCGATAAGACGATTTTCGCCCGCGCCCTCTCACTGCCCGCCGCCGAACGCAGCGAGTATCTTGACCAGGCGTGCGGAGGCAACCGTGACTTGCGCCGGGGCATCGAGGAATTGCTCCGCGCCGAACACGCCCCCGGCTTTCTGGCAGCCCCCGCGGCGGGTAGCGCCTTGACGGAGCGCGCCGCCCGGCCACCCGAGAATGCGATGGAGGAGCGCATCGGCCGTTACAAGTTGCTCCAAAAAATCGGCGAGGGCGGTTGCGGCACCGTTTACATGGCCGAGCAGGAGGAGCCCGTCCGCCGCCGGGTCGCGCTCAAGGTCATCAAGCTCGGCATGGACACCAAGGAGGTCATCGCGCGCTTCGAGGCCGAGCGGCAGGCGCTGGCGATGATGGATCACCCCAACATCGCCAAGGTGCTCGAAGCCGGCGCCACCGCCACCGGCCGGCCGTTCTTTGTCATGGAACTCGTCCGCGGCGTGCCCATCACGCAATACTGCGACGATCAGCGCCTCTCGACGCCCGCGCGGCTCGGGTTGTTCACCCAAATCTGCCATGCGGTCCAGCACGCGCACCAAAAGGGCATCATCCACCGCGACCTCAAGCCGTCGAACATCCTCGTCACGCTGCACGACGGCACGCCGATTCCGAAGGTAATCGACTTCGGCATCGCCAAGGCCACGCACGGCCGTCTGACGGACAACACCTTGTTCACGGCGTTCGAGCAATTCATCGGCACGCCGGCCTACATGAGCCCGGAGCAGGCGGAGATGAGCAGCCTCGACATCGACACCCGCAGCGACATCTACAGCCTGGGCGTGCTGCTCTACGAGTTGCTGACCGGCAGCACGCCTTTCGAAACCAAGGAACTGATGCGAGCCGGGCTCGACGAGATGCGCCGCCAGATCCGCGAAGTGGAGCCACCCCGCCCGTCCACCCGCCTGATCACGCTGGAGAAAGCCACGCTGACAACCACGGCGCAGCACCGGCACACCGACGCGCAGAAGCTGGTCAACCTGATCGGCGGCGACCTCGACTGGATCGTCATGCGCTGCCTAGAAAAGGACCGCACCCGCCGCTACGAAACCGCCAACAGCCTGGCCGACGACATCGGCCGCCACCTCGGCAACGAGCCGGTCACCGCCCGGCCGCCGAGCACGGCCTATCGCCTGGGCAAGGCGATCCGCCGCAACAAGGTCGCCTTTGGCGCGGGCGCCGCCGTCGCCGTTTCGCTGGCGATCGGCATCATCGTTGCCACGGCGGCCTATCTCAAGGAGAAGGCAGCCCACGAATTTGCCGTTGAGACGGCGGCGGACAGGCAAAAAAACCAGCAGCGCGGCTGGAAAGATGGTGCGGAAAAGGATCGGGTTTCCAACGAATCCCTCGCGCATGAGAAAAAAGCAAAATTTGAGGAAGCCAGGAACGCTTACACGCTGCCGCTGCTCAAAGAGATTCTCAAAAGATTGGCGGCAGGCCCGTTCTCAGCGCACGAAAAAGCGCCGTTGTTGCAACCGTTGGACAGGACCGCAGACAGCGTCAGCCAGGACTCCGTGATGCCACAGGAGGCCAAGAATGAGTTATACGCCACATTGGGTGACGCCTTCATGGAGCTTGGCGAGTTTGGCCGGGCCGAGCGGATTTTTCGCGAGATGCTGACCCTGCGGCGAAAATTGTTCGGCCTGATGCACCCGGACACATCTGCCGCCCGCGACAGGCTCATCGACGCCCTCAAGCGTCAGGGTAAGTCGACCGAAGCCGAGGCTGAACTGAATGGCTCCAAGGCAATGCAACTGGAGTTTCTCAAGACGAAAGCTGGGGGAGAGTATTTTTTTACCCGCGGGCGTAAACTGATTCACCAGGGCAAATTTGCCGAAGGCATGGCCAGCCTGCAGGAAGCGAGAGACAACAAAACTCCATGGGCTTGGGGTTGGGGGGGGTTCGTGGTCGAAAGCGAGATCATAGCTGCGCGGTTCCAAGCGGGTGATTTGGCCGGTGCCAAGCAGTTGGCGTCAGAACAACTTCGGAAGGCGCGGGAAGACCGGTGGTGGGGCGTGATGCACCATAAGCTCATGTCTGTTTACGTCACGGCGGACGATAACTGGGCAGAGTATAACCTGACGAAGGCAAGCTTGCTTCTCGGTCGAATCGCATTGCGGGAGGGTGACTTGGCCGGGGCAAAAGACTACTTACTGGGAGCCGTGAATCCTTCGAGCCACTTCTTCGGCAGGGGCACCACCAAAAGTCGTTCCATAAACCTTGATTTGGCCTACGAACTGCTGATCGTGGGCGAGCGTGCCACAGTGATTCAATTTGTGGACTCGATCAGGAAGGCCGAGATCGCCTTTGGATTTGGCGGCCAATGGGCAAATTTGTTCTTAACCAAAGGTCCCGGGTCCTCATCCGTTTATGAGTGGGAAGCCAGCGACCGGGCCGCCTCCGAAATATTCGAGCAAGTGAGGAAGGATCTTGCTGCCGGCAAAGTGCCCGACAACTGGAAGAAGCGTCAAAATCCCCCGCAGCAGACGACGGCCAGTGCTTCGCTGAAGCCTCTCCCTCCCATGCAAGGCAGCTCGCCTCTTCAACGCAGAATCAGTTTCTTTCTCAACCAACTCCAGTTTCCGCTCTGCATCCAGATGTTCGGCTGGGTGGTGGCGGTGCCAGTTCTGCTCCGCCTGCCGCGAGCAGCCGGAGGGATGTCGTTTCGGACTGCTGCCTGGCTCACCGTGCTCGGCGCCCTGAGCATTGGCGAAGTTGCGCTGTTACTGGCTTTGTTCACGGGAGCATTCGGGCTTGCCCTGCAGGTCATCTTCCAAGCGGTATGGGGCCATGCGACCTTGGCACTGGCGGTCTGGATGGCATTATGGGAGTTCAGGCGGGCGCTTCGCGAGGAAACCGGTGTCGGGCACCTGACGCTTCTGCTGTATCTGTCCCTGGCCTATCTCGCCATACTCTGCGCCCTGAATGCTGCTGTGACCAGCCGCGAAGGCACTGCGCCGGATATTGTCTATTTCATGAAGGGTGTCGCGGTGCCGCTGGTCGTGGTGATTCCAATCGTGGTCTTTCTCGGTGTTGCCTGGGAACTCATAAAGTGGACGAGGCGCAATGCGCCGCTCCCGTCGCGGGCGAAATTGTGCCTTTATCTTGCCGCGCCGATTCTGGGCGCACAGGTTATCGCGGCTGTTTGGCCTTTCTTAGTGAGCAATCATCTTATCATTAGGCCAGTGGCACTCTCGGCTCTTTGGCTGAATGTCTTGCTCCCTTGGTTGCTGATATGCGGGTTCCTTGCCCTAAGGAAGCGGGCGGAAAAATCCGGCTTCACTTCCCTCACCGCCTCCCCTTGAGCGAAATCACCCGGATTCTCAGCGGCCTGCCAGACGGCGACCCGCGCGCGGCGGCGCAGTTACTGCCGCTCGTGTATGACGAATTGCGCAAGCTCGCCGCCCAGAAGCTGGCGCGCGAACGCCCCGGCCAGACGCTCCAGGCCACGGCACTCGTGCATGAGGCGTGGCTCCGCCTTGCCGGACCCGACCAGCACACCTGGAACGGGCGCGCGCATTTTTTCGGCGCCGCCGCCGAGGCGATGCGCCGCATCCTGATTGACCGGGCCCATCGCAAGCGCGCCGTCCGTCATGGCGGCGGGCAGGAGCGCGTTGAGGCCGACGTCGCCGACATCCCGATCGCCGCCCCCGATGGCAATGACGACGAAATTCTCGCGGTGCACGAAGCACTCGACCGGCTCGCCGCCCACGATCCGCGCGCAGCCCAGCTGGTCAAGCTGCGTTATTTTGTCGGCCTCACCATCGAGGAAGCGGCCGAGGTGCTCGGAGTGTCGGAACCCACGGCCAAACGTGATTGGACCTACGCCCGCGCCTGGCTTTTTCGCGCAATTCGTCCGGCTGGCGGCTGAGTTGGTTTGCTTGGCTGGCTGCGAAGCGCGTCCATCGTCGTGACCGTTGAGCAGATTACTGAAAGCCGAAACCTGAGACTTGAAATCTGAGACCAGAGGTTTTCGGCTCAAAAGCTCTGCCAATGGCACAACCGCCATGCGGAGCTTCCGCCGTTTCAGGTTTCAGGTCTCAGGTTTCAGGTCTCTGCCTGGGCAAACTTTCGCTTGTGTTCACCGGGGTTTGCCTAAAGGACAAATCCTTGAGCCAACCTGTTGCTTCAAACTCAAACCATCTGCCGTGACCAAGAAAACATCGCCCGCCAAAAAAGCCGAAGTCGCTGGCTATGATGCCCGCCAGGCTCCCATCAACGCCAAGCTCGGCCACGATGAGTTGATCGCCCTTTACCGCGACATGGTGCGCATCCGGCGATTCGAGGAACGCTGTCTGCGGAGCTACCAGCAGGGCAAGATCGGCGGCTTTCTCCACCTCTACATTGGCCAGGAGTCCATCGCCGTCGGCTGTGTGTCGGTCATGGGCAGGAACGACCACATCATCACCGCCTACCGCGACCACGGCCACGCCCTCGCCGTCGGCATGGGCATGAACGAGATGATGGCGGAGAACTACGGCAAATACACCGGCTGCTCCAAGGGCAAGGGCGGTTCGATGCACTACTTCGATCCCTCGCGGAATTTCTGGGGCGGCCACGGCATCGTCGGCGGCCAGATCCCCCTCGGCGTCGGCCTGGCTTACGCGCTGAAATACAAGGGACTCAAGGGTGCCGCCCTCGCCTTCATGGGCGACGGCGCCGTCAACCAAGGCGCCGTGCATGAGTCCTACAATCTCGCGGCGCTGTGGTCGCTGCCGGTCATTTTCGTGATCGAGAACAACGGCTACTCGATGGGCACGAGCCAGGGGCGCTCTTCCGCCGGCCCCAGCCTCGCCGAGCGCGCCGTGGGTTACGGGATGAACTGGGACATCATCGAGAACGGCCACGATGTGCTCGAGGTGCGCGACCGCGTTGCCGCGGCGCTCAAGCTCGCCCACGAGAAATCGCTGCCCAGTGTCCTCGAGATCCGCACTTACCGCTACCGCGGCCATTCCGTGGCCGATCCCGACACCACTTACCGCGACAAAAAGGAGATCGAAGAATACAAGGCCAACAAGGATCCGCTCATGTTCTGCCAGAACGCCCTGCTCGCCGAGAAAGTGCTCACCGCCGAGCTGATCGCGAAGATTGATGAGTCCGCCCGCGCCGAGGCCGAAACCTCCGCGCAATTTGCCGAGGCGAGCCCCTTCCCCGCCGTCGAGGACATCAAAAAGGACGTCTACTGGGAGATCGACAACCCTGCCGACCGCAAATCCGTGGGTTCCCTCTTTTTCGACTGAGCCGCCAACAGCTTGCAGCCGGCACCTTAACACTCCGAATTTTTTCCGCCCATGCCCGTCATCAGCTACCGCGAAGCCCTCCGGGCCGCCATGTCCGAGGAAATCGAACGCGACCCAAACGTCGTCCTCCTGGGCGAGGAGGTCGCCCAGTTCAACGGCGCCTACAAAATCTCCGAGGGCATGCTGGCCAAATACGGCCCGAAACGGATCGTCGACACGCCGATCAGCGAGGCCGCATTCATCGGCATGGGTGTCGGCGCCGCCATGCTCGGCCTGCGCCCGGTGATGGAGCTGATGTTCTTCAGTTTCTACTCGGTCGCCTTCGACCAGATCTTCAACAACGCCGCCAACATCCGCTACATGTCCGGCGGCCTCATCAACTGCCCCATCGTCATCCGCGGTCCCGCCAACGGCGGCACCAACGTCGGCGCCACCCATTCGCACACCCCCGAGTCCATCGCCGCCTATCACCCCGGCATCAAGGTCGTCGTCCCCTCCACCGCCTACGACGCCAAGGGCCTCATGAAGTCCGCCATCCGTGACAACGACCCCGTGATGTTCATGGAAAACACCATCCTTTACGGCGAAACCTGCGAGGTGCCGGAGGGCGAGTATCTCGTGCCGCTCGGCTCCGCCAAGATCATGCGCGAAGGCACCGACCTCTCCATCATCGGCCACGGCCGCGCCATCCAGATGGCCCTCAGGTCCGCCGACCTCCTCAAGGAAAAGCACAACCTCAACGCCGAGGTCATCGACCTGCGCTCCATCCGCCCGCTCGATGAGGAAACGATCCTCAATTCCGTCAAGAAGACCAACCGCGCGCTCTACGTCGAGGAATCCAAGCCCTTCTGCTCCGTTGGTGCCATGGTCGCGTGCATCATTCAGGACAAGGCCTTCGACTACCTCGACGCCCCGGTCAAACGCCTGACGTCGATCGATTCTCCCGCCATTTATTCCATGCCACTCGAAAAACTCCAGCTCCCCACGGTCGACCGCATCTACCAGGCTGCGCTGGAGACGCTGAAGTGACCTAAAGCTTAAATCTCCCACCCATGGCCGACATCATTGAAATGCCCAAGCTCAGCGACACCATGACGGTCGGCACGCTGGTCAAATGGCTCCGTCAGGAAGGCGATGCCGTCAAATCCGGCGACATGCTCGCCGAGATCGAGACCGACAAGGCGACGATGGAGCTTGAGTCGTTCTTCAGCGGCACCCTCCTCAAGCTCTTCGCCCTACCGGGTGCGCAGGTCGCCATCGGCGCCCCCCTTTGCGCCATCGGCAAGCCCGGCGAGACCGTTGAGGTTCCTGCTGGAGCCTCAACCCAGAAGACAGAGGTCAGAGAACAGATATCAGAACCCAAGCCCATGCCCATTACACCGCCGCCCGCGCCTGTGGCGAAGCCACCGGACGCACCCTCTTCGCTTGCGGCGAAGCCGCGGGACGAACCCTCCGTAGCTTTAGCGAAGGAGGGCGATGCGCGCCTGCGCATCTCGCCTCTCGCCCGCAAGATCGCCGCCGATCAGAACCTTGAACCCTCACGCCTCACCGGTTCCGGTCCGCACGGTCGCATCGTCAAGGCCGACGTCCTGGCCGCTGTCAGTAATCCGGCCCTGTTGAAGACAGCCTCGGCTCCGACTTCTGGTGCGAGCTTGCTCGCGCGCGGCCCCATCCAGGAGGAACGCACCGTCCCCGCCACCAATATGCGGGCGACCATCGCCAAGCGCCTGCTCGAGGCGAAGACGTCCATCCCGCACTTCTATCTGGAGATCGAGGTGGACGCGGAGCCGTTGCTCGCCATTCGCGCCCAGCTAAACGCCGGGCTGGAGTCCCAGGGCGTGAAACTCTCGGTCAACGACTTCATCCTCAAGGCCAGCGCCGAGGCGCTCCGCCGCGTGCCGGGGGTCAATGCGTCGTGGACCGGCACCGGCATCCAGTATCACGGCGCCGCGCACGTGTCGTTTGCCGTCGCGATCGAGGACGGACTCATCACGCCGGTCATTCGCGACACCCACAACAAGTCCGTCTTCGCCATCAGCGCGGAGGCCAAGCCGCTCGGCCAGCGCGCCAAGGGAAAGAAGCTCAAGCCCGAGGAGTTCACCGGCGGCACGTTCTGCGTGTCGAACCTGGGCATGATGGGCATCGAGCGCTTCTCGGCCATCATCAACCCGCCCAACGCCGCGATCCTGGCCGTCGGCACCACGGTCGCCAAACCCGTGATCAAGAACGGCGCGATCGTCCCGGGCCAGACGATGGTCCTCACCCTCTCCTGCGACCACCGCGTGGTGGACGGCGCGCTCGGCGCCCAGTTCCTCGCCGCCCTCAAGGACTTGCTCGAGAAACCGGCGCTGCTGCTGGTTTGATAATCACAACATCACCAATCAAAAGCACGCCAGTAGGCGTGCTTTTTTAGCTCCGTGCTTAAGCTGCATACCTGCATTAAGCCCTATCTATAATAGGTATTTACACCCATGCGCCTTTTTGCTCTAACATTCGCATGTCATTCCGCTTCTGGAAGCAAAAGCACAACAACAAAGGGGTCGAGACCGACGAGCGTGAACACTGGTCGAGTGTCGCCATCTCGCTCCTCGTGCTCTTCTCCCTGATCGCTGTGATTTGGATTATCATCTACGCGATTACGCGCTGATTGGTTCTGCTGGCGACCGGTTCAGCCTTATACTCATTCACTCGCGAGTAGCGGCTCAAGCCGGTCGAGATTCTGTCCGTTGGCGGTTTCGCTTTGGGGGTTGGGCCGGCTGTGGTTGCTTATTGCCGGGCGTTTGCACTGAAGTGCAACATCGTCAGGCGTTGGCACTCGTAGGTTCGCTGGCCAAGGGGAACCGCTCAAACCTCCGCGCGTTTCCGCGCGTCGGCTTCGATCAGGCCCTTGAGGACCTCGAGCGTGGACCTGGCCTTCGCCTTGGCCGCCAGAAGTGCGGCAGCCTTCTGGGCTGGCAGGCTTGCCGCGTCGTAGCCTGGCGAAGACGGGTCGGCCCCAATTAAAGGCTCCGAGGCGAAGAGATAGAACTTCATCTTCGGTTCGGTGCCGCTGCCGCGGGCCGCGAACGAGTAGCCGTTCGCGAGGGTGACCAGGTAAAGGTCCTGCGCCGGGATCAACTCACCGG
>CXWL01000807.1_pt1 | contig 58729 bp, 55 predicted proteins | sample 590931 | NCBI WGS metagenome assembly CXWL01 (sample SAMEA3498368, study PRJEB10139) | groundwater metagenome | biome: water well; material: biofilm material | place: Germany | collected 2015-04-27 | reverse complement strand
ATACCTATGGGTATCGCTGCGCTTTGCGCCTAGCCTGCGCCCCTTTGCAGGCCCAACGTGGGCTCGACCCAAAGCCCGACAGCCTCCTAGGCGTCGGGCGCCGCCACAGCGCGATTGGGGGGCAGTGCCGGCAGCGGCTCCGTAATTGAAACACTCTGCGCCGAAAGTGATCAAGGCGCTGGTCACGCTGTCACCGACTGGCCCGCCACGTCCCAAGAAGGGTCTTGGAAGCGGACCTCGGGTTGACCACAGTTTCCCTATCCGGGCTGGCCCTTGGATTCACACAATTCGTAACGTGCGCGACTTCAAAGCGATGTTCGAAAACGGGTTTCTACCAAGTTCGCCGCGCAGGAAATATTCCACCCCATGGCCATTCCCCCGGCCCAACGGATGAACGCGACAGGCCCACGGGAGCGGGCACGATTGTTGCCAAACAGCGGGTGTGATTTCCGCGGGTCGCGTAGGGTATCGGTGGTTCCCTGCGATCTGGCTCCCACCACCTTCAATGCGAGGAGACATCGATGAAATATCCCGGGCAATCAACCCGACGCCTGATTCGGCACTTGGGGCTTGCGGTGCTGGCGTTGCCAGCGCTGGCATTGGCCAACGCCGATGTCGAGAAGAATATGGCCAACCCCGCCAACTGGGCGGCGCAGGCGGGTGACAACTTCAACCAGCGCTACAGCAAGCTCAAGCAGATCAACGCCGGCAATGTCGGCAAGATGCAGGTCGCGTGGACCTTCTCCACCGGCGTGCTGCGCGGCCACGAAGGTTCTCCCCTGGTGGTTGACGGCAAGATGTACCTGCACTCGCCGTTCCCGAACAAGGTCTTCGCGATCGACCTCGATACGCAGAAGATCCTGTGGAGGTACGAGCCCAAGCAAGACCCGGCCGTGATCCCGCAGATGTGCTGCGACACCGTCAACCGCGGCCTGGCCTATGCCGAAGGCAAGGTCTTCCTGCAGCAGGCAGACAGCAACCTGATCGCGCTGGACGCCAAGACCGGCAAGCTGATCTGGAGCGTGAAGAATGGCGACCCGAAGCTGGGCGCCGTCAACACCAACGCACCGCACGTCTTCAAAGACAAGGTCATTACCGGCATCGCCGGCGGCGAGTGGGGCGTGCGTGGCTTCCTGGCCGCCTACGACATCAACTCCGGCAGGCAAGTGTGGAAGGGCTATTCGACCGGCCCCGACAGCGAAATGCTGATCGACCCGAACAAGACCACCACCTGGGCCGACGGCAAAGTCACGCCCGTGGGCGCCGACTCTTCGCTGAAGACCTGGAAGGGTGACCAGTGGAAGATCGGCGGCGGCACCACCTGGGGCTGGTACAGCTACGACAAGGCCACCAATGCGGTGTATTACGGCACCGGCAATCCGTCCACCTGGAACCCGGCGCAACGCCCGGGCGACAACAAGTGGAGCATGAGCATCTGGTCGCGCGATGTCGACACCGGCAAGGTCAACTGGGTCTACCAGATGACACCGTTTGACGAGTGGGATTTCGACGGCATCAACGAAATGATCCTGGCCGACATCAACGTCAAGGGCAAGCCCACCAAGGCTCTGGTCCACTTCGATCGCAACGGCTTCGGCTACACGCTGGACCGTGTCACCGGTGCGCTGCTGGTGGCCGAGAAGTTCGACCCGAAGGTGAACTGGGCCTCCCACGTCGACATGAAGACAGGCCGCCCCCAAGTGGTCGCCAAGTACTCCACCGCCAAGGGTGGGCCTGACGTCAACACCAAGGGCATCTGCCCGGCGGCGCTGGGAAGCAAAGACCAGCAACCGGCGGCCTTCGACCCCGAAACCAAGCTCTTCTACGTGCCCACCAACCATGTCTGCATGGACTACGAGCCGTTCAAGGTGGAGTACACCGCTGGCCAGCCGTATGTGGGCGCCACGCTGTCGATGTTCCCGGCTCCGGGCAGCCACGGTGGTATGGGCAACTACATCACGTGGGACGCCGGCACGGGCAAGATCGTGCAGAGCAAGGCCGAGAAGTTCTCGGTCTGGAGCGGCGCCATGAACACCGCCGGCGGCTTGTCCTGCTACGGCACGCTCGAGGGCTACCTCAAGTGCGTCGACAAGAAGGACATCAGCAAGGAGCTGTTCAAGTTCAAGACGCCCTCGGGCATCATCGGCAACGTGTTCTCGTATGAGCACAAAGGCAAGCAGTACATCGGCGTGTTCTCGGGCATTGGTGGCTGGGCCGGCATCGGCATGGCGGCGGGTCTTGAGAAAGATACCGACGGCCTGGGCGCTGTGGGTGGCTACCGAGAGCTGAGCCAGTACACCAACCTTGGTGGTTCACTGACCGTCTTTGCCCTGCCCAACTGAAGCAGGATGGGCCGGGCCTGGCTTTGGCCTCGACCCGGCATGAGTTAGCGGGGATGGTCCTGTCGTGGGACCATCCCCCCATTTCGTTCCTCTACCCGATTTGCAAGATGAAGATCAAGTTTCCCTTGCTCGCCGCCCTGTTGATACTGGCCGCTGGCGCGCAGGCGCAGGCCAAGCTGTACAGCGTGGCGGATGGCTACAAGGTCGATGGCAACACGATGAAGGGCTTTCGCACCTGGCGCGCCGCAGCCTGCGACCGTTGCCACGGCGCCAACCAGGAAGGCCTGGTCGGCCCTTCGTTGATCGCCAGCCTGAAGGTGCTGACCAAGGAAGAGTTCCGCAAGGTCGTGACCGACGGGCGCCTTGAAAAAGGCATGCAGAGCTTTGGCACCAGCCCGCAGGTGATGGAAAACATGGACCACCTCTACGCCTACCTCAAGGGGCGCTCGGACGGGGCCATCACGCGCGCCAAGGTCGAAGAGATCAAATGACCGGCTCCAGCACGGCATGGCCGGCGGGCCGCACGCTGCTGCGCACAGCCTGGCGCCGGGCGGTCACCCTGGTCGTGCTGGCCGGCGCGTGCGGCGTTGCCGCCGGCCAGACGCCTGAACCGCCCGCGCCACGCACCGCGTTGCGGGTCTGCCAGGACCCGAACAACATGCCGTTTTCCAACCTGGCCGGCGAAGGTATCGAAAACCGTCTGGCCGAATTGTTCGGCAAGTCACTCGGCTTGCCGGTGACGTACTTTTCATTCCCGCAGCGGCTGGCTTTCATCCGCAATACGCTGCGCTACAAACTGCCGGGCGAAGACTACCGCTGCGACATCGTGATGGGGGTGCCGGTGGGCTACGACCAGGTGTCGGTGACCAAGCCGCTGTACCGATCGACCTATGCGATGGTGTTCCGCAAGGGCCAGGGTCTGGACCAGGTGACCAGCGCCGCGGACTTTCTGGCGCTCGACCCGGCCGTGCGCTCCAAGCTGCGCATCGGCGTGTTCGACCGCTCGCCGGCTTCTGAATGGCTCAGCCGCCACGACCTGACGGACCAGGGTGTGCCTTACAAGACCATGAACGCCGACCCGGCGCAGTACCCCGGCGAAATCATCGAAATAGACCTGGCCGCGGGCAAGATCGACGCCGCCATCGTGTGGGGCCCGATCGCGGGCTACTTTGCGCGGCGCGTCAAGTCACCGGCCCTGATGGTCGTGCCGCTGAAGTCGGAGCACGGCGTGAAGTTCGACTTTCAAATGGCCATCGGCGTGCGCCACGGCGAGCGCGAATGGAAGCAGCAGGTCGAAGGCCTGATCGAAAAACACCGCGACGACATCCGGCGCATCCTGCAAGACTTTGGCGTGCCGCTGGTTGATCAGAGCTTTGAAGCGGCGCCCAAGAACTGAGCGCCGCTCCTGACGCAAGCGCATGCCTGCCGCACCATGAAAACATGGATCCTTCTGCTGGGCATACTGGCCTTGCTGGGGGCGCTGCCGCTGCGTGCCGAGGTGGACCGGGCCGGTCTGGTCGCGATGGGCGCCAGCGTGCTGAAAGTCGAAGTCAAGCGCCTGCAGGGCGGCTATGCGCTGGGCTCGGGGGTGGTGGTGGGCGCCGACCGCATCGTCACCAACTGCCATGTCACCCAGGGGGGCAGCGAAGTCCACGTGCTGCGCGGGGGCGTGCGCTGGGCCGCGACCGCGCAGGCGCGTGACCTGGAACGTGATCTGTGTGTGCTGCGCGTACCCGGCCTGCGCGCCGACAGCGTGCCCCTGGGCCGTGCCGATGACTTGAAGTCAGGGCAGCCGCTGACGGCCATCGGCTTTACCGGTGGCCTGGGCATCCAGACCAGTGCGGGCGCCGTGGTGGCGCTGCACCGGCACGATGGCAGCCGGGTCATTCAAAGCAGCAACTGGTTCAGTTCGGGGGCCAGCGGCGGTGGCTTGTTCGATGACCAGCGCCGGCTCGTGGGCGTGCTGACCTTTCGCCTGCGTGGTGGGGCGCGGCACTACTTTTCGGCGCCCGCCGAATGGCTGCAGCCGCTGCTTGAAGACGACAGCCGCTACCAGCCGGTGGCGGACACGGCCGGGCCGACGGTTTCATACTGGCAGCGGGTGCTTGAAGAGCAGCCCAACTTCTTGCGCGCGGCCGCGCTGGAGCGTGAACGCAACTGGGCCGCACTGCAGGCCCTGGCTGCCGACTGGGGCCGCACCGACACCAGCGACCCCGCGCCCTGGTCCTTGCAGGGCCTGGCGCTGGGCCGGCTGGGCCGCCTGACAGAGGCTCAAAACGCGACGGAGAAATCGCTCAGCCTCGAACCCGGTTCGGCCCCGACCTGGTACCAACTGGGTCAGCTCTTGCTGCGCCAGGGCCGGGTCGAGGCGCTGGCCCCGGTGCGCCGTTCGCTGCAGGCGCTGGAGCCCACGCTGGCCCGACAGTTTGAAGACGAAGTGCTCGCCCGTCTGGGACCGACTTGAAGCCTGACAGCCTCCTGGACCTTGCTGATCTTCGCCGCTCCGGCATCCCAGACTGCCCACCGCCCATGAAGCCGACTTTCGTCGCCACCCTCGCGCGCCTGCACCTTGATGTGTTCCTGTTGCTGCTGAGCGCTGCCTGCGCCAATTCAAGTGCGTGGGCTCAGGCGGCGCCGCCAGTGTCGGCGCAAACTGCGGCGCAAACTGCGACACAAGCGCCTGCGCAGGACTTTTCAGCCGCCGAGCGGCTGCTCTTCATGAGCCGGCAACTGGCGAACCTGCGCCCACCGGCCACCTTGCGCTACAGCCTGCGCAAGGCCGGTTCGTTGGAAGAAGGATTTGAAGATCGCGTCCATGTCGTGCTCAGTGCCCAGCCCGACGGCAGTTGCTGCGCCGCACGCGGCGAGTTCATGACCGGCGTGCGCCAGCTGCCGCTGCCCGACGTCGAAGGTGCCGATGGCAACCCGGTGGTGATGTACTTTCTGGAACATGACGTGCGCGAAATGCAGCGCCTGACCAAGGGCAACCAAAACCACTTTCGCAAGCGCATTCGCATGGCGGTATACAACGCGGCCACGGTCAGCGAAGTGCGGCTCAACTACCGCGGGCGCAACATCGCCGGCAGGATGGTCAGCTTTTCGCCCTACCTGGACGACCCCAATCGCCCGCGCTACGAAAAGCTGGCCCGCAAGGAATACCGCTTTCTGCTGGCCGATGCGGTGCCCGGCGGGGTGTTTGGCATCCAGACCCGCGTGGCTGCTGAAGCGGCGGCCGGTGCGGTTGCCGCGAAAGACACCCCGCTGATCACCGAAGAACTCTGGCTCGAAGGCGCCCAAGCCCTGGCCTTCAAAGCCCTGCCCTGACCCCTGAAACAAGCGAGCCCCCGACACCCATGAATACCTCCACGATGCCACGCAGCCTGCTGGCCCTGCTGTGCCTGGCCGGCAGTGCCGCGATGGCCAATGACTTTCCCACCGTCGAGCGCGTGCTCTATGTGCAGGAGTGCATGCGCGCCCACCCCGGGCCTCATTACGAAATGGTCAACAAGTGCGCGTGTGCGCTCGACGCGCTGGCCAAGGAGATCAATTTCGACGACTACACGACCATGAATACCGCCAGCAACGCCAACTCCATCGGCGGCGAGCGCGGTTCCTACATCCGCGATACCGAATCGCTGCAGGTGCAGATCAAGCGCTTTCGCGAAGTGCAATCGCGCGTGAAGAGTGGCTGCTTCATCAGCGGCGCGCCGCGCTAGACCCGGCAAGCAGGCCGCGCACCATGCCCACCCTGCTGCGCGCAACCGTGTGCCGGGCATGGGCATGGGCCGGTGTCGCTGCCTGCGCCCTGGCCGCAGCGCTGCCGGCCGCCGCCCAGGCATCGACACAAGCCGCGCCACTGGTCATGCAGCAGCTTGCGCCCGGCTTGTACGTGCAGTACGGCGCGCAGCAAGAGTGGTTGCCGGCCAACGCGGGCAATGTGGCCAACGTGGCCTTCATCGTGGGCCAGCGTTGTGTGGCCGTGGTCGACAGCGGCGGCACGCCCGAAGTCGGCCAGCGGCTGCGCGCGGCCATCGAACGCTCCACGCCGCTGCCCATCTGCTACGTGATCAGCACCCACGCCCACCCCGATCACATCCTGGGGCACAGCGCTTTTCTCGATGCCGGCCCCCCGCCGCCGCAATTCGTGGCCAGTGCGCGGCTGGCCGCGGCGTTGTCAGGCCGCGACCGCGCCTACCGCAACGCCGTGCTGCGCGACTTCCGCATCGCGCTGCCGCCCGAGGCCATCGTCTACCCCACCCTATCGGTGAGCGGCACGCTGGATATCGACCTGGGCGGTCGCCAGCTCCAGTTGCGGGCCTGGCCCACCGCGCACACGGACAACGACCTGACCGTGTGGGACCGTCAGACGCGCACGATCTTCCTGGGTGACCTGCTGTTCGTGGGCCACATCCCCGTGCTGGACGGCCGCCTCAACGGTTGGCTCAAGGTGATGGACGAACTGCAGGCGCTGGACGCCGCACTGGCCGTGCCCGGCCACGGCGCGGCCAGCAGCGCCTGGCCCGCCATGATGGCGCCGCAGCGCGCCTATTTGCAGACCCTGCAGCAGCAGACTCGCGCCGCCATCCGCGACCGCAAGACCCTGCGCCAGGCCGTTGAAAGCATTGCCCTGCCGGCCAGTGGCACCCCTTGGCTGCTGGCGGATCTGTTCCACCGCCGCAACGTCACCGCAGCGTATGCGGAGCTGGAGTGGGAAGAATGATTCCCAGAACTGAGGCCGCATGAAGCTTCATCACATCCACTGGCGGCAATGGGTTCTGGGGCTGGGCTTGGCATTGAGCCAAGGTCTCGGCGGGGGCCCGGCCCAGGCGCAAATCAAGGACGGCGACAACCCCGAGGCCAGCGCCATCTGGCAAAAGGTGCGCGTGAGCCTGTTTGCCGCGCGGCCCATCTCGCAGGCCGCCGACGAGGTGATCACACTGGACGCACCCAACCGCGCCGAAGACTCGGCCGTGGTGCCCATCGCCGTGCGCACGCGCTTTGTGCAGAGCCCCAAGCGCTATGTCGACAAGCTCTACCTCGTGATCGACAACAACCCGTCGCCGATAGCCGCGGTCTTTCAGTTCACGCCCGAGAGTGGCCGCGCCGACATCGAGACCCGCGTGCGCATCGACGAATACACCCATGTGCGCGCCATTGCCGAGCTCAACGACGGCAGCCTGTTCATGACCACGCGCTGGGTCAAGGCCTCGGGCGGCTGTTCGGCGCCGCCGGGCAAGGACCCGCAGGCCGCGCTGGCCACGATGGGCCGGATGCGTTTTCGCATCGAAGGCGAAACGGCCGCAGCGGGTGAGCCGGTGCTGGCGCAATTGATGATCAGCCACCCCAACAACTCCGGCCTGGCGATGGACCAGCTCACGCGCCAGTTCACGCCCGCACACTTTGTGCGGCGGGTGGATATCAGCTACGCCGGCAAGCCGCTGATGTCGGCCGATGTCGACTTCTCGATCAGCGAGAACCCCAACTTCCGCTTCTACTTCACACCGCAAGCCGCGGGCGAGTTGAAGGCCGAGGTCGTGGATTCGCGCGACCTGCGCTTTGAGAGCACGGTCGGCTACCGGCCGAACCGCTGACCGTGTCCGGGCCGCGCCTGTCAGAAGCGACACTCGGTGGCCGGGCGGCGATGGCCATGGGCGCTGTCGTCGTCGCAATCGTGGTGGGCCAGCCGGCCCACGCCGCGCCATTCGCCTACATCACCAACCAGGGCAGCCACGATGTATCGGTGATCGACATCGCCACCCAGGCCGTTGTCAGCACGGTGCCGGTGGGCCGCTCGCCGGCGGGTGTGGTGGCCTCCAGCCGCGCCGGGCGGGTGTATGTGTCCAACCCCGACAGCAAGACGATCTCGGTCATCGACATGCGGCAACAGGCGGTGGTGCACACCTGGCCCGCTGGCTCAGGGCCGGTGGGCCTGGACGTGTCGGACGACGCCCGCCGGCTCTTTGCCGCCGACTGGTACAGCAACCGCCTGCTGGTCTATGAACTGGGCGCCCCCGACCCGGCCGCGCACATCATCAGCATCCCGGTGGGCCGCGCGCCTGCCGGTGTGGCGGCGCTGCCCGGCGGCCACACCGCCCTGGTGGCCGAACGCGACGACGACAGCGTGGCCGTGGTGGACGTGGCCACCCAGCGTGTGCGCGCCCGGCTGCGTGTGGGCACGCACCCGTTTGCCCTGCTGCACGATGCGCGGCGCGAGCGCCTGTACGTGCTGAACGTGCAGAGCGACGACGTTTCGGTGCTGGACATCCGCAACCTCGACCAGCCCCGCCTGCTGGCCACCGTGAAAGTGGGCAAGGCCCCTTACGGCGCGGCGCTGGCCGTGGGCGGCACGCGCCTGTACGTCAGCAACCAGCACGCCGACACGGTCAGCGTCATCGACGCGGACAGCCTGCGCGTGCTGCAGACGCTGCCCGGTTTTGCCTACCCCGAAGGCGTATCGGCGCACGGCAACAAGGTCTATGTCGTCAACTGGATGGACGACAACGTGGCCGTGCTCGACGCCGCCACCGGCGCGCCGCTGGCCACCATCAGCACCGGCCGCAACAGCCGCGGTTTTGGCGCCTTCATCGGCGCGCCGGCCTCCCTTCCCTGATTCACCCACCCCACTCACTGACTCAACAGCAGGATCCCGATCATGTTTCTGAACCCGACACGCCGCTGGGCGCGGCCCTTCTTGAGGGCCGGGCTCGCGTCCTGGCTGGCATTCGGGCTGGCCACGGCCAGCCAGGCCCACGGGCCGACGCGCCAGAAGGTGGCCGAGAAGATCACCATCGAAGCCAGCGCCGATGCGGTGTGGGCGCGCATCCGCAACTTCGATGCCCTGAAGGACTGGCACCCGGCCGTGGCCGAGAGCCCGGCCGACAAGGGCAATGCCGAAGGTTCGGTGCGCAGCCTCAAGCTCAAGGGCGGCGGCGCGCTGATCGAAACACTGGAGTCGCACAACGAAGCGCAGAAGAAATACAGCTGGCGCGCCAAGGACGGCGGCGCACTGCCGGTCACCAACTACACCTCCACCCTCAGCGTCACGGCCGCGGGCGCCGGGGCCACGGTGGAGTGGCGCGGTGCGTTCTACCGTGGCTTCCCCAACAACGACCCGCCGCCCGACCAGAACGACGAAGCCGCGGTCAAGGCTGTCACCGGCGTGTACCAGAGCGGCCTGGCCAATCTCAAGAAACTGGCTGAAGCCAAGTAGGCAGCCTGTGGCCACCTCCACCCGTCATGCGGCCGACCGGCGCGCGCTGTGGGGCGCGGCCCTGGCGGCGCCCTGGTTGCTGGGCGCCTGCTCGACGCCGGCAACACCGGCGCCGCCTGCGGCCTGGCCTGCGGCGGCCGAGGTGGGCGTGCCGGTGGAAGTGGCCGCAGGCGTGTACATGCTGCGCGGCGCTACCGGCGAGGCCGCGCCCGAAAACGCTGGCCGCGTGGGCAATGCCGGTTTTGTCGTCGGGCCTGCGGGTGTGGTGTGCATCGACAGCGGCACGTCCTACCAGCAGGGCGTGGCGCTGCTGGCCAGCATCCGCCGCGTCACCGCGTTGCCCGTGCGCCTGCTCTTGCTGACGCATACACGGCAGGAGTTTCTATTTGGCGCGGCCGCGTTTGCCGAGCAGCGCATCCCGGTGCAGATGCAGACCCAGGCCGCGCGCCTGATGGCCGCGCGCTGCGAGGGCTGCCTGAAAACCCTGAAGCGCCTGCTGGGCGAAGAGGCGATGCGCGGCACCACCGTGGTCAAGCCCGACATCCTGTTTGATGCCAGCCGGGCGCTCGACCTGATCGGCCGGCCACTGCGCCTGCTCTACTTCGGCCATTCCAGCGGCCCAGGTGACGTGGCCGTGCTGGACGAACGCAGCGGCGTGCTGTTTGCCGGCGGCCTGCTCGACCAGGACCGCATCCCCGACGTGCAGGATGCCGACCTGCCCGGCTGGCACCGCGCGCTGGCAGCACTTGGCAGCCTGCCTCTGCGCCGCATCGTGCCCGGCCACGGCCCCGTGGCCGGGCCTGGCCTGGTGGGCACCGTGGCCCGGTATCTGCATCAACTTGAATCCCGCGCGCAGGCGCTGGTCAAGGCGGGTGCAGCCTTGAGCGAAGTGGCCGCGGCCACGCACTTGCCGCACTTCGAAGGCTGGGATCAATATGAAACCATCCACCGGCGCAATGCGGCGGTGGTCTTCTTGCGCCTGGAGCAGGCGCTGTTGGCGTTATGACTGGGACCGCCGTGGCCACAACTTCCGCCGCACAGACCGCACGCACCGGCACCCACCCGGACCCGCGTCGCCGGGCCTGCTGCGCAAGCGGCTTGGGGCTGCTTGCAGCGCTGGCAACGCCAGCGGCCCTGGCCGCCGTGGGTGGGCTGCCCACCAAGGCGGCACACGACGATTCGTCACCCGAATGGGAGCAACTGCGCAGCCAGCTGTTCCAGTCTCGCCGCATCGAAACCGCAGACGCCAAGGTGCAGCTCATCGCACCGCTGCGTGCGCCCTATGGCGCATCGGTGCCGGTGAAGATCGTCTCGCGCCTGCCGCAGACCGCGGCGCTGTACGTCAAGAAGATATACCTGCTGGTGGACAAGAACCCGTCCAAGCTGGCCGCGGTGCTGGAGCTCACACCCGAAGTCGGGCAGGCCGACTTCGAAACCCGGCTGCGGGTGGACGAGTACAGCCACGTGCGCGTGATCAGCGAGTTGTCCAACGGTGAGCTGCACATGGATTCGCGCTACGTCAAGACTTCGGGCGGCTGCTCGGCGCCGCCCAACCGCAGCTCGCCCGAGCTGATCGGCAAGACCGTATTCAAGCTGCCGGCCGGCGTGCGCATGAACACGCCCACGGTGGCCGACGTGACCGTGCTGCACCCCAACGACACCGGCTTCGAGCTCAACAACGTCACCGTCATGTACATCCCGCCGCACTTCGTGCGCAGCATCAAGGTCAGCTACAACGAGCGCAGGATCTTCGACGCCGAACTCGACTTTTCGCTCAGCGAGAACCCCACCTGGCGCTTCAACTTCGTGCCCCACGGCGCGGGTGAACTCAAGGCTGAAGTCGAAGACTCCAAAGAGGCGCGTTTTGTGGGCAGCCTCCAGGTGAACTGAAGCGTGGCCCACGCCCCTGCCAAGTTCCACACCAGCCCAAGCCGCCTGGCCGTTGGGCTGGCGCTGCGCAGCGCCGGTGCCCTGCTGATGGCTTTGGCGCTGGGCCCCGGCCCCGCCGCCGCGGCCCTGCCGCGGGCTTATGGCGCGATGGTGATCGAGCCCACGGGTGCACCGGCACGAACCGAGTTTGACCTGACCGCCGCCGTCGCCCGCGCGCGCCGGCAGGGCAAGCGGCTGTATGTCTATCTGGGTGCCAGCGACTGCGCCTTTTGCCGGACGTATGAATCGTTTCTGGATCTCAACGCCACCGAACTGCTGCCCCACTTTGCCGACTACCTGATCGTGGATTTGCGCAGCTCGCTGCGCATACAGTCTGCGGCGCTGTATATCCGCGTGGGCCGCAGCAGCCTGCCTTACCTGGATTTCCAGCGTTCCATCGGCGACGCGCGCACACGCCAGATCGTCTACCCCAGCGTGTGGCTGCTCGATGGCCAGCTCAAGCCGCTGATGCAGATGCCGGCCGGCACGGGCACCTTCCAGACCGTGCCCGAGCAGCTTGAAATCCTGCGCCTGGAACAATGAACGACCACCGCCGCCCAACTCCGAACACGCAAACCGCGGCGCCTGCCGACAGGCTGGGCGCCAGCGGCCGAATCCGCAAGACCACACCACCCAGAGAGGACAGCATGAATGGTTTCAGATGGACCCTGGCCACATGGGCCGTCCTGGCAACAGGGGCCGCGCTGATGGCACCGGCCCAGGCCCAGGACACCCCTTCAGACCTGGTGCGCCGCGCCGTGCACGTGTGCGACGCCTGCCATGGCGAACAAGGCCTGGCCAAGGACCCGGGCAACCCCAGCCTGGCGGGCCAGATGCCGCAGTACCTGCAGCGCCAGTTGAAGGACTTCCGCGCGCAGGCGCGGTCTGAGGCCAATCTCAGGGCGTACATGTGGGGTGTGTCGGCCCTGCTCGACGACGCGGCCATCGCCGGCCTGGCCGAGTACTACGCCACCCAGCCCGCCCGCCCCGGCGTGGCCGGCCCGGCCAGGCTGGTGGCGGCTGGGCGCACCATCTTCCAAGGCGGCCTGCCCAAGCGCGGCGTGCGCGCGTGCGCTGAGTGCCACGGTGACATGGCCGAAGGTGAGGCCGGTTTCCCGCGCCTGGCGGGCCAGAAGGCCAGCTACGTGCTGGGCCAGTTGCGGCAATTCAAGTCCACTCCGTTGCGCAAGCACGGCGTGCTGATGAAGGACGAATTGCGCGCCTTGGGCGACGCCGACATGCGGGCCCTGGCGGCCTACGTGCAGTCGCTCTAGGCTATCGCGGCGGGGCCTGGTGGCACAGCCGCGCGCCCACTCCGCGGCCGGGCCGAAATAAGCGGGGCGAAGCACCCCTTAGTCCCGGCTTTGGCGTGCCCCGCACGCCGGCACACTCGCGCCCTGCCATCAACACTGGGCCGCCGCTGCGGCGATACGCGGGCGACCGCACCGGAGACCGCCATGCAATGGGTGCGCAACATCAGCCTCGTCAAGCGGGTGACTTACGGCTTTGGCCTGGCCGCAGGCATCACCGCCGCCCTGGGCGGCGGTGCCGCCTGGCTGCTGGCGGGTCATGCCGATGCCTTGCGGGCGCTGGCCACGGCTGCACCCCAAGCCCCGGCCCAAGCCCAGGGTCTGGCCGCTGCGGCCAGCCAGGCCGCGGCCGTGCTGGGTGCCCTGACCGTATTGGGTGTGCTGGTGGCGATGGCCGCGCTGTGGCTCACGCGCAGCAGCATCAAGGAGTCGGTGGAATCCACCGTGCAGTGCGTGATCCGGGTCGCCGGTGGCGACCTGGAGACCAAGATCGAATCGCCGGGCAAGGACGAGATTTCATGGCTGCGTGCCGAGCTCAACGGCATGCGCAAGAAACTGCGCAACACCGTGCTGCAGGTGCGCCAGACGGTGGACAGCGTGAACAGCGCGTCGGCGGAAATCGCCAGTGGCAACGCCGACTTGTCGGCCCGCACCGAAAGCCAGGCCGGCGTGTTGCAGCAGACCGCCAGCTCGATGGCCCAGTTGGCCGGTAGCGTGCGCAACAACGCCGAACATACGGTGCAGGCGCGCAACGTGGTGACGCAGTCCACCGAAGTTGCGGCACGGGGTGCGGCCCTGATGCAGGACGTGGTGCAGTGCATGCAGGCCATCAATGCCAGTGCCGGCCGCATCTCCGAAATCATCGGGGTCATCGACGGCATCGCCTTCCAGACCAATATCCTGGCGCTGAATGCTGCGGTCGAGGCCGCGCGGGCCGGTGAAAACGGGCGTGGTTTTGCGGTCGTGGCCTCTGAAGTGCGCAACCTCGCGCAACGCAGTTCCACGGCAGCGCGAGAGATCAAGACCCTGATCGACGATTCCAGCACCAAGGTCGACAGCGGCACCCAGTTGGTGGGCGACGCCGGCCGCACCATGCAGGAAATCCTGGACAGCGTGAATCGCGTGTCCAAGCTCATCCGCAGCATTGCCGAATCGGGCCAGTCGCAAAGCGGCGACCTCAACCAGATGAACGAAGCCGTCTCGCGCATCGACACGATGACCCAACAAAACGCCGCGCTGGTGGAGCAACTGGCCGCGGCGGCGATGTCGCTCAAGGGCCAGTCGCAGCAGTTGGGTGATGCGCTGGGCTCGTTCCGCGTGGTCGCTTCTTAAACCTGTTGGGCCGCGCCGTCCAGCACCGGCCAACCGCTGGCCTGGGCGTGGGCGCGCAGCCGCGCGTCGGGCTGCACGGCCACCGGGTGGGTCACGGCCTCTAGCAAGGGCAGGTCGCCGATGGAATCCGAATAGAACCAGGATTGGGCGTAGCCATCGAGCGTGCGCGCAGGTCCATCGGCCGCTGCCAGGCGCGCCAGCCAGGCGGTCACACGCTCGACCTTGTATTCGCGAAAGCAGGGCTGGCCTTCAATCGCGCCGGTGAACAGACCGTCGACCACTGCGGCCTCGGTGGCCACCAGGTGCGGCACGCAGAACAGACGCGCAAAGGGCGTGGCGACCAGCCTTTGGGTGGCAGTGACGATGGCGCACAGGTCCCCCGCGTCCAGATGCCGCCGAACCAGCGCCTGCATCGGGCCCGGCAATCGGGGCGCCATGGCGGCCTCAAACTCGCGCGCCCAACTTTCGAGCACTGTCACCGGGTACCGCAGCAGCGGGGCCATGTTGGCCTGGTGCATCGCGCGGATGTCCAACGTGCCGGCCACATACTGCCGCGCATAAGCCAGATAGACCTCTTCGGCGCTGGACGGCAACACACCGCGCGCGGCCAGAAAACGTGTCCAGGCCAGGCCGCTGTCAAACGGGATCAGTGTGTGATCCAGGTCGAACAGTGCCAGTTTCATCGGCCGCGGCCTAGGACCAGTCGTCCATGTCGTGCTTGATCCTGTGCCGGTTGGCGATCAGCTCGTCCACCGAAGGCTCATGGGCCAGCGCGCGCTTCAAGGCCAGTTTGGTGGCCTCGTAGTTGGTGCGGTACATGTCCTTCTTGTCCAGGTTCGGATCCTTGGCGCAGCGTGGGTCGATCCACACCAGGCTGATGATGCACAGCTCGTTGGCCAGGGCCTTGGGGATGGTGCCGTCGATCAGGCAATCCACCACCGCGTCGGCGGTGGCGCTTTGCACCACACCGCCGAAGAGGTCGATATTGGCCATGTCCTTGAGCGTGACCTTGGGCACCACCATGGTGGCCGGGCGCACGAGCTGGTTGCAGGCGCGGATGGCAAACATGGCGGTGTGGCCCTTGTGCTGCGCCATCATGTTGGCGAATGCCTGGCCCACCGGGCCACTGGTGCGGCCGATCAGGATCTCGGGCATGGCGTCGGTGAACTGGCCGTCCCTGGCCAATACGGTGGCTTCACCGGCGTGAAAGAGGTAGTCGTTGCTCATGGCTGTGCGGTGGGTATGAAGTAGAAAAGGGATTGTCGGCGCGGCGCGCGCCGCGGGGTCACAAGGCCAGCATCAACTCGCCCTTGCCCGCCGCCGCCACATCGCCCAGGTGGCGCTGGATGCGCCGCGTGGGCAGGGTGCCGAAGGGCCCGCCGTGGTGCGCCAGGTCGCGCGCCAGCAGTTGCCACATCACCTCGGCACCGGTCAGCGCTGGCACAAAGGTTGGCGGCAGCGCGGGTGCCGGGCCGGCGAAGATGACGCTGCCACGCCGCATGCCGTAACCCACATGCGCGCCAGCGCGCCCGCCGATGGCGATGGTGCCGGCCACCAGGCGCGAAGCCAGGAAGTCGCCCACGTCGCCAAAGACCAGCGCGCTGCCGCGGCGCATGCGGTCGCCGAAGCGGCTGCCGGCGTTGCCACGCACGATAAGACAACCGCCACGCATGCCGTCCATGCTGCCGGGCAAGGTGCTGGCGGCAAAGTCGCCCACGTTGCCGGCGATGCTGAGCATGCCGCCGGCCATTTCGCAGGCGGCCAGATCGCCAGCGTGGCCGGCGATATGCAGTTCACCGCCCGTCATGCAGGCGCCCGCGTAGCTGCCCACGCTGCCATCCACAACGATGCGCCCGCCGGCCAGTTGCCAGCCGATGCGGTCGAAGCGCGACAGGTCACCTTCCAGCCGCAGCTCGTCGGTGGGCGATTCGGTCTGCGACACGCTGAACAGTTCGGCCAGCGCCAAGGTCTGCGTGCCGTGGGTGACGGTGAGGCGCTCGATGTCGGCCAAGGCCAGGCCAGCCAACACAGCCGGCGTGATGCCGCGCAGATCCACGCGCAAAGCGGGCGTCTGCCGGACCTGAAGCAAAGTCAGGCTCATGCCACCCCCATCAGCTTGTGCAGGTGGAAGTGGTAGGGCCCCAGCTTGCCGCCGTAGTTGCCCGCCGAGATGCGCAGCAGCCCACTTGCGGCGCCCAGCTCGATGCCGGCGTCCAGGCCGGCGCGCATGGCGGCGGCCACGTCGGCTTCGCCGAGACCGTCGATGACGATTTCCATCACGCAGCGGGTTTCGTCTGTCAGCTCGGTGTGCGGCACCAGGCCCACCAGGCTGGGGCAAAACAGGTGGTTGGTGGACGCACCCAGCGCCGGGTATTTGCTGCCGACCTTGGAGCCCGAACGCACCACGCCGCCCGGGAAGGGCATGATCACATTCGGCAGCCGCCGCATGGCCGCCACGGCGGCTTCGGCGGCGGCCAGCGCGGCGTCGGTGTCGCGCGCCAGCAGCAGCAGGTTTCCGCCGCCCACGGCCTTGACCACGGGCGTCATTTCTTGCGCGACGAATTCGCCGTCCATCACCGGAATGCGCCAGTAGCGCTGGCCGGCGATCGCCTTCGATTGCTGCCAACCGTCGCCGAAGAAGCGCAGGTTCTTGCCCAACGCGGCACTGTCGGGGCCTTCGCCGAGCCCGGCGTAGACGGCAGTGGTGGGGCAGGTCAGCACACACTGGCCGACGCGGCGTTCGATCTGTTTGGCCAGTTCCTTGCCTGACATCGAAAACAGCAGCACGCTGCAGCCCGGCCGGCCATCGGGTGTTTGATCGGGTGTCAGTTCACTTTCGATGCCAGCCTCGCAGCCGCAGGCGATCACCGAGGTGGCAAAGCCCGTCGCCGCCACCGCGGCGTGGCGCGCCCAGGTGAGGTTGTGCGCGGTGATGAGGAGGCGCGTGGCCTTCATCGGAAAGGCCTCGGCAAAGCCGTCGTCGATGGTCACGCCGTTGCGTTGCAGGGCTGCGCTCACGATACGGCTCCAAAGCAGGCCGTGGGCAAGAGCCGCCCGCCGTTGCAGCAACTGCACAGCTCGTCGTGGCCGATCACCACATGGTCGAAGTTGACCGAACCGTGTGTCGCCGAATGTTTGCGCAGCGTCTTTTCGATGGCCGTGTCGAAGCCCGGCTCGACGAAGTGCGTGCCGCCCACCGGCAGCGCGGTGATGCGCCCGGCGCGGGCCACGAGCGTGCCGTCCTTGAATACATATTCCGGCGTCGTGAACATGGCTTCGCGGTCGGCATCTTCGCGGTAGACGGTGATGTCGGCCGCCGCGCCGGCGCCCAGGTGGCCGCGGTCCTTCAGGCCCAGCAGCCGGGCCGGTGCGGCGCGCGTCATGATGGCGATCTCGTACAGCGACAGCTCGCGCGTGATCGACTTCAGCGCTGCGCTGGCCGCCACTTCGGGGTGCAGCCTGGCGAGTTGCTGTTCGCGGAAGCTGCGGTCCATCAACAGGCGGATCAGGTGCGGGTAGCTGGTGAAAGGGCCGCCGTTGGGATGGTCGGTGGTCAGCACCACACGCCAGGGGTCATTGACCAACAGGAAGATCTCCAGCCCGATGGCCCACTGCAGCGCGTTGACGTAGCTCTGCTCGCGGTAGCGGAACGGCACCACGCCGCAGCCGGCGTCGCATTCGATGTCGGCGCCGATCCACTTGCGCGGGTTGGCCAGGTCGGCATTGGCGTGCTGGCGCATCGTATCGCCCGAGGCCGTGACGGTCTGGCCGAACATGATCTGGCCGATGTCGATGCTGATGTTGGGGTGGGCATTCACCGCCTCGGCCAGTTGCAAGGCGGCCGATGAAAACTTCTTCGGCCCGTCCTTGCCATAGGCATGGAACTGGATGTGCGTCAGGTGCGCGGGCAGGCCTTCCAGCGCGGCGATGGTCTGCAGCGTGGATTCGATATTGCCGGCCACGCCCAGGTTGCTGCCGTGGATGTGCAGCGGGTGCGGCACACCCAACTCGCGCAGCGCGCGCGCCAGCGTATGCACCACCTGGCGCGGTGTGACCTGCCAGTGCACGTGGCCCTGGTCCACATCGAGCTTGCGCTGGTTGAACTTGAAGGCCGAGATGCCGCCCGGGTTGACCACCTTCACGCCCATCGCCTTGGTGGCGTGGATGGTCCAGGCCACGTAGTCGCGGATCTGCCGGAAATCGCCTTCGTTGCCGCATCGGCTGAGCAGTTCCAGGAACAGCTCGTCGTTGCCCAGCATCACGTAGGCGCCATGGTCCAGGATGGGCACGTCGCCCATCTCCATGTGCGCGTGGCGCGCATTGGCCACCACCATGGCCGGCTCGAAGGCCGTGGTGTAGCCCATCTGGGCGTAGCGCGTGCCGATCGCCAGCGTGCCGGGCGTGCAACTGCCGCAGGAGGCCAGCTCCAGCGGGTTGCGGGGCAAGGCCAGCGGGTTGGCGCCGGCGCGGTGGTCTTCGGGCAGCAGCAGCCGCGCCAGGTTGACCTTGCCACCGCCGATGTGGGTGTGCATGTCGATGCCACCGGCCATCACGATGCAGCCGCTGATGTCGATGGTCTGCGTGGCCGCTTCGCCTGGCGCCAGCGTGACGATGCGGCCTGCGCGCACGGCGATGTCGCGCACCTCGCCGTCCACGCCCTGGGCCGGGTCGTAGACCTGGCCGCCGCGCAGCAGCAGGGTGCCCGTCATGCCGCACTCGCGTTGCGCAGCGCCTGCAGGGCCAGCCGCAGTTGCCGGGCCACCGCGGCCAGCGTGGGCAGGCCGTCGTCTTGCACCGCGTGCAGCGGCATCAGCACCACGCCGTCGGTCCTGAACAAATGGCCGGCCGCGCCGATGCCTGGGGTGGCCACGGGGATGAAGACGCTGCGCGGGTGCGCGGCCACTGCGGCGGCCAGCGCCGGGTGGCCCAGCACGATGAGCGGCAGGCGCAAGCCCGGCGGCAGTGCCGTGCTGCCGAAGGCCGAGACCCACAGCAGGCTGTCCACCGCGCCGTCGGCCAGCAGCCGGTGGGTGTCGAATGCCTGCGGCTCGTGCTCCAGCCCCGCCGGCCCGACGCGTGTGCGCAGGGGCAGGCCGCTCAGCCAGGCCCACACCTGGTTGGCGGTGGCCGCGCCGTCGCCACCACCCAGCGGCAGCGTGGCCGCGCGGGTGCTGCGGTTGAGCGTGCCGACGATGCGGTTCAGCGCCTCGACGATCAGCGCGCCCTGCGCCGGCAGGCTGGCAGCTTCCCAGGCCAGCACGCTGTAGCGGCTGGCCTGCAGGCGCTGGGTCAGCGCGGCCAGTGCCGGGGCGGCCACGGCGGCGCAGGCCACGCTGGCCGCCAGCACGGCCACGGTGTCGAACAAGTCACCCTGCAGCGGCAGATGCTCCAGCGTGACGCCAGGCAGTGTGGCCAGTTCGGCGGGTGCGCTGCCGTCACCCCCCAGCAGCACCAGGTGGCGTTGCGCCACCAGACCCTGTTCGCCCACACCGCAGCGGCGCAGCAGCTCGGGCAGGCGGGCCAAGGGCAGGCCGCCGACAAAGACCAGCAGCTCGGCGCGCGTGCGCACCTCGGCCAGCGTGGTGGTGTAGGCGCCGCGGTCCTGCAGCGCGCGCAGGCCGTGCATCAGCGTGGCGCCGTTGGCGGCGTCAGCGATCGCGCCGGCATCGGCGGCCAAGGCATACAGCGCGCGCGAGCCGGCCACATCGGCCCCCAGGCCGGCCATCAAGGGTTGGCGGCTGGCCTGCAACAGGGCCGCGGCGGCCTGGATGGCGTTGGCCAGGTCAACCGCTCGCCCATCGACCAGCGGCTGCGCGGCCGAAGGGCCCGGCTCAAAACTGGCCAGTGCCTGCTGCGCGCGCGGGCAGTCGCTGCCTTCCAGCACCAGCCGGCGGTCCGCCGCATCGGCGCGCACGCCGAAGCCGTCGCACAGCAAGGGGCAGAAGGGACAGGTCCAGGGCGCCGCGCCCAGCCCGGTTGTCGCAGCGCTTGGGGTCATGGGGGTCCGGTCATGCAATCGATGTGCCACCGTGAAGTCTGCACCGCTGGCCCGCTGCGCGCTGCTGGGGCACACCCGAAACTGCAACACACTGTGGCGCCCCCTGCCCGGCTGCAGCCACGCAGGCCGCCAGGCTTGCTGCGCGGCCCCCACCGGGCGCAGGCCCGGGTGGCACGGATCGTGAAAGCACTTTGACCATGCCCTTGCCACCCCACGCCGCTGCGCCTTGTGCGCGCCGCCATCACAGCCGTCCGTCGTGCAGCGCGCTGGCCACCAGCCAGGCATCGGCGCCGGCCTGGCCGGCAGCGGCCAGATCGGCGGCATGGCGGATGCCCCCGGCGCCGATCAAGGTGGCCCGCGGCGCCTGGCGGCGCACCGCGGCCAGCGTCTCCAGGTCGGGGCCGGCATCGGCGCCCACCCGTTCGAGCGTCATCACGATCAGGCGTCGTGGCCACAGTTGGGGCGCTTGCCAGCAGCCCGCCGCGTCCAGTGGCTGGCCGTCGCGGCGGTCCAGCGACAAGGCCACGCGGCCCCGCAGGGCTGCTGGCAGCGCTGCGCTCGAGCGCAGCGACTCGCTGCCGAAGACCGGCACCACGCGGCCGGCCAGCGGGCCGAGTTCGGCCAGCAAGGTGGCCGCTGCCGCCGCATCGGCAAAACCGGCGTCCAGCCACAGCTCCAGCGCGGGCTGGGCCTGCAGCAGGGCGCGCAGCACCGGCACCTGGGGTGCTGCGCCTTGCAGCGCGTCCAGGTCGGCCAGGTACAGGCGCGTGCTGGCAGCGTGCCGGCACAAGGTGAGCGCCACGCTCAGCGGATCGCTGCTGGCGCACAGCGCCGACAAAATGGGCCGGTATGTTTGGCGATCACCCCGCACGGCGCGCACGACCTGGCCGTGCAGCAAGTCGATGACGGGAAAGACAGTGGCCATGCAGCAAGGGCGGCGGCCCACCAGGAGGGGATACCCAGTTTACGAGAGCGCTTGGGTCTCGTTGGCTCGCGGTGGCAGTGTTGAGGTGCTGCGGTGACGGCCGGGCCGCTGGTCTTCGGCTGGGACGTCGGTGGCGCGCATGTCAAAGCCTGCCTGCTGCAACAGGGCCGCGTATTGGACGTGGCGCAATGGGCCTGCCCTCTCTGGCAAGGCCTGCAGCACCTGGACGCCGCGCTCGCCCAGGCTGCGCAACGCTGGCCCGCGCTGGCCCAGGCCCTGGCCCAGGCCCAGGCCCACCACGCGGTGACGATGACGGGCGAGATGGTGGACCTGTTTGCCACGCGCGAAGACGGTGTGCGCCAGATTGCTGCCCACCTGGACGTGGCCTTGCCTGGGCCGGTGCACTTCTACGCGGGTGCCAGCGCGTGGCGCAGCGCCGCTGAAGTCGGCGTATGGCGCAGCGCCGCTGAAGTCGGCGTATGGCGCAGCGCCGATGAAGTCGGCGCGTGCTGGGCGCAGGTCGCATCGGCCAACTGGCGCGCCACCGCCAGCCACGTGGCGACCTGGGCTGACGGCCGCGCTGGCGTGCTGGTGGACGTGGGCAGCACCACCACCGACCTGGTGGCCTTTGGCCAGGGCCGAGTGCTGGGCAACAGCCACAGCGATGCGCACCGGCTGGCCAGTGGCGAACTGGTCTATCACGGTGTGGTGCGCACGCCGCTGTGTGCGCTGGCGCCGCGTATCGCGCTGCAAGGCTGCAGCTACAACGTGATGAACGAGTTTTTTGCCACCACGGCCGATGTCTACCGCCTGACCGGTGAGCTCGACCCCGCGCACGACCTGCACCCCGCGGCCGATGGCGCGCCCAGGGATACGGCGCACACGCAGCGGCGACTGGCGCGCATGGTGGGCCACGACGCGGGCGACGCCAGCGCCGATGATTGGCTGGCCCTGGCGCGGGCCTGGCGCAGCGCCCAGGTGGCCCACATCGCCAGCCAGTTGCAGCGGGTGCATGTGGCGCACCGCTTGCCGGCCGATGCTGAAGTGGTGGCTGCGGGCTGCGGGGCGTTTCTGGTGGCCGATGTGTGGGCCGCCGCCGGCCTGCCGCGCCGGCCCGTGCGTGACTACGGCACCGAAGTCGCCCGCCTGGCCGCCACCGCAACGCCCGAGACTGCGGCCTGGGCGCGCGTCTGCGCCCCCAGCGTCGCGGTGGCCACGCTGTTGGCGCGGGAGCAAGGCTGATGTGGGTCGTCAAGCTGGGGGGCAGCCTGCACGCCGATCCGCTGTTGCCGCAGTGGCTGGAACTGCTGGCCCAACTGGGCGGTGGCCGCGTCACCGTGGTCTGCGGCGGTGGTGCCTATGCCAACGAAGTGCGTCGCCACCAGGCGCATTGGCGCTTTGACGACCTGGCTGCGCACAACATGGCGGTGCTGGCCATGGCCCAGGGCGCCTACCTGCTGCGTGCGCTGAATCCGGCGCTGCAGATGGTCACCACTGAAGCCGCCATCCGCCGCGTGCTGCGCAAGGGCCAGGCCGCCGTCTGGCAACCATTCGAGCTGTTGCGTGAACAGCCCGACGCCAGCACCAACTGGGACGTCACCAGCGACAGCATCGCACTGGCCCTGGCCCAACGCCTGAATGCCGAGCGCCTGGTGCTGGTCAAGTCCTGCGCCGTGGACGGCCAACTGAGCCTGCCCGAGTTGGGCGCGGCAGGCGTGGTGGACCGGCGCTTTGCGGCCACCGCGGGTGAAGCGCCCTTCCCGATCGAGATCGTGCACCGCAAGGAGCTGGCGCGCGTGCGCGGGCTGCTGTTGGCCGGCCACGCCGGGCTGGGCACGCGCCAGGCCTGAGAGGCGCGTCAAACCGGCAACTCAAACCCGCAGGGCCAGCGTGTCGGCGGCGCGCAAACGCGTCGCCAGGTCGCGCAGCAGCAGCGGGTCCAGCGCCGCGCTGCGCTCACCGCGGCAGACAGCCGAGCGAAAGCCCGCAAAGTCGGGTGCCAACTCGGCCAGCAGCGGCACGTGCGGCAACCGCAAGGCGCCGGCCAGGCCCACCAACGCGCCGGCCTGACGCGCCTGCTGCACAAAGCGGCGCACCGTGTCCATGCTGGCCACGTCGAACAGGCTGCCATGCTGTTTGTCGGCGGTGTCCACCATGCACACGGCAAAGGCCCGTGCAAGCGCGTATTCGAGCAGGTCCAGGTCCAGCCCCGCATCGGCCACGAATACCGGCACCACGGCCACACCGGGCGCGATATCGGCTGTGGCCAAGGCGTCCAGCACCGCCGCAGCGGCGGCCGGGTCGGGCATGGCTTCGATGCCGACCTTGATGTAGTCCACACCGCTGTCGCGCAAGCTCGCCACACCGGCCAGGATGCGGGGCAACGCAGGCATCGGCAGGTCACCGATGGTGGCACTCACCGGCAGGCGGCAGCCCTGCGCACGCAGCGCCGCCACGATGGCCCGCACGCTGGCGGGTGGCAGGCCGCCCAGGGCGCCGTCGCGCGGTTCTTTCAGGTCGATGAAATCCGCACCCCCCGCGGCCACGAGCAAGGCCTCGTCCAGCGTGCGCACGCTGACCAGCATCCGCAATCGGCCCGCCTTCATGGCGCCGCCGCGGTGTGGCCTGCCTTGGCGCGGTGCAGGACCACGGCCTCTTGCAGCCAGCCCCAGGCTTCGTGGCTTTCCGGGCCTGCGGTCTTGTCGATGGCAATCTGCAGATAGGCCATCTCGGAGTCCACCTTGTCCGCTGGCAACATGCGCAGCCGGCTGACCAGCACCGCGCCTTCGATCACCGCGGCCTGCGCGCGGTTGAAGCCCAGGAAGGGCGCATGCGTCTGCTCGTGCACCCGCGCCAGGCGCAACACGGGGCGCTGCGCGTCGCCGGAAACACTCTCAAGCGCCAACTCCACGTGGCCCAGTGCAGCGCTCAGGCGCACACCCGGCACGCGCTGTGCGGGCAGCGTGGGCCACTGCTTGCGGCCGGTCACGCAGCCGGCAAATACCCGCGGATCGACCAGCAGGTTCAATACCGCGTGGCGTGTCTGCACGATATTGTCCAGCGTGGTGGAAGGCGCAAACGGCATCAGCACCACCCAGGCGCCTTCATAGCGCACGCCCATCGGCGCCACGTGCACCACGCCGGTGGTGGACACCGTGGTCACCACGCCTTCAAAGATCTGCTCATTCATCGGCGGCTTGTGCAACGGTTGTGGGCCTGCGCGTGGGGCCGGGCGCGCACACCGCGTCCGGGTCCGCGGCGGCGGCCTCGGCGGCCACACCCCAGTCCAGCGGCTGGTCTTGCACATAACGTTTGCCCAGGCGCCAGGCGGTGTGGGCATGGGCCAGTTCCACGCCCATGTAAAAGGCGTGGCTGGCGTCGTCTTCCAATCCCAATTGCGGCCACAGGCTGTAGGCGTCTTGTGCGATGCGGTGGCCGTCGCGGTTGTAGACGTGCACGCCTTGCGGTGAAACCTGGATGCGGAAGTTGGGGTCGCGCACCTGGGCGGCGGTGGCCGCGATCTCTTGTGCGGTGTCGGGGTAGGGGTGTTTGGCATGCACGGTCATCAAGGTGTCGGTGATGCCCTTGGGCAGGCATTGCATGCGCACCGCGGCGTGCATCAGGCGGCGCGCCACATCGGCCTCACGCACGGCGCGCTGCGCGTGTGCGCTGACTTGCGTGGTTAGCACGGCGGCCACCTTCAGCTCGGCGGCCATGCCCAGCAGCACGGCGTTGATGCCGCTGGTGTCGGCTTCGGTCAGCTCGGTGACGTTGCCGATGCCCATCATGATGGCGGCCTGCGGGTAGCGCTGGCGCAGGCGGTGGTAGCGTGCGATGGAGGCCACCAGGCCGAACGGAATCGGGTCGAGGATGGCATCGGCCAGGAAGGCCCGGCCGCTCGATTGCAGCCTGTCGATGGCGGTGTACAGCGACGCTTCGTCGCCCGGCTCACGCGGGATCAGCACCGGCGTGGCGGCCACTTCGTCGGCCAGCCACAGCGTGTCCACCGTCAGGCTCAGCAGGTAGTCGGCACCGGCGCGGCCACCACGCAGCAGCTCGGCGCTGTCCAGTGAATCCACGCTCACGGCCAGGCCAGCGGCCTTGAGCGCGCGCACGGCGTCTTCGAGGTGGGCGAAGGGCGTCTCGGGCAGGCAGCCCAGGTCGATGACGTTGGCGCCTTGGGCGGCCAGCGCCAGGCCGCGCGCCACGATGCGGTCCACGCTCAGGCGCGGGGCGTCGACGATCTCGGCAAAGATGGCCACGTCGTACTGGCTCAGGTCCACCGGCCGGGCGGCGCGCTTGAAATACTGCGGCAGGTCCTTCAGCTCTTCGGGCCCGCGCAGCACCGGCATGCCGTAATGCGCGCTGAGCGCGGCCAGGTCGCCGCGGCAACGGCCGGGCACGATGATGCGGTCGGGCCGGCGCGCCCCATCGCCCAGCATGGCCAGCGGGACCCGGCGGCGGATCAGCTCGCCCGTCATCAGTGCGGCCACCTGCACACCCACGTCGTGCACGTCCCAGGTGAAGGGCGCTTGTTCGATGCCGGCCAGCACACGCTGCAGGCCGGGCAGCGCGAGGTGGCCGGTCAGGAAGAGGATGTGTTCCATGCCAACTTCAGCTCGCGCAGGCGGGTGTCGAGTGCGGCTTCCAGCTCGACCGGCGAGCAGACCACACGGCAGTGGTCGATGCCCCGCAGGCGCTGCACGTTGTCGAGCTCGATGCGCCGCGGGCGCAGGGTCACCCAGTCGTGCGGGGCCTTGGTGACGACCACCGGTTCGGTATCGCACGCAAATACGATGCCCGGGATGCCCAGCTTGCCGGCCTGCGCAAACATATTGGTGGGCAAGGTGTCGCTCAGGCCCAGCGCGCACTTGGCCACCGTGTTGCTGGTGGCCGGCGCCACCACCACCGTGTGGTAGACATCTTCGTACAAGGTGCCCACCGGCACGGCGCTGGCGGTCTTGTCGCGAAACAGGCGTTGGAAGCCGAAGCGCGCCTTCAGTTCGTCAAGCTGCAAATGGTAGATGGGCAGTACTTCACCAGCGGCGGCCGACAAGAACAGGTCCACCTGCGGCAGCCGCGCGGCCAATGCCAGGGCTTCTTCCAGGCCGTGGCCGGAGCCGGTCACGCACCACGCAAAGCGGCTGCGCGGGCCGCTGCCGGCCGCTGTCAGGTCTTCATCAAAGCCCGGCGTCAAGGCGGCGTCAATCGGGGTGCGAGATCTCGATGTCGAGCTTGTGGAGCTTGCGGTACAGGGTATTGCGGCTGACATCGAGCGCCTTGGCGACATTGCTCACATTCCAACGGTGCTGTTCGAGCATCTGCAGCAGCAACTGCCGCTCGTTGGCCTGGATCGGGTTGAGTCTGACCGTCGGCCGGGCCGGCGCGACGGGCTCGGCGGCGGTGCAGTCAGCCACGCAAATCGCAAGCGCAGCGGCAGCCGCAGCGGCGCCAGCCGCCGTGGGCACGCGCAGCAGGGCGGGCAGGTGCAGGGCGGTGATGGTCTGACCATCGGCCAGCGCGACAGCCGAGCGCAGCACGTGGCGCAACTGGCGCACATTGCCGGGCCAGGGGTAGGCCAGCAGGATGCGTTCGGCGTCGGCGCCCAACAGGGCTTCGCCACCGCCCTCGGCGGCCAGCACCGAGCGCACCAGCTCGTGCTTGTCGCTGCGCTCGCGCAGCGGCGGCAGGGCCAGTTCAATGCCGGCCAGGCGGTAGTACAGGTCTTCGCGGAAGCGGCCTTCGCTCACCAGCGTGGGCAGGTCGCGATGGCTGGCGCTGATGAGCTGGAAGTCCACCGCGTGCACCTCTTCGCTGCCCAGCGGCGTGACCTGGCGCTCGTCCAGCACGCGCAGCAGCCGGGCCTGCAGATCGAGCGGCATGTCGCCGATTTCGTCCAGGAAGAGCGTGCCGCCGTCGGCCTGCAGGATCTTGCCGCGGCGACCCGTGCGCTGTGCGCCGGTGAAGGCGCCCGCGCGGTAGCCGAAGAGTTCGGACTCGATCAGGTTTTCAGGCAGGCTGGCGCAATTGATGGCCACGAAGGCACCACTGGCGTGCGGGCTGGATTCGTGCACGGCATGCGCAAAGACTTCCTTGCCCGAACCGGTTTCGCCGCTCAGCAGCACCGGCGTGTGGCGGGCGATCACGCGGCGCGCAGTTTCAAGATGGGCAGCCAGGCGCAGGTCGCGAAAGGCCACCGCCGGCGCCGCACTGCGCACGGTCGGCGTGCGCAGCGGCAGGCGCACCGTTGCGTTGATGGGCTTCGGCGCGCCGAAGCCGCCCGGGCGTGCGGGGTCGGCCTCGGAAGCCGGCAGCCGCGCCACGGCAAAAAAGCGGTGCGCCGCGTTGGCGCGGTAGGTCACCACCGGGTGGAAGGACGACGAGCAACTGCGCCGGAGCATGTCTTCCAGCGAGGTCTGGAACAGGTCTTCGATGCGCCGCGAGCGGATATCTTCCATGCCTGTGATGCCCAACTGGAACAGCGCGCTGCGGTTGGCGGCCAGGATGCGGCCATCATCGGCCACCGCCAGCTTGCCCTCGTGCAGCGTGTAGACCAGCTCGGGCCGGCTGTGGAAGTGCAGCGGGTGTGCGCTGCGAAAGCGCTGGTCGATGAGGCGGTTTTCGATCATGCGCGCGGTCATGCCCAGCAGCACCAGCAGGTGTTGCTGCATCAGGCCCGAACGGCTGGTCACGTCCAGCACGGCGGCGATCTTGCCGGACGGGTCGAAGACCGGCACGGCCGAACAAGTCAGGTTCGCAAACTGCGTAAAAAAGTGGTCTTCACGCCGCACCGACACCGGCGCGGCAGCAGCCAGGCAGGTGCCCATGCCATTGGTGCCGGCTTCGGTTTCGCTCCACATCACGCCCACGCGCAGGCCCAGCGGTTCGGTTTCACGCGTGAACTCGGGTGAGGACACCATGTGCACGATCACGCCGTCGGTATCGGTCAGCACCACGGCCGACGCGTTGTCGGCCAGCTGCTGGTACAGCGTGGTCATCTCGAAGCGGGCGCAATCGATGATGTCGGCCATGCGCTCGCAGCGTTCTTCGAGTGCCACGCGGGCCACCACGGCGGGGCTGCGCGGGTGGTCGGGGTGCAGGCAGTATTCGTTCAGGCAGCGGCTCCACGAGCGCGCCAGCACGTCGTCGCATTCGGGCTGCAGGAGGCCGCTGACTGCCTGGACAATGCGGCGCCCGTGCCCACCGGGCGGGGTTTCGGCATGGCGCAAGGTGAGGGTCATGGAGGGCCTCCTTGGCAGACGCAGCACGCTTGGGCGGGCTGCGGGACGCCGATTGTGGTGGCGCAGACCCACCCGCGCAACGGGGTCTAGCCCCAGGCCGGCCCGGGGGGGTGCTGCGGGCATGGCCCGAAATTTGCGCCAGCGTGACAATCGCAGGCCAGCGGAACTGCGGGCCGGCTGTTTGCCGCGCAACCACCACTGAATTGGAGACCGACCCGTGACTGCCCTACACCCCATGTCCGGGACGGCCCCGCGGCCTCTGGCCGGCCCGCAATCCAGCCATGCGCTGCCGATGGACCTGATCTTCATCGAAGGTTTTGTCGGCCAGACCGTGATCGGCATCCACGACAACGAACTGCACAGGCCGCAGCCCGTGGCCATCGACCTGCACGCCGGCCTGCCACGGGCCCGCGCCTGCGACACCGACCGCATCGTCGACACCATCGACTACAGCGTGGTGCACACGCGGCTGACGCGGCTGCTGGCCGAACACCGTCTGCAACTGCTGGAGGCTTTGGCCGAGGCCATCGCCGACATCCTGATCGACGAGTTTGGTGCGCACTGGGTGCGTGTCAAGGTCGTCAAGCCGCGCAAGTTCGACAACGTGCAGGCTGTGGGTGTGTTGATCGAACGCCAGGCCAGCGAGCGCCCGGCGGCCGCGCCTTCGTGGCGCGGTGCGCCGGTGCTGCAGCTCATCGGCAGCGGCATGGTGCCAGGCAAGGCCTGAAGTAAAAACAGGCCGGCCCGGGTCACCCCGGCCGGCCTGTGGTGGGCCAGAGTCTGCTGTTTACTTGGCCTGGAACGGGTGGGCCGAAGAATTCTTCTTGGCCACGGTCTCTGCCGGCGTGGGCAGGCGGTTCACGGCGCGCGAGATCGATTCGCGCACGGCCTGGTAGTTGTAGTCCTGGATCTTCTTGTCGTCTTCAGCCAGCCAGTGGATGAATACGCCGACCGAGATGAAGATGTCGTCGGCTTCGTCCATCGGGATCGTGCCGTCGGCCACCGAATCGGCCACCGCCAGGGCCACGCCGCGCTGGGCCGGGCCGAACATCTGCACGGCCTGCTTGGCGCCCTTGATCGTGACCTTGTTGAACATCACGGTGGCGGGTTTGCACAGCAGGTTGGGCGCCAGCACGGCCAGCAAGGAGGTGAAACCATCCTTGTTGTTGGTCAGCGCGTTGGCAAACGCGGTTTCAGCGGCGCTGCCGCGCGGCCCGATCAGCAGGTCGATGTGGGCGACCTCGTTGCCGTCACCAACCAGCGATTCACCAACCAACAAACGATCAATCTTTGCCATGGTTTGTCCTTCTCCTGTCTGAGTTTCTAAGCGGGGGTTCACTACCAGGCCGAAGCATCGGCCGCTTTGAAACCGTATCACGAAACGTGCCACCAACCCGGCGCCAGCGGCCCTGGCCCGACCCCCGGAAAACCCTGGATTCCAGCACGCTGAATCGGTCGATCAGCCAGGGACAAGGTCGTGCAGAAGACCGGCCAGCATCAGGGTGGCGACCGTCAGATCGGCTGTTGTCCCAGGGTTTATCCCGGTGTCTTTGAGCGCCTGATCCCAGGCGCCCCAAGCCGGATCGGTGTCGAGCGGCTGCGCCCGGTGGCCCTGGGTGGCCAGCCGCGCCAGCCAGGCTTGCGCAGTCTGCATGACAGTCTGTGCCATCTGCGGCCCCTGCTTCCTGACAATGTGTGAATCGGGGAAGGCCCCGAGCAGAGTCAGATAGAGGCGCTGCACGGGCGCCGCGCTGGCCCCGCGCGTGGCCGGGTCGGCGTTCTCGAGGGCCGTGAAGTAGGCCGGCAGGCCGATGTCGAACAAGTCGGCAAAAGCGTCGCGGTATTGGCGCGCGATGCGGTCGCGGTCGGCGGCCAGGGCCATTGCCTCACGCAGACCCACGCTGGGTGCGCAGTGCACATCTTGTTCAGGCGCCGAGCCCAGGCCGCCCGGGTTGGCCTGGGCGATCGCGCGGTATACGGCCTGGGTGTCGGCCAGGTCCAGCGTGGCCAGCACGGCGGCCACGGCCAGGCGCAGGGTGGTGGGGGTGTGCGGCCCGGGCTCACGCTCCACCGCCAGGGCCAGCGGTGCGCACAAGAGCAGGATGCCCAGGTTGGTGTTGCAACCCGCCACCGCCCAGGTGGCGGCCATGGCCGCCTCGATGCGCTCGCCCACGCGGGCGCCGGGCGCGAACAGGGGCGCGGCCGCCGCACTCGCGCTGGCGCGGAACAGCGCGGCGTGCATGCCATGCCCCGGCGAGGCGTCGCTCACATTGCCGGGCTTGCGCACCGCCACGTCAATTTCGCAGGCCCGCACAAAGGCGGCGCGCGCACGCGTGATCGCCCGGTGCCTGGGGCTGTTCACCACACCCGCCGATGGGGTTGGGGCTGGCTTGGGGTCGATCCTCCCACGCATCATGGATTGATTCTTGCACTGCGGGGTCCGCAACTCATGTCTTGAGCCACGGGTGCGACAGCGCATCGCCCCGTCAAGCAGTGGGCCATGGATTGCGGCCACGTGTCGGTGCCGATCCTGTCGTATCGACCCGTCGCCGTCGCAGCGTCTTCCCTCGACATGGGCGGCGTTGCATCGAAACCAACCCATTGAGGAGACAAGAGATGTCGATGCTGATCGCACTGGCTTTGTCCATAGGCCTTCTGGCCGTGGTGGCGACTTGGGTGTTTTTCGGGCCGCTGGCTGCGGTGGGTTTTCAGATCTGGCAAGCCTTTGTGGCCTGGGGATGTTTCTTCCACAGCGGGGGCAAGACCGACGGGCTCAAGAAGACTGTCATCTGCATGTCCTTCGGCGCCGTGGTCGGCATGTTGTCAGTGCTGCTGGCCGGGCAGCTCGGCATGCTCGGTGCCCTGGCGGTGCCGGTGGCGGTGGGCATTGGCGTCGCGTGCATGGTGCTGGCGGCGCACCTGCCGCTGCTGTCCACCATCCCGGCCTGCGTCTACGGCTTTGCCAGCGTCGCCGCCTTGATCCTTCTGGGCAAGGACATGACGCCCATGAATGCAATCGTGCCGACCATCGGCTCGATCGTCGTCGGCGCCTTGTTCGGCTGGGTGTCGGAAATGGCCGCCGGCAAGCTCACCAAGACCTGAACCCGCCCCGCCGCCAACGCACTTCTGGCGTGCTACGGGGTTGGCGGTGTGACACGCCGGCAGGGCCGGCGTGTCAGAGGCCGCCCACCACCGCCAGGCGCCGACGGGTGCGCCGCCCGGCCAGCTTGCGGTCGAGCAAGTCGTCGACGATGGCGCGCGCGATATTCAGGCCGCGGCTGACGCGCTGCAGGCCCTGCCAGGCGGCCACGCCGTTGACCTCGATCACCTGGATCGCGCCTTCGCGTGTCGCATCACCCGTCGCGCCACCCGCATTGCCCGACGGCATCAGATCGACCCCGGCGTAATCCAGGTCCAGCGCGGCGGCGGCGCGCTCGGCCAGCGTGGCCAATGGGCGGGTCAGCGCGGTGGCTTCACAAGCCGCGCCCTGCGCCACGTTGTGCACCCAGTGCGCGCTGATGCGGCGCATGGCCACGCGCGCGCGCCCGCCGATGACCAGCACGCGCCAGTCAAAACCGGGCGTCGTGCCGGCCGGCACAAAGCGCTGCAGATAGGCCAGCGCGCCATAAGCCGGGTCCAGCGCCGGCACGCCGTGGTGCACACCGTCGATGTGGCCCACCAACTGCAAGCCCTTGCCTTGCGATCCGAACAGCGGCTTGAGCACCAGCGCGTGGCCGGCCGCGCCTTCGCGCATGGCGATGCGCTGGGCTTGCGCGGCGGACTCGGTGGCCCAGGTCGGCGGGGTCGCAATGCCCGCCGCATGCAGCAGCAGGCTGGTCATCGCCTTGTCCACGCTGCGTTCAATCGCGCGTGCGTCGTTGTAGACCGGCACGCCCAGCTCGCGCAGCGCGTGCAACACGCCCAGGCGTTTGGTGACTTGCTCGAAGCTGCCGCCGGCGATGCCGCGCACCAGGGCGGCGTCGGGCAGCTCGCGGCCAAAACCGGGGATCACCAGGCCGTGCCAACTGGCGGTGGTGTCGATGTGGCAATCGGCCAGGTCCACGCAGCGGCCCGTGGCGCCGCGCCCGCGCAGCGCGGCCTGCAACTGGCGCGTATGCCAGCCGGTTTCATCGGCCATGATGGCCACGCGCAAGCCTGTACTCATGCCTCTTGGTGCCACAGCCCGCGCAACAGGGCCATGTTCAGCGCGCCGCCGTGCCAGGTGTTGCCGCTGTCGAGGTTGCTGACCCAGACTTCGGCCGGCGCAAACAGCGCGCCGTCGATCTTGTAGAAGTCGTAGCCGGCTGCCGTAAAAATGTCGGCAAAGGATCGCCCGTAGTCGCGTGAATGCACCGAGGGCAGGCGTTGCGCCAGGCTGCGTGCGGCTTCGTCGCTGCCGCGCACGCTGAGGTGTACACGGCCGCCGTAGAGGATGGCGTCGTTGGTGCGGCCCATCGCCTGTACCCCGTCGGGGCTGGGGGCGGGCAGCGGTGCGGCGGCGCTGCCGTCCACGATGTGGGCCAGTTCGAAGCCCAGTTCGTGCGCCTTGTGCAGCGCCACTTCCAGCACCCGCGCCACCACCTGCGTGGTGCCGGCCAGGCTGGTGGTGGGCGTGAGGATGAAGCACAGGCCGGCTGCCGCCAGGCCGCAATCGCGCAGCACCTTGTCCACCACGACCTGCGGCGGCGCGCGGTCGACTTCCAGCACCAGCACGCCCTGTTCGCTGTGGTCGCGGTAGCCGAGTTCTTCGAACAGCGCTTCCTTGCCGGCCAGCGCGCGCGCCGGTCCCGAGCCCAGCGAGAAGAATTTCTTGCCCCCGGTCTCTTCCTTGCTGGCGGCCAGGCTCCAGCCCGCGTACTGGCTGCCCAGGCAGGCCAGCACGGGCTGCGCGCTGCGCACTTCCAGCCAGGTCGGCCAGCCTTCGTGGCCACCTGGACGCAGCGTGACCTGGCCCAGCCCGCCCATGCAGATCTCGGCGATCAGCACACCCGCGGCCACACTGCCGCGGGCCTGGATGCCGGCATCGACCACGGTCAGGCCCGCGGCGTCGCGCGTGGCCACCACGCCCAGCGCGTCGGCTTGTGCCAGCAGGCGCTGCAGCAGGGGCTGGGTCAGCGCATTCACGCTCAGTGGGCAGTTGGCCAAGGCGGGCGTATGGGGGTCGGTCATCGGGTTGCCTCCAGGGTTTTCAAGACGGTCTCGCGGCCGGTATTCAGTTGCGCCCGCACCGCCGCTGCGTCGGGCCCGGCGGCGCTCACGCTGCACAGCGGGTCGCCGCGCTGCAGTTGCGTGCCGGCCAGCGGCAGGTCGTGACAGGCGGGCATTGCCTGCAGCGCCTGGGCGGCAGTCTCGTCGATGTGCACGGCGCGTGGTGCAAAGACGATGGCCGTGCCGCGCAGGGCCTGCGTGCCGCCCGGCGCGGGCAGCAGCATAGGCAGGCGGCCTTGCAGGCAGGCCTGCACATGTGCGGCCATCAGGCCACCTGCCAGGCGTGTGCCGTACAGCGCCAGGCTGGCCGGCGGGCGCGGGTTGATCTCCAACACCTGCACGCTGTCGCCGTCGAGCACAAAGTCCAGGCTGCCCAGGCCGCGCAGCACGAACTCCGCGCTCAAAGTCTGCAGCGCTTTGTCCAGGGCCGTGGCCGCGGCATCGGGCAGGCCCAGCGGGCCCAGCACGCCGGCGTAGACAAAGGGCCTTGCGCCGATGGCACGGACCAGTTGCTGGTTGATGCCCAGCAGCACGGCCTGGTGCCCGTTGGCGCAGAAGGTGGCCGACATCGCTGTGCCGGGCACCAGGCGCTGGTAGTACTGCGGCGCGGGCAGCGGGGCCTGGCCGGGCTGATGTGGTGCCGGGTTGCCCGCATGGCCTGCTTGACCTGCTTGACCTGCGTGGCCTGCGTGAAGGATGTGCCAGCCCCCGCAGCCCCGGCTGTCCTTAAGCAGCCAGCCGCTGCCATCGGCCGGTGCGGTGTGGCGCACTTCGGGGTGGGCGATGCCGGCGGCTTGCAAGAAGCCGAAGAATTCCGCCGGGTCGCGCACCCGCTGCACGGCCTGCGGCGCGGTGCCGAACAACGGCAGCAGCGCCGCGCCTTCGCTCAGCAGATCGGGCAGGCCCTCGCAGCCGCCGCCCGCCACCCAGCCGGCCACACCACCGCGCTGGGCCAGCGTGCGCAGCGTGGCCAGCACCTGCGCCGGGTCCAGCTGCAGCGTGCCGGGTGTGCCCGCCGCAAACCATGACTGGCTGGCGCGGCGGGTATCGGTGTCGCCGAATACGTCGATCGCGATCACCGCATAACCATCGGCCACCGCAGCCTCGGCCATGGCGCGTGCCGACTGGGCCACCAGGGCCAGCGTGGTCATCGGGTCATCCAGCGGTGGCTGCGATGTGCTTCAGGCAGGCCTGGACGCCGCCTTCTCGGCCAGGAAGGCGCGCGCCATTGCAAAGGCCTCGGGGAAGCTCAACACCACGGCCTTGTGTGCTTCGCGCATCTGCACCAGCAGGCGGTGCTGGGTCTGGTACTTCACATTGCCCACGGCCAGCGCGCCGATGCCCACCGCCGCCGTGCCGGCCACCGGCTGGCCGTCGTCCATCACCCCCACGCCAGCGATGCCGGCCGGTGGCACGGCATTCACGTCGGCGGCCACCTTCAGGCGACGGGCAAAGCCCAGGTCTTCGGCCGACACCACCTGAACACCGGCCGCGGCGCAGGCCAGCACCACATCGGCGTCGGCCAGCGAAGCGCGCACGGCGGCGCGGTCGCCGCCCGAGATACCGTGCAGGCTGACGCCAAAGCGCTGGCCGGTGGCCTTGGCGGCTTCTTCGGCCACGTCGATGCCGTTGCGGCTGGACAGCTGCACCTCGGCACCGGCCTGGGCCGCCAGCACACCGGCCACGCGGCCGACCGGGCCGGTGCCGCCCAGGATCACCACGCGCTGCCCGGCCAGGCCGCTGCCGCCCTGGCGCTGCAGCGCCGCTTCGACACAGGCCACCATCGCCGCAGCGGTGGTGTACGCGCCGCTGGGGTCGGCCATCAGCGACACCACAAAGGGCTTGACCATCGCGGCCTTGGCCTTTTCCAGCATATCGGCGGCCAGGGTCGCGTCACGTCCGCCGACAAAGATGCCGGTGCGCGCCACGCCCTTGGGCCCGCGCGAAAAGATGGTGTCCTGCGTGAGGCCGGTGATGGCGTCCAGGCCCACGTCGGCATAGGGCACGACCATCTGGTAGCCGGCATCGGCCGCCATATTGATATCGAACGGGCTCATCTGTTTGCCGGGCGTGAACATGTGCAGGATGTAGGGGCGTTCCATGGGGCTTTCCGCGCAGAGTCTGAAGAGACGAGAGGTTGAAGGGTGAGAGCTTCGAGCGGGCCAACTCAGTGCGCCGCGCTGGGCAAGACGGCAGCAGCCATGGCCGGGCCCAGCACGGCGCCGTGGTTGCGCCCGCGCACGATGTGCAGGGCCAATTCGGGGGCCAGCACGCCGGCGGCCCGCGCATCACGCAGCAGCGCTTCGGCCGCCACCTGCGTGGGCAGAATGGCAAAGCCAGTCGGGCCCCAGGAGCTTTGGCCGATCGCGGCACCTCCTTGGCCCCCGTCACCCGCTGCGCCGGCCATCCACTGCAGGGCGTGGCCGATGTCCGCGCTGGTATAGGCGCGGCCTTGCTGGGCCGGCGCAAAGTGCGCACCCAGGATCTGTTGCAGCCGCGAGATGCCCGAGGCAAAGGGCGCAAACTGGCCGTCGGCGGCGCCGGGCAAGATCTGCATCAGCACCTGATGGCACAACTCGGCCGAACTGGCCTGTGGCAGCGGCGGCAGGCTGGCCAGCGCCAGCTTTTCATCGGCGCCTGACAGGCCCTGCAGCCGCGGGTCCAGCAGCAGGATCACACGCCAGGCTTCGGGCAGCGCCATGCGGGCCAGCAGCGGGGCGCTGTGGCCCGGCGCGCCGGGGCCGCCGTCGAGCAACAAACCGCCCTGGTCGAAGCCGGCAATGCCCACGCCCGAGCGCAGGCCGCGGCCCAGCCAGGCCGCCAGCGTGGGGGTGGCCAGGTTCAAGCCGTGCCAGGCGGCGAAGGCTCGCCCGATGGCCAGCGCCAGCTGGGTGCCCGAGCCCAAGCCGGCGTGGGCCGGTGGCCACTGGCGCAGGCGCAGGTGCAGCGGTTGGCTGCGCCCGGTGTGCTGTTGCAGGCTGGCCAGGTGGGCGGCGGCGCGGTCCCGCTCGGCCGCCCCACAGGCGCCGGGGCCACTGGTGGCATCCACCGTATTCACCAACGCCGGGCCGATCTCGACATGCGTGTCAAAGCCGTCGATGACCAGGCCCAGGCTGCCGAAGCGCCGGCCCAACGTGCCGGCGGGATCGAGAAACCCCAGGTGCAGGCGGCCCGGCGCACGCACGGCAACCACTTGCCGGTGTGAGGTGTCGGGTTTGCCGGAGGCCAGGGTGGGTGAGTTCATGCGGGAGGCGCCTGGGCGGGCGGGGCTGGGCTGACGCAGTGCGGATCATCGTTCAAAGCAAGCGGCGTTCCGCCACCGCCGTCGCGGGGGGGGCCGGCTGCGCCGCCACCGGCCTGCGTCCCGCTTTCGGGACAGTCTGTTCGGGTCGAACTGCCGGTATGGGGCCGCCAAGCGGCCGCCTGGGGTGGCGTGCCGCTGGAACTTGCGTGCCATGATTCGGCACGCCCGGCGGCCGCCGGGCACAGCTCGGCGAGGCCGATTCTTGAACCTGCTGGTATCGCTCAAATACCTGGTGGCCCTGGACGACCAGCGCCACTTCGGCCGCGCCGCGCTGGCCTGCCACGTCACGCAGCCGGCGCTTTCCAATGCACTCAAGGCGCTGGAAGCCAGCTTCGGCACGGCCATCGTCAAACGCGGTCGCAGCTTTGCCGGCTTCACGCCCGAGGGCGAACGCATCCTGGCCAGCGCGCGGCGCATGCTGCACGAACACGAACTGCTGCAGCAAGATTTGCACAGCCGCGCCGACCGGCCGCAGGGCCATCTGGTGATTGGCGCCGTGCCCACGGCCATGCCCATCGCGGCGCGTTTTGTGGCCCTGCTGCACGACCGCCACCCGGGCATCGTGCCCAAGCTGCAGTCCATCAGCTCGGTGGAGCTGGAAGCCGGGCTCGAAAGCCTGTCCATCGACATCGGCCTGGGCTACACCGAACGCCTGGACAAGGGCCGCGCCCCGCTGCGCTGCCTGCCGCAGTACGACGAGCACTACTACCTGCTGCGCAAGGCCGCCGCGGCCAGCCCAGCGGGATTGCAGATGGGCCCGCCGATGAGCTGGGCCGAAGCCGCCCGCCTGCCGCTGTGCATGCTGGGCCCGGAGATGCACAACCGCACCATCGTCGACCGTGCTTTTGCCGCCGCCGGTGTGCGGCCCCAGCCCGCGCTGCAGACCAATTCCATCCTCGCCCTGGCCCTGTGCGCGGCCGCCGGGCGCGTGTGCAGCGTGATGCCCGGTGCGCTGGTGGGCGTGGTGCAGACCTACCGAGAGCTGGAAGCCCTGCCGCTGGGCGAGCCCACGGTGGTGGTGCCGATCGCCTTCATGGTGCCCGACAACCACCGCCCTTCGCGCACGCTGCAAGCGGCGCTGGCACTGGCCGAGGACCCGCTGTGGTTGCAGGAAGCGGCGCGCCATTCCAGCCTGTTGACCGCTGTTTGAGTGGATGGCGGGCGGGTGGCGGGTGAGCCTGCCCGCCCCGATTCGACTGTACCGCCTATCGCAAACCCTGATTTTTGCGGCGCATCGCGTCATTTTCCGAATGAATTAGACCGCCCGCGGCGCATTGCAGACACTGCGCTGCCGCGCCAACGCACGAAGGCGGCCCCGCAGGCGCGCACGGCAGGCACCCGCCTGCCCCCGTCGAACCGGGCCGGCTCGCTTCATGAACACCACTGTCATCCCGATCCGGGCCCTGCCCGCCGCCACCGCCCAGCAGCGCAAGCGCCAGGCGCCCAAGGGCCGCCGTGTCCAGCCGGCCGCTCTGCTGGAAGTGCAGCAACTGCTGGGTGAGGCGCCGCGCCAGCGCGAGCTGCTGATCGAATACCTGCACCGCCTGCAAGACCACTTTGGCCACCTGTCGGAGGCGCACCTGGCGGCGCTGGCGCAAGAGCTGCGCCTGGCGCAGGCCGAGGTCTTCGAGGTGGCCAGCTTCTATCACCACTTCGACATCGTGAAGGCCGGCGAAACCGCGCCGCCCGCCGTGACGGTGCGCGTCTGCGATGGCCTGTCGTGCGAGATGGCCGGCGCGCGCGACCTGCTGGCCCGCCTGCCGGCCTTGCTGGGCGCTGAAGTGCGTGTCATCAAAGCGCCTTGCGTGGGCCGTTGTGAACAGGCGCCGGTGGCGGTGGTGGGCCAAAACGCGCTGCCGCTGGCCAGCGCCGATAGCGTGGCCGCCGCGGTGGCCGCGCGGCAGGTGCAGCCAGCCTTGCCAGCGGCGGCGATCGACCACGCAGCCTATGTGGCCGCTGGCGGTTATGCGCTGCTGCAGGCCTGCATGGCCGGCCAGCGTGAGGTGGAATCGGTGATCCAGGTGCTGGAGGCCTCGGGCCTGCGCGGCCTGGGCGGCGCAGGCTTTCCGGCCGGGCGCAAGTGGCGCATCGTGCGCGCCGAACCGGCGCCACGGCTGATGGCCGTGAATATCGACGAAGGCGAACCCGGCACCTTCAAGGACCGCGTGCTGCTGGAGCGCGACCCGCACCGTTTTCTGGAAGGCATGCTGATCGCCGCCTGGGCCGTGGGCATAGCGCGCATCTACATCTACCTGCGCGACGAATACCACGGCTGCCGTGCCCTGCTGCAGGCCGAACTGGCCAGGCTGCAGGCCATGCCGCCAGCCGCTGGCCTGCCCGAGATCCACCTGCGCCGTGGCGCCGGCGCCTACATCTGCGGCGAAGAGTCGGCGATGATCGAATCCATCGAAGGCAAGCGCGGTTTGCCGCGCCTGCGCCCGCCCTATGTGGCGCAGGTGGGCCTGTTCGGCCGGCCGACGCTGGAGCACAACTTCGAGACCCTGTACTGGGTGCGTGAGCTGCTTGAAAAAGGCGGCGACTGGTTTGTTTCGCACGGCCGGCACGGGCGCAAGGGCCTGCGTTCGTTTTCAGTCTCGGGCCGCGTCAAGCAGCCCGGTGTGAAGCTGGCGCCGGCCGGCATCACGATCCAGGAGCTGATCGACGAATACTGCGGCGGCATGCTCGAAGGCCACACGCTGTACGCATACCTGCCGGGTGGCGCTTCGGGCGGCATCCTGCCGGCGCGCATGAACGACATCCCGCTCGACTTTGACACCCTGCAGCCGCACGGTTGTTTTATCGGTTCGGCGGCGGTCATCGTGCTGTCGCAGCACGATACGGCGGTGGCCGCGGCACGCAACATGATGCGATTTTTCGCCCACGAATCGTGTGGCCAGTGCATACCCTGCCGCAACGGCACGGCCAAGGCTGCGGCGCTGATCGAGCAGCCGCAGTGGGATCTGGACCTGCTGGCCGATCTGTCCACCGTGATGCGTGACGCGTCCATCTGCGGCCTCGGCCAGGCTGCACCCAACCCGGTGGATTGCGTGGTCAAGTACTTTCCGCACGAACTGTGATCAACCGGGCCGCACCATGAACGCCATCACCCGCCGCGAAGCCGCTCAACTCGATGCACCGCAGGTGCAATTTCAGATCGACGGGCGCGAGGTCGTGGGCCGCATCAACGAGCCGCTGATCGAGATCGCACGACGCGAAGGCATCGCCATCCCACATCTGTGCCACAAGCCTGGCCTCACGCCCGCCGGCAACTGCCGCGCCTGCGTGGTGGAAGTGGCGGCCGAACGCACGCTGGCGCCTTCGTGCTGCCGCACCCCCAGCGCCGGCATGCAGGTCAGCACCGACAGCGAACGGGCGCGCAAGTCGCAGAAGCTGGTGCTGGAACTGCTGCTGGCCGACCAGGCAGCCGAGCCGCGCTCGCGGCACGATGAAGTGCGGATGTGGGCCGACAAGCTGGGCGTCGGCGCACCGCGTTTTGAAGCCCGCGCACAGGCCACGCCCGATTTGTCGCACCCCGCGATCGCCGTCAACCTGGACGCCTGCATCCAGTGCACCCGCTGCCTGCGTGCCTGCCGCGATGAGCAGGGCAACGATGTCATCGGCCTGGCCTTTCGTGGCGCGCAGGCGCAGATCGTCTTCGACATGGGCGATGCGATGGGTGCTTCCACCTGCGTCGCCTGCGGCGAGTGCGTGCAGGCCTGCCCCACCGGCGCGTTGTCTTCGGTGGTGCGGCCGGCCATGCTGGCCGTGCCCGACAAGCAGGTCGATTCGGTGTGCCCCTACTGTGGCGTGGGCTGCCAGCTCACCTACCAGGTCAAGGACGACCGCATCATCGCGGTGGACGGGCGCGACGGCCCCGCCAACCAGGGCCGGCTGTGCGTCAAGGGCCGCTATGGCTTTGACTACGCGCGCCATCCGCACCGGCTGACGCAACCACTGATCCGCCGCGCCGACGCGCCCAAACATGGTGAGTTCACGATCGACCCCGAGCGCTGGATGGACGTCTTCCGCGTCGCCACCTGGGAAGAAGCGCTGGACCTGGCCGGTGGCCGGCTGCGCCAGATCCGCGATGAACACGGGCCGCGCGCACTGGCCGGTTTTGGCTCGGCCAAGGGCAGCAACGAAGAGGCCTATCTCTTTCAGAAGCTGGTGCGCACCGGCTTTGGCAGCAACAACGTGGACCACTGCACGCGGTTGTGCCATGCGTCTTCGGTGGTGGCCCTGCTGGAAGGCATCGGCTCGGGGGCCGTGTCCAACCCGGTGATGGACGTGACCCTGGCCGAGGTGGTGTTGGTGATCGGCGCCAACCCCAGCGTCAACCACCCGGTGGCAGCCAGCTTCATCAAGAACGCGGTGGCCCACGGCACGCGCTTGATCATCTGCGACCCGCGCCGTTCAGACCTGTCGCGCCTGGCGCATCGCCACCTGCAATTCAAGCCCGACACCGACGTGGCCCTGCTCAACGCGATGATGAACGTCATCGTCACCGAAGGCCTGGCCGACGAAACCTTCATCGCCAGCCGCACCGAAGACTACGAGGCCCTGCGCAGCAATGTGCTGGCCTATCCGCCCGGGGCGATGGCGCCGATCTGCGGCATCGAAGCCGACACCATCCGCGAGGTGGCGCGGCTGTTTGCCACCTCCAAGGCCTCGATGATCCTGTGGGGCATGGGTGTGTCGCAACACGTGCACGGCACCGACAACGCACGCTGCCTGATTGCACTGTCGCTGCTGACCGGCCAGATCGGCCGCCCCGGCACCGGCCTGCACCCGCTGCGCGGGCAGAACAATGTGCAGGGTGCATCGGACGCCGGCCTGATCCCGATGATGCTGCCCGACTACCAGCGCGTCAGCGACGCCGCCGTGCGCGGCCGCTTCGAAGCCGCCTGGCAACTGCCTGCCGGCACCCTGGACGCCCAGCCCGGGCTGACCGTGGTGGAGGTGATGCACGCCATCCAGGCCGGCAGCGTAAAAGGCATGTACGTGATGGGCGAAAACCCGGCGATGTCCGACCCCGACGCGAATCACGCACGTGCCGCACTGGCCGCGCTGGACCACCTGGTGGTGCAGGACATCTTCCTGACCGAAACCGCCTACCTGGCCGATGTGGTGCTGCCCGCCAGCGCCCACGCCGAGAAGACCGGCAGCTTCACCAATACCGACCGCCTGGTGCAACTGGGCCGCCAGGCCATCAGCCCGCCCGGTGATGCGCGGCAGGACCTGTGGATCATCCAGCAACTGGCCCAGCGCCTGGGGCTGGATTGGCGCTATGGCGATGTGGGGGAAGTCTTCGACGAAATGCGCCACACCATGCCCAGCATCGCCGGCATCACCTGGGCCCGGCTGCAGGCCGAAGGTGCTGTCACCTACCCCTGTCGCCAGGAAGGCGACCCTGGCGAGCCGGTGGTCTTTGTCGACAGCTTCCCGCGTGCCGGTGGCCGTGCGCGCTTTGTGCCGGCCGACATCATCCCGGCCGACGAGCGGCCCGACGCCGACTACCCGATGGTGCTGATCACCGGGCGCCAGCTCGAACACTGGCATACCGGCAGCATGACGCGGCGGTCCAGCACGCTGGACGCCATCGAACCCGACGCGGTGGCCCTGGTGCACCCGCTGGACCTGCAGGCGCTGGGCCAGGAAGCCGGCGCTGTGCTGACCATCGAATCGCGCCGCGGCCGCATCACGCTGTATGCGCGCGCCGACGAGAGCTCGCCGCGTGGCGCAGTGTTTGTGCCCTTCTGCTTCTACGAAGCGGCCATCAACCGCCTGACCAACGCCGCGCTCGACCCGTTTGCCAAGATCCCCGAATTCAAATACTGCGCCGTGCGCCTGACGGCCGGTGGCGAGGCGCCGGTGCAGGGCAGCTATGGTGGCGGCCAGGCGGGTGAAAAACACCGTGCTGCACTGGCTGGCTGAGCGCACGCTCTGCGGCCACCAGCGCGGCCGCACAATCTTTGCCTCTCGGGCAGGCCGCTGACTTGCCACGACTGCCCTGCATGGCCTGATCGGAACCGACATCCATGACGCCCAACACTCGCCACCCGCCTGCCATCGCATCGCTGCGCCGCCACAGCCGCATCGGTCGCCTGCGCCGGCCCACCGCGCTGGCCGTGCTGGCCTGGGCCGGCCTGGCGGCGGCGCAAGGGCACGACACCGTCACCATTACCGCCAGCGGCGCCGAGCGCCGCGCTTTCGATACGCCCTTCGCGGTGGGCGTGGTGGGTGCTGAAGAACTGCGCAGTGCCGGCCCGATGGTCAACCTCAGCGAGGTGTTGGTGCGGGTGCCGGGGCTGGTGGTCAACAACCGCAGCAACTACGCGCAAGACCTGCAGATCAATTCGCGCGGCTTTGGCGCACGCGCCAGCTTTGGCGTGCGTGGGCTGCGCCTGTATGCCGATGGCATCCCGGCCAGCGGCCCGGACGGCCAGGGCCAGGTCACCAACTTCGACCTGGCCGGGGCGGCGCGCATCGAGGTCTTGCGCGGCCCGTTTTCGGCGCTTTACGGCAACAGCTCGGGCGGTGTGATTTCGCTCGTCAGCGAAACCCCGCGCGAGCGTCGCGTCTCGCTGGACGCCGACGTGGGCAGCGACGGCCTGCGCCAAGGCCGCGTGGGTGTGGCCGCGCCGCTGGGCGGGGGTTTCAGCGTGCGCGCCGCGGTGTCCCAAATGCAGACCGATGGATTCAGGCCGCAGAGCAGCGCCGAGCGCACGCTGGGCAATCTGCGCCTGGGCTGGGAGCGGGACAGCGACCGCGTGGTGGTGGTGCTCAACTCCATCAACCAGCCCGCAAAAGACGCCTTGGGCCTGACGCGCACACAGTTCCAGGCCGACCCCGACCAGACCACGGGCGTGGCCCTGCCGCAAGAAGCCCGCGGCCAGGCCGACCGCTTCAATACGCGCAAGAACACCTGGCAAGACCAGGCCGGCCTGAGCTGGCGCCACCGCTTTGCCGAAGGCAGCGCGCTGCGCGAAAGCCAGGTCGCGGCCTTTGCCGGCAAACGCTCGGTCACGCAGTGGCAGGCCATCCCGGTGGCCACGCAACTGAACGCCAGCAACCCGGCCCTGACCGAAAGACAGCCCGGCGGCGTGATCGATTTCGATCGGCGCTACCAGGGCGTCGACGGCCGCCTGGTGTGGCGTTGGGACATGGGCCAGGGCCACACGGCCCAACTGGTCACCGGTATCTCGGCCGAGGGCAGCCGCGAAGACCGCCGCGGTTTTGAAAACTTCATCGGCGCACCGGCCGAGCGCGTGCTGGGCGTGAGCGGCAAGCTGCGCCGCGACGAGATCAACCGCGTGAGCTCGCGCGATGCCTATGCGCAGGCGGAAGTTGAACTTACGCCTCGGTGGGCGGCCAGCTTGGGCGTGCGCACGGGGCGCGTCGAATTCCGCTCCGAAGACCACTACATCGTGGGCGGCAATCTGGACGACTCGGGCGAGCTCAGCTACCGCTACACCAACCCGGTGCTGGCCGTGCAGTGGCGCGCCAGCAGCGAGCTCAACGCCTATGTCAGCGTGGGCCGCGGCTTCGAGTCGCCCACCCTCAATGAACTGGCCTACCGGCCCGACGGGCAGGCCGGTTTCAATATCGACCTGAAAGCGCAGCAGAGCCGGCAGGTCGAGCTGGGCGTCAAGTGGCGGCCGGCCGCCACCGGCCTGGCCCTGGACGCCGCGCTGTTTGATGCGCGCAGCGACGACGAAATCGGCGTGGCCACCAACCGCGGCGGCCGATCGACCTTTCGCAACGTGGGCCGCACCCAAAGGCGCGGCGCCGAACTGGCCCTCAACGCGCGCCTGAGCAGCAGCCTGCGCGCGGTGCTCAGCGCCACCACGCTGCAGGCCACCTACACCGACGGCTTTACCGTGTGCGCAGCGCTGCCCTGCATCACCACCACGGTGCCGGTGCCGGCGGGCAACCGCATCGCCGGCACGATGGCACGCAGCGCCTATGCCGAACTGGCCTGGGCCCCGCTGGCCGGCGTGGAACTGGCGGCCGAAGCGCGCGGCCAGGGCCGGGTGCCGGTCAACGATATCAATTCCGACTTTGCCGGCGGCTTTGGCCTGCTGGCCCTGCGCGCCCGCTGGCAGCTCGAAACGGCCATCGGCCGCCTGGAGCTGCTGGGCCGCGTGGACAACCTGGCCGACCGCCGCGTGGTCGGCAGCGTCATCGTCAACGAAGGCAACAGCCGTTTCTTCGAGCCCGCGCCGGGCCGAAGCTGGCTGCTCTCGGCGCGCTGGAGCACCGCGTTCTGAACGCGCCGCAGCACTGGCAGACCGCGCGCCACCGGCTGCGGCTGGACCGCGTGCTGGTGATGGGCATCGTCAATATCACGCCCGATTCGTTTTCAGACGGTGGGCAAGCCTTCAGCGTAGCCGCTGCCTTGCAGCGTTGCGAAGCCTTGTTGGCCGAAGGCGCCGACATCCTCGACCTCGGCGGCGAATCCACCCGCCCTGGCGCGCCGCCGGTGCCGGCCGACGAAGAACTGCGGCGTGTCCTGCCGGTGGTGCGCGCTGCCGTCCGGCTGGGCGTGCCGGTGTCGGTGGATACCTGCAAGGCCGAGGTCATGCGCGCCGTGCTGGACGCAGGCGCCGACATCATCAACGACGTCAAAGCCCTGCGCGAGCCGCAGGCCCTGCAAACCGTTGCGGCGCACCCGCTGGCCGGCATCTGCCTGATGCACATGCCCGGTGAGCCCAGCACCATGCAGTCGCTGGCGGTATACGACGACGTGACCCGCGAGGTGGGCGAGTTCCTGGCCGCCCAGGCCGCGCGGGTGCAAGCCGCCGGCATCGACGCCGAACGCATCGTGCTGGACCCGGGCTACGGCTTTGGCAAGACGCTGGAACAGAACTGCCAACTGCTGCAGCAGCAGGCGCAGTTGCTCGTGCTCGGGCGGCCGCTGCTGGTGGGCTGGTCGCGCAAGAGCATGCTGGGCACGCTGACCGGCGGCCGCCCGGCCAGCGAGCGCGGCCCGGCCAGCCTGGCCGCTGCGCTGGCCGCCGTGGAGGCAGGTGCCCAGATCGTGCGCGTGCACGACGTGGCTGCCACGGTGGACGCTCTCAAGGTCTGGCGCAGCGTGCGCCCCCGGCGACCGGCGCCAGCGTGATCATCGAGATCACGTATACTCCCGATTCCAGTCGCGGGGTGGAGCAGCCTGGTAGCTCGTTGGGCTCATAACCCAAAGGTCGCAAGTTCAAATCTTGCCCCCGCAACCACAAAATATCAAACAAGAACAATAACTTAGAACTGAATATGCGCCGCCCCGAAAGGGCGGCGTTTTGCTTTGTGCTCGGCAGGTGCCCCAGCAGCGCCAACAGGCGGCAAGCCGGAGAATGCGCAGCCGCCTTGTGCACCCGCCTGCCGCCCGGAGATCACTGCATGCATGACTCGCCCGCCTACGCGCCGCCCGCCGTCTGGGCCTGGAAGAAGGAGAACGGTGGCCGCTTTGCGAGCATCAACCGTCCGACGGCGGGGCCGACCCACGACAAGGACTTGCCACTCGGCCGCCATCCGTTGCAGCTCTATTCGCTGGCCACACCCAACGGCGTCAAGGTCACGGTGATGCTGGAAGAACTGCTGGCACTCGGCCATCGCGGTGCGGAATATGACGCCTGGCTGGTCCGGATCAATGAGGGCGATCAGTTCGGCAGCGGCTTTGTCCAGGTCAACCCCAACTCCAAGATCCCCGCGCTGCTGGACCGCAGTGGGTCTGCGCCGGTGCGGGTCTTCGAATCCGGCGCGATCCTTCTGTATCTGGCTGAGAAGTTCGGCGCCTTTCTGCCGGCCCTCGGCAGCGCGCGCGCCGAGTGCCTGTCGTGGCTGTTCTGGCAGATGGGCAGCGCGCCCTTTCTCGGCGGCGGGCTCGGTCACTTCTACGCCTATGCGCCGACCAAGATCGAATATGCCATCGACCGCTACGCGATGGAGGTCAAGCGTCAGCTCGACGTGCTCGACCGGCGCCTCGCTGAAAGCGCGTATCTGGCGGGCGACGACTACACCATCGCCGACATGGCCGTCTGGCCCTGGTATGGCGCCCTCGTCAAGGGTCAGCTCTACGAAGCCGGCGAGTTTCTGCAGGTCCAGGAATACGCCCACGTGCTGCGCTGGACGGACGCGATTGCCCGCCGCCCGGCCGCGCAGCGTGGCCGCATGGTCAACCGCACCTGGGGACTGCCGTCGAGTCAGTTGCACGAGCGCCACGACGCCGGCGACTTCGACACCCAGACCCAGGACAAGCGCATGCCGCCAAGCTGAAGCCGCACCCGTACACGCCGAAGGCCATCCGATGATCACCCTCTACGATTGCGCCTCGGCGCCCAGCCCACGCCGCGCTCGCATCTTGCTCGCCGAGAAGGGCCTCGCGCACGAGACGGTCGAGATCGACCTCAGGCAGGGTGAGCAATTTGGCGCCGCCTACCGCGAGATCAACCCGCAATGCACGGTGCCGGCTTTGCGCACCGACGCTGGCCTGGTGCTGACCGACAACGCGGCCATCGCGGCCTACCTGGAGGCCCGCCACCCGCAGCCGCCGCTGCTGGGCACCACGCCCCAGGAAAAGGCCGACATCGCTGGCTGGAACTGGCGCATTGAATTCGAGGGGCTGCTGGCCATCGCCGAGGCCTTGCGCAACAGCGCCCCGGCGATGGCCCAGCGGGCGCTGCCCGGGCCGGTGGAGTACGCGCAGATCCCCGCGCTGGCGCGGCGTGGACTGGCCCGGACCCAGCAATTCTTCGTCATGCTGAACGAGCGTCTGGCTGGCCGCGATTTCATCGCCGCCGGGCAATTCAGCATCGCCGACATCACCGCGGTGGTGGCGGTCGACTTTGCACGGGTGGTGAAAATCAGGCCCGGCGAGCAGCATGCGCACCTGCAGCGCTGGCGCGCGGCGATGGCCCAGCGGCCGTCGATGTCGCGGTAGGGCTGGCGTCGCCCAGACTTGGACCCACCCGCAGCGGTGCATGGGCATCCCGGCCTCGTACGATACGAGCGCGAAACGCGGCGCCGCGCCCAGCTGTAAGAAAGTCGGCTGCCGCCCGTCTAGACCTACACGCCCCCACGGACAGTCCATGCACGCCACCCTGCCCCTGCTCGCCCGCACCGATTTCCCCGCCCTGCGCCGGCGCGCCGTTGAAACCCTCCAGGTCAACCTCGGCTACCGCTGCAACCAGAGTTGTGTGCACTGCCATGTCAACGCCGGGCCGAACCGCACCGAGGAGATGACGGCCGACACCGTCGCCGACGTCGTCGCCTTCCTGGCCGCCGGCCCCGAGGTGCGCACGCTGGACCTGACCGGTGGTGCACCCGAGCTGAACCGTCACTTCCGATCATTGGTCGCCGCCGCCCGCTCGCGCGGGGTGCGCGTGATCGACCGCTGCAACCTCACGATCCTGGACGAGCCTGGCCAGGAAGATCTGGCCGAATTTCTGGCCGCACAGGGTGTCGAGGTGGTGGCTTCTCTGCCGTGCTATCTGGAAGACAACGTCGACCGCCAGCGCGGCAAAGGCACATTCGACGCCAGCATCCGCGGCCTGCGGCAGCTCAATGCCCTGGGCTACGGCCGGCCGGGATCGGGGCTGACACTGAACCTCGTCTACAACCCGCAGGGCGCCAGCCTGCCGCCGCCGCAGGAGGCGCTCGAGCGCGACTACAAACGCCACCTCGAGGCAAATTTCGGCGTCGTCTTCAACCAGCTCTTCACGCTGGCCAATATGCCGATCCAGCGCTTTGGCTCGATGCTGGTGTCCAAGGGTCAGTTCAACCGCTATATGGATTTGCTGCGCGGCGCGCATCGCGAAGAAAACCTGGCGCAGGTCATGTGCCTGGGCCTGGTCAGCGTGGACTGGCAAGGCTATCTGTACGACTGCGATTTCAACCAGCAGCTCGGCCTGGCCGTCCGCCACGCCGGCCAGCCGCGCGTGCACCTCAGCGAGGTCACCGCCCGCCAGTTGGCGGACCAGCCGATCCGCGTCGCCGACCATTGCTTCGGCTGCACCGCAGGCCAGGGTTCGAGCTGTGGCGGCGCTTTGGCCGACGCCGCGGCCGCACCGACCTGCTCGCTCTGATCCACGCCGGGATGACCGCCATGCACGATATCGTCCAGGACTACTACGGCCGCCAGCTCACCGGCACGGCCGACCTCAAGACCACCGCCTGCTGCGATATCAGCCAGCTGCCGCCCTGGCTCAAGCCGCTGTTGGCCCGCATCCACCCCGAAGTGCTGTCGCGCTACTACGGCTGCGGGCTCGTCTGCCCGCCGGTGCTGGAGGGCTGCCGCGTGCTGGATCTGGGCTGCGGCTCCGGGCGCGACGTCTATGCGCTGGCCCAGCTCGTCGGCCCGCACGGCAACGTGGTCGGCGTCGACATGACCGATGAGCAGCTCGCCGTCGCCCAGCAGCACCGGGCGCACCACGCGCAGCTATTCGGCTTCGACAACGTGCGTTTCGTGCAAGGCTATATCGAGCGGCTGGACGAACTCGGGCTCGAGCCGGCCAGTTTCGACGTCATCGTCTCCAACTGCGTCGTCAACCTGTCGCCCGACAAGGACGCCGTGCTGCGCGGCGTGCAGGGTCTGCTCAAGCCCGGCGGCGAGTTCTATTTCTCCGATGTCTACGCCGATCGGCGCGTGCCCGACGCGGTGCGTGCAGACCCCGTGCTGTATGGCGAATGCCTGGGCGGCGCGCTCTACTGGAACGACTTCACCCGCCTGGCGCAGCGCCAGGGGTGGGCCGACCCACGCCTGGTCGAGGACCGGCCGCTGGCCGTCACCGACCCCGAGTTGTCTGCCAAGCTGGGCAACCTGCGCTTCTACTCGGCGACCTATCGCCTGTTCAAGCTCTCGGGCCTGGAGAGCGCGTGCGAAGACTACGGCCAGGCCGTGATCTACCGCGGCAGCATTGCCCAGCAGCCGCACCGCTTCGTGCTCGACAAACACCACGACATCGAAGCCGGCCGCGTCTTCCCGGTCTGCGGCAACACCTGGCGCATGCTGCACGACACGCGCCTTGCGCCGCATTTCTATTTCATCGGCAATTTCGACCGGCACTACGGCTTGTTCGAGGGCTGCGGCAGCAGCATGCCCTTCGATGGCGGCGCTGCGGGCGCTGCCGCCGAAGGCGCCTGCTGCTGAGGCGGGGCGCCGGCATGCACCATCGCCTCACCCGGCGCCGCTGGCTGGCCGGCACCTGCGCCCTCGGACTCATGCCACGGGCGCAGGCCACGCCGGGCCGGCTCACGCTCACCGGGTCGAGCACCATCGCGCCGCTGGCGCTGGAGATCGGCAAGCGCTTCGAGCAGCTCAATCCGGGCCTGCGGGTCGAGGTGCAGGCCGGCGGCTCGTCGCGCGGCGTGGCCGACGTGCGCACGGGCGCGGCGCAGCTCGGCCTGGTCTCGCGCGCACTCAAGCCCGACGAGCGTGACCTCGTCGCCCACACCATCGCACTCGACGGCATCGGCCTCATCGTGCACCGGGGCAACCCGGTGGCGTCGCTCAGCCGCGCGCAGGTGCAGGCGATCTATACCGGCCGCGTGCGGCACTGGCGCGAACTGGGCGGGCCGGATCGGCCGATCAGCGTGGTCCACAAGGCCGAGGGGCGCTCGACGCTGGAGCTGTTTCTGCAGCACTTCCAACTCAGCAACAGCCAGATCCAGGCCCAGGTCGTGATCGGCGACAACCAGCAGGGCATCAAGACCGTGGCCGGCAACCTTGGGGCGATCGGCTATGTCTCGATCGGTAGCGCGGATGTCGAGGCCCGCCTGGGCGCTGCCATCAGGCTGCTGCCGATGGCCGGCGTGGCGGCCCGCGTGGCCCACGTGCGCGACGGCACCTTCCCGCTGTCGCGCCCGCTCAACCTCGTCAGCCGTGGCGAGCCCGCTGCGCTGGCGCAACGATTCATCGACTTCGCGCAGTCGCGGGCGGTGCGCGATCTGGTCGAGGCCCAGTATTTCGTTCAAGTGGGAGCCCCCTGACATGGCCCTGGCGCTGACCAGCGCACGTCGGCTGGACGGTGACTGGGTCGCCGCTCGCCTGCTGGGGGCGGTGGCGGCGGCGGCGGTGCTGCTGCTCGCACTGGTGTTGGGCTTCCTGTTGCGCGAGGCCGCGCCGGTGCTGGGCGATGGCGGCCTGCCGCGCTTGCTGGCCAGCGACGGCTGGTTTCCGCTCGAGCAGCGCCTGGGCCTGTTGCCGATGGCCTGGGCCACCCTGGCGGCCACCGTGGGGGCGATGCTGCTCGCCGTGCCACTGGGCCTGGGCGCGGCGATCTACGAATGCTGCTACGCCAGCGCACGGGTCGCACGGGTCTTCCGCGGCCTGGTCGCGCTGCTGGCCGGCATCCCTTCGGTGGTCTTCGGCTTGTGGGGCCTGACGGTGCTGGTGCCGCTGATCGCGCGCTGGCAGCCGCCGGGGGCGAGCCTGCTGGCCGCCATCCTCGTGCTGGCGCTGATGGTCCTGCCCACCGTGGCCCTCACCAGCGCCACGGCGCTGGCTGCCGTGCCCGCGGCCTGGCTGCGCGGCGGCGCCGCACTCGGCCTGACGCGCATGGGGCTGATCCTCGGCGTGGTGCTGCCGGCGGCGCGGCCCGGCATCCTGGGTGGCATGGTGCTGGCCGTGGCGCGCGCCATGGGCGAGACCATGGCCGTGCTGATGGTCGCCGGCAACGTGGTGCAGACACCCGGCAGCCTGTTCGACCCCGTGCGCGTGCTGACCGCCAATATCGCGCTCGAGATGGCCTATGCCACGGGCGGGCACCGCGCCGCGCTCTTCGCTTCAGGGCTGCTGCTGTTGCTGCTGGTGCTGGCCATGAGCTGGGCCGCGGCGCACCTGACGAGCCGGAGGGTGCATGTGGGATGAGCGCCGCCTGGGCACCGCCGGCGACGCGGTTTTCGGCGTGGCCATACGCGCCGTCGCCCTGCTCGTCGTGGCGGCGCTGGGCTGGGTGCTGTGGGACGTGGCGCGCCAGGGGCTGGCCCACCTGTCGTGGGCCTACCTGCTCAGCGCGCCGGTCAACTCGGGCCGTGCGGGCGGCATCGCGCCGATCATCGTCTCGACGCTCGCGATCCTGGCCGTGGCACTGGCCGCCGCGCTGCCGCTGGGCGTGGGCACGGCGGTCTGGCTGACCGAATTCGCCGCCGACCGCCCGGGCTGGAAGGCCCATGTGCGGCTGGCGCTGGACGCGTTGGCGGGCGTGCCGTCGATCATCTTCGGGCTCTTCGGCAGCGCCTTCTTCAGCCTCTTTCTCGGACTCGGGTTTTCGATCCTGGCCGGCGGCCTGACGCTGGCCTGCATGATCCTGCCGACCCTCATCCGCACCAGCGAGGCCGGCCTGGCGGCCTTGCCTGCCGACTGGCGCCGCGGTGGCGCCGCGCTGGGGTTGACACGCAGCAGCCTGCTGCGGCATGTGCTGCTGCCCGCTGCGGCGCCGGCCATCGCCGCCGGTGTCATGCTCGGCACCGGACGGGCCGCCGCCGAAACAGCGGCGCTGATCTTCACCAGCGGCTATGCAGACCGCATGCCGGCATCGCCGCTCGACTCGGGCCGATCACTGGCGGTGCACATCTACGACCTGTCGATGAACGTGGCCGGCGGCGATGGCGCCGCCTACACCGCAGCCTGCGTGCTGGTGGCCCTGGTCGCGGCCACGCAGCTGCTCGCGTCCGCCCTCACACGATGGTGGATGGCACGAAGGGTCCAACTCTGATGACTGCAACCACACCGTTGGCCGGCGCCACGTCGTACACCGTCGGCGAGGTCGAATGCGGCTCTGCCTGCTGCACGCCGGTGCCGCACCTGCGCGTGCGCGGCCTGTCCGTGGCCTACCACGGGCACGATGTGCTGCACGATGTCTCACTCGACATCTACCGCGGCTGCATCACCGCGCTGATCGGCCCCTCGGGCTGCGGCAAGACGTCGTTGCTCTCGGCCCTGAACCGGCTCACCGACCTGGTGCCCGGCGCGCAAGTGCGCGGCAGCGTGCAGTTGGGCGAGTTGGATCTCGGCGACGCCCGCCTCGACGTGCGCGCCCTGCGCCAGCGCGTCGGCATGATCTTCCAGAAGCCGAATCCGTTTCCGCTGTCGATCCGCCGCAACCTCGAACTACCGCTGCGCGACCACGGCATCCGGCGCCGCGCCGAGCTCGACGCCCGCATCGAAGCCGCACTCGTCGATGTCGGCCTGTGGGCCGAAGTGCGCGACCGGCTCGATGCGCCGGCGTTGGCGCTGTCGGGCGGCCAGCAGCAGCGCCTGTGCATCGCCCGCGCGCTCGTGCTGCGGCCCGAGGTGCTGCTGATGGACGAGCCCTGCTCGGCGCTCGACCCGATTTCATCCGGCGTGGTCGAGGACCTGATCGTGCGCCTGCGCGGCAGCTATACGGTGGTCATCGTGACGCACAACCTGGCGCAGGCGCGCCGCATCGCCAACTACGCGGCGTTCTTCTGGATGAAGGAGCGGGTCGGCAAACTCATCGAATTCGGCCAGTCGCAGCGCCTCTTCGAACGCCCGCGCGAAGAGCTGACGGCAGCCTACGTGGGTGGCGCACGCGGATGATCGCCGGCGACAGCGTCGATATCGAGTTCGAGCGAACCATGGGCTGCACCGCCGCCGAGCTGCTCGCCTGGCTGCCCGCCGCGCTGCCCGGCGCGGCTGTCACTGCCAACACGTCGGCCTGCCGGGCCGAAGCGGTTTTCGCCGACGGCACGCTGACCCTGGCGTGGCGCACGCTGCCCCCGAGGCGGATCGCGCTGCTGGCCATTCCGTGCCTGCACGTGCGCTTCAGCTATGCCGGCTTGTCGCCGCAGCGCCGGTGCGAAGTGCAGCGGCGCTTCGACCTCGCCACCCTGCGCGGCGGGGGTTGAGCGCCCGGATGCCCCGACCGGCACGGGTCGGGTAGCATCCGGCCGCCCCTGCCGCCGCGACGTGGCTTGCATGCAGGCCAGCCCCTCCGACACCGCGCCTTGCCCCGCTCCGATCCACGCCCCTTGCTGACCGCGACTGCGGTCCTGGCCGCTGCTGCACCCTCGCTGCTGGCCTACAACGTCGCGCCCTCGCCCACCTTCTTCAACCAGGCCCTCGCGATCGGCCTGTGGGGCGCCTTTGTCACCATCACGGCGGCATCCTGGCCGGGGCGCGGCATCGGCCCGCTGCTGGCCGCATTGGCCACGCTGGCCGCCGCGGCGGCCTGGTCGTGGGGCCCGGGCGGCCTGCCGGCCAGCCTGGCGCTGTCCGCCGTGGGCACCCTCGCAGCGGCAGCGGTTCTGGTCGCCGGCGGCGCGGGCGCACGCGCGCGCGAAAACGCCGCGCACCTCTTCGCGGCCTTCTGCTGGGCCTGGGCGGTGGCCGGCGCGCTCAACGTCACGCTGGCGATGCTGCAGGTCTTCGCGCCCAACCTGACCGACGGCGAGTGGATCGCCCACTCCGGCATCCCTGGCCGCGCCGTCGGCAACCTGCGCCAGCCCAACCATTTGAGCAGCCTCCTGCTGTGGTCGTGCATCGCCGTCGTGGGCCTGGTCGAATTGCGCCGGCTATCGCGCCAGGCCGGCGCGTTGCTGCTCGCCGCGATGGTCTTCGCGGTCGTGCTCACCGCATCACGCACGGGGCTCGTGAGCGTGCTGCTGCTGGCGCTGTGGGGCGGCCTGGACCGCCGCCTCTCGCGGCCGGTGCGCGGGCTGCTGCTGGCGGCACCGCTGGTCTATGCCGCCAGCTGGTGGGGCATCGCCCAGTGGGCGGCCGCCACCGCGCACAGTTTTGGCGGCACGGCGAGGCTGGCCGAGAGCGATATCTCCAGCTCGCGCTTCGCCATCTGGAGCGACACGCTGGCGCTGATCCGCGCCCACCCGTGGGCCGGCGTGGGCTGGGGCGAGTTCAACCTGGCGTGGTCACTCACGCCCTTCCCCAGCCGGCCGGTGGCCTTCTTCGACCACACGCACAACCTGCCGCTGCAACTGGCGGTGGAGCTGGGCCTGCCACTGGCCGCCCTGGTGATGGCCTTGCTGCTGTGGGCGTTGGCGCGCAGCGCGCAGCGTGCCTGGGCCGCCGAGGGCGACCTCGGATGCGCCCAGCGCTGCGCCATGCTGATGGTCGCGATGATCGGCCTGCACAGCCTGCTGGAGTACCCGCTGTGGTACGCCTACTTCCTGCTGCCAGCGGCCTGGGCCTGGGGCTTTGCCCTGCAGGGCGCCCCGGCCGGCGATGCTGCAGCGGGCGCCCCACCACCCAGCGCCACACCGCGCAGCGCCCGGCCGGCCTGGAGCTTGGCCTGGGCCGGCATGGCACTGGTCGCCGGCGCCGTGATTTCGGTCGCCGACTACGGCCGCGTGGCCGCGATCTTCAGCGCGGCCGACGGTGCCGCGCCCCTGGAGCAGCGCATCGCGGAGGGGCAGCGCAGCGTCTTCTTTGCCCATCACGCCGATTACGCGGCGGTGACCTCGGGCGTACCGGTGCCCGACCCGGCACGCGCCTTCGACCGCGCCAGCCACTATCTGCTGGACACCCGGCTGATGATGGCCTGGGCACGTTCGCTGGCCGCGCGCGGCGAAATCGACGCCGCGCGCCATCTGGCCGCGCGATTGCGCGAGTTCAGGAACCCCGACGCCGCTGAGTTCTTTGCGCCTTGTGCCGAGGCCACGCTGGCGGCCGCCAGCGCGGCTGCCAGCGGCGTGCCCTTCCAGTGCGAGTTGCCGGCGCACGCGCCGGGCTGGCAGGCGTACCTGCCGCATCCGCCGTAGCCGGTGGCCGGCGGCCGGCGGCCGGCCAATACCGTCAGGCCGCCGGATCGTCGGGCTGCGGGGCCAGCCAGTGCCCCGATTTGCCGCCGCTCTTTTCGAGCACCCGGATATCGCCCATCACCATGCCGCGGTCGGCCGCCTTGCACATGTCGTAAATCGTCAGCAGGCCCACCTGCACGGCGGTCAACGCTTCCATCTCCACGCCGGTGCGGCCCAGCGTCTCCACCTGCGCGATGCAGCGCACTTCGCTGCGCTGCGGGTCCAGCTCGAACTCCACCACCACGCGCGTGATCGGCAGCGGGTGGCACAGCGGCACCAGATCGGCGGTGCGCTTGGCGCCCTGGATGGCGGCGATGCGCGCAATGCCGATCACATCGCCCTTTTTCGCCTGCCCGCTGGCAATCAGTTCGTAGGTCGCCGGCAGCATGCCGATGCGGCCGGCGGCACGCGCCACACGGTGCGTCACGGCCTTGGCCGAGACATCGACCATGTGGGCCTGGCCCTGGGCATCAAAGTGGGTCAGCGGTTGGGTCATAGCTTCACGATCAGCAACATGGCGGTGTCATCATAGTCACCGGGGAACGCAGCGCCCGGCTGCGGCTCCAACCTGCCCTGCCGCCACTTGCCCGGTACCTCTCGATGCGCACATCCATCCCTGTTTGGCGCCGCCTGCTGGCAAGCCAGCTCGCCGGCCTGCTGGCAGCCATGACGGTCGGCACGTCCACGGCGCAGGCCCAGGTGCGGCTGCCCGCGCTTGGCGACTCGGCCTCCGAGGATCTCTCCATCGGCACCGAGCGGCGCACCGGCGAGCAGATCATGCGCGAGATCTGGCGCGACCCGGCGTTCCTGGATGACCCCGTGCTGCTGGAATATCTGCAGTCGCTGTGGAACCCGCTGGTGGCCGCCGCGCGCCGGCAGGGCGATATCGACGCCGATACCGACCGCGCCTTCTCGTGGGAGGCGTTTCTGGTGCGCGACCGCAGCGTCAACGCCTTCGCACTGCCCGGCGGCTATGTCGGCGTGCACCTGGGCCTGATCGCGCTGACGACCACGCGCGACCAACTCGCCTCGGTGCTGGCGCACGAGCTCACGCACGTGACGCAGCGCCACATCGCGCGCAGCATCGCGCCGCAGCAGCAGGCTTCGCTGCTGGCGGTGGCCACGCTGCTGCTGGGCATCATTGCTGCCAGCCGCAGCAACAGCGCAGACATGGCCAACGCCGCCATCATGGGCGGCCAGGGCGCCGCGCTGCAGAGCCAGATCAATTTCACCCGCGCGATGGAGCGCGAGGCCGACCGCGTCGGCTACGGCATCCTCGGCGCCGCCGGCTTTTCCACCGCCGGCATGGCCGCCATGTTCGAAAAGCTCGACAGCGCCACCCGCCTGAACGACAACAGCAGCTTCCCCTACCTGCGCAGCCACCCGCTCACGGTGGACCGCATCAGCGAAGCGCGCAACCGCACGCTGCTGGCCGGCGGCGCCGCCCCGTCCGCCACGATCTGGCATGCGACGATGCAGGCCCGCTCGCGGGTGATGATGGACGACAGCGCGGCATCACTGCAGCGCGTCAACGGCGAGACCGTCTTGCCGCAGCTGGCGGATCGGGTCGGCGCGCTGTACGCCGGTGCGCTGGCAGCCTCGCTGCTGAATGACCACGCGCGCGCCGAAACCCAAGTCGCGCAGGCGCTGCGGCTGGCCACCACCGCCGCCGTGCGCGAGCCCGCGGCCGAGCGCGCGCTGACATTGCTGCAGGCCCAGGTGCGGCTGGCGCATGCCGACGCGGCCGGTGCGCTGCAGGCGCTCGATACGTTGCCGCCGCGGGCTTCACCCAGCGCCGATGACCGCGCCGCCATGCTGCTGCGCGCGCAGGCGCTGCTGGATCAACACCGCCTCCAGCCCGGCGGTGCCACCGCCGCCCTGCGCAGCAGCACCGAGACGTTGCAGACCTGGCTCGCCGAGCAGCCGCAGGATGCCACCGCCTGGGCGCTGCTGGCCGGTACCAGCGACGCGCTGGGGCTCAAGCTGCGCTCGATGCGCGCCGGCGCCGAAGCCCGCGCCGTGGTCGGTGATCTCACCGGCGCCGTGGATCGCTTGCGCGCTGCGCAGGGGGTGTCGCGCAGCGCCATCGGGCAAGACTTCATCGAGGCCTCGGTCATCGATGCCCGGCTGCGCCAGATCGTGGCGCTGCGCCGGCAGCTCGTGCTGGAAGCGCGCAACGAGGGCCGTGGCGGCGGCCGCTCGGGCCCGCGCCCTGAAGAGGATCCCGCGCCGCCGCAATAGCCGCCGCAATAGCCGCCGCAATAGCCGTCGCAATAGCCGTCGCAATGGCGGTCGCAATGGCGGTCGCGGTACCGGCCGCAGGCGCCGGGGTGGGCCCGCGCGGCAATTCATCTGCCGATGCGCTTCGCACGCCAGAATCACGGCGTAAGAGGGGCATATGCAAAACACCTTTCTGATCGCCCGAATGGCCGCGACCGTATTCGCGGGTGTGTGGCTCGGTGGCGCCCTGGCGGCCCGCGTCGCCAGCGTCTCGCCGCAGGGCGAAGTGGCCGAAGTGCGACAGGTCATGGTGCGCTTCGCCGGGGCCGTGGTGGCGGCCGGCGAGCCGCGCCTGCCGGCGCCCTTTGCGCTGGCCTGCGAGGGCCGCGCGCCAGCGGGCGACAGCCGCTGGCTCGATGACCGCAGCTGGTCCTTCGACCTGCGCCAGCCGCTGGCCGCCGGCACGCGCTGCACGCTGACCGCCAGCGCCGCCTTCAAGCCCATCGACGGCAGCGCGCTCGAGGGCGCGCGCGAATTCAGCTTTGCCACCGGCGCCCCGGTGGTCATCTCGGTGCAGCCCCACCCCGGCTCGCGAATCGAGGAAGACCAGCACTTCATGCTGCGCTTGAACGGCGCAGCCGAGCCCGCGAGCGTGATCAAGTCGGTGTGGTGCGAGGTCGAGGGCCTGGGCGAGCGCGTGCCGGTGAAGATCGTCGAAGGCGCGGCGCGCGACCTGCTGGTGCGCGAGCGGCGCGACCTGGATCCCCGCCACCTGCTGCTGCTCGCCTGCCAGCGCCCATTCGCCGCCGAGGCCGGCGTGCGCCTGGTGTGGGGCGCGGGCGTGGCCGCCGCCGGGCAGCCGAAGATCGTCTCGCGGCGGGCCCAGCGCTACCAATGGAAGGTGCGGCCGCGCTTCCTGGCCGAGATCACCTGCGAGCG